>Ga0214919_10013193_pt1 | contig 10048 bp, 13 predicted proteins | sample LL1503_MetaG_FD_177994 | JGI IMG/M metagenome (GOLD analysis project Ga0214919, IMG submission 177994) | Freshwater microbial communities from Lake Lanier, Atlanta, Georgia, United States - LL-1503 | ecosystem: Environmental > Aquatic > Freshwater > Lake | place: USA: Georgia | collected... | reverse complement strand
CGACCTACACATTCACCACTGGCGACACAATCTTCGGGCAGATCAAAGATTGCACCGCTGAAGAAAAAACTAACCACATGAAACTTGATCAGTTGGTCACGCACAAGATCACGACCAACTTCTATCCGGGCATCAACCACTACGACCGATTCACCGCCAGCATCAGCCGCGATGCGAACAACACAGCCAAGACCGCCACATTCGAGATCGTCGCAATCGTCGACTACCGCCAAGAAGGTCACACTCTCGAGATGACATGTCGGGAGGTGCAGTGATGGATAGGCGCAATGTCAAAGGTTTTCAGCAGTTTGAAAAGTTAATGCAAAATATGGTGGCGCAAGATTTGTTTGTCATTGTTGCAGCCGCTCAAAAGAAGGCATTGAAACCAATGCAAGTCACGGCATCGCGCATGTACGCCGAGCACAAGGGCACTTGGGATGACAAGCAAACTGAAGCGCAGAAGTCTTGGCGGTGGGCGGGCGGCTACACGAGCGGGTGGACTGGCAAGAAGGTCAAAGGCAAGCGCAATGTGGTGCATCCGCAGGGCGAAAGCAGAGCGATCATTGCGATGAATTTCTTAAAGAACAGACCCAAGCCTAAATATGTAAATAAAAAACTATCCATATTCTCGCAGATTTTCGGGGTATCTCAAAATTCCTGGCTCATTGAATTTGGAAGATACAAGGATCCTGCGCGAGCCTACAACGGCTGGCGCATCTTCCGCAATGTGTTTAATCAATTGGCATTCACCACTGAGGGATTATTGCGCCACGAAATGCAGCAGGGCTTCAAGCGTTGGGAAAATAAAATCGGAAAATTGTTAAAGGCTCCAGCGTAATGCGATTCGTCGAAGCCATACATCTCATCTTGCAACAGGCTCCGACAGTCGTTGGATTTGTAGGCGCGGGAAATATATTCCAAACATTTGCGCCACCGACGGCCGCGTTTCCTTTCATTGTTGTCGGTGCTCAAAGCGACGAGCCAGCGTCACCGACGCTCTCAAGCAAGGACACGCTGCGCAGGGCAACGGTCGTGGTTGATTGCATCAGCACATCTCTAGCAGATTCCGCACGCATTGCCGACAATGTCCGCTACGACCTCGACAAATCAAAGGGCAGCATCATGCCCATCACAAATACTGCGATGGTCATTCAATCCGTAATCATCACCAACGACTCCATGACATTCGATCTCGGATCCGATGGCGGCGAGAACGCTGGCGTGTTTGTCTGTTCCGTCAACATCAAAATTTACTATGTCGCCACTACGCCAGTCCCGGTCACTTTGACCACTGGTCTTTAAAATTCACCCTCAACAAAAGGAATTACTCTCATGGCAAGTACAGTCAGTTACAATTCAACTCTAAAAATGGGGCCATTGGCAAGCAATGCTTACACCGCGCCAAGCAACGCGGTGGGCGAGTGCTTATCAATCAATTTTGATGGAGCGACCCAAGCAATTATTGATACCACTTCGTTGACTTCAACAATGAAAAGTTTCAAAGTTGGTACGGTCGATCCAGGCAGTATCAGCATTGAAGTGAATTTGGATGGAGACGATACTGCGCAGGCATTGCTGCAAGCAGCCGCTGCTGATCAGACTGGTCGTTCATATTTAATCACCTATGGAGCCGCTTCAACAGGTGGATGCACAATCAGCGGCATCGCTTTCGTGACTTCATTTGCAATCAAGGCTGGAATTGACACGGTGTTGACCGCTTCATTCTCGCTGAAATTGTCAGGTGCTTACACAATCACCCAACTCTAAAGAACAAACATGAATATCCGCGACCAACTCATTGCGTTGAAAATACCGACCGCAACTGTCACCATCAAGGGCATCGACGGCGTTGTGCACTTGCGCGGGTTGACAGGGTCGGAGCGTGATTTGTGGGAGCAGCATGTTTACAGCGAGCGTGATGCGAAAAAAGGTGTGAAAAATATTCGCGCAAGCCTTGTCGTCAGGTGCATAACCGACGGCGAGGCTGGCGTGCGTATGTTTAAAGATTCCGAAATCGACCAAGTTGGATCGATGCCTGCAGGCGTGATTGACTCTCTGTACGAGCACTGTCAACGCTTGTCGGGTCTCGGTGCAAAGGACGCTGAGGAGATTGAAAAAAACTAAGAAGCCGCCCGCTACGCATGTTCATGTTCACGCTGGCGGCTGAATTGAAAATGACTGTTGCAGAATTAGGAGATCGCATGTCGTCGCACGAATTGCAAGAATGGATTGCCTACCAAAGCATTAACGGATGCATGGACTCACGCCAGCGCGGAGACCTTGCGTCGGGCATTGTTGCGGCCACGGTTGCCAACGCGCACGCTTCGAGGCGTTCCAAATCCTATTCACCGCAAGACTTCATGGCGTATGTCGAAAAACCCAAGAGTGACCCCAAGACATTCTTTGAGAATCTAATGAAGAAGAAGGAGATTCAATAATGGCAACAGTTGGTGCAATGTCTGTCGACATGTTCATGAACAACAAGCACTACTTGGCGGGTGTGAGTGCCGCCACTTCAGCCACCAAAAGGATGGAGAGTGAGATCAGTTCCAGCATCTCAAAAATAAACGCGAAGCAACTGAAGAGCGTCACGAATAACTTGCTTGGCAATTTTGGTGTGATTGGAATGTTCCAAGCCGGCGCGAACATGGCCACGGAATTGGTGAAGGGTTTCAACAGCGAAGCGATCAAGGGCTTTGGGGACGCGATGGGTGTGCTTGGAAACACTTTGGTTTCAGCCATCAAGGCAATTCCGATCGCAGGCGCATTTCTGCAACTAGGTGAAGAGATCGGCAAGTCTGTATTTGGCGACGCTCAAAAAGAGATTGATGAAACAATCTTGAAGATGAAAAAACTTGATGCAGCCTTGAAAAACATTCAAGCACCGAACATCATTATCGAATCCATGCTTGCGGAAAAGCAATCGGAAGTCACCAATTTCGGAGAGAGCGAACAAGCCAAAAAACGCAGATTGTATGTCGATCAAATTACTAATGCAAATAAACAATCTTTTATTGATCAATATAATGAGCGTCTTAAAAATTCTCCAAAAGAATTTACTACAGAAAAGGTAAAGGTTGCTGGTGATCAAGGCGGCACTCGTGAAATAGAAGTACAAAAGAAAAACTTAAATTATGAAAAGGATATGGAAGCATTTGTTACGCGTACAAACGACGCAATGCTAGATGTAAAACACACTCAAATCGAAAATTTAAATATTGCTATGAAAAGATATGATGTACTTGAAGCAGAGCATGAAGTCTTAGAACGCAATAAAAAAATAGATGAAGAACTTGCGCAGCAACTTAAAGACATCGCTGAAGAGACAAAAAAATATAACGAAGATCAAGCGAAAGCGATTGCCGAACAAATCAAGCAAGAACAAAATCTAGCAAGAGAACAACTAAAGAAGCAAAAGTCTAACGCCTTCAACGAAGCGATCGATGCGTACGAGGCATTGACAGCAGCGGAGGATGAATACGCCGCAAAGGTTGAAAAAATAAAGAAGGACAGCGGAAATGTTTCGAGCACCGTCGGTCTCAACACCGCCATCGGAACCGTGAAAGTTGCGGCAGTAGTTGATTTCGGAGTGCAGAAGCAGATTGATTTAGCGGCTCAAATGTTAAAAGAAGCACAAGAAAATAACGAATATATGCAGAGCATCAATGCCTCCGTTCGTGCGATTGCGAGCATCCCATGACCTTAGTGTGGCAACAAGTAAACAAGACCACGACGCTTGATCGCGGCCGCTGGTCAGGCACTCAAAATTATGTTGTCTATGACGATGCAAACGCATCGATCTTGATCATTGACTTAATCAATGCGGCCGCAGCAGCTGGCGTGCAAGTGTTTGGAGCAGGAACTGAAACCACATTAGGAACATACTTGCGTTTCGTCGGGCAGTCATTCAGCCCGATTGAGGCGAGCAATAAACAATGGAACGCCGAATTTCAGTTTGAATCTATTGTCGGAGACGGCGCAACAATTACGGCGCAAGACACAAAGACCGAGACGGAAGTGGGGTTCACTTCCATAGAAGTCGACATCCATTCTGAACTGCGAGATGTGTATCGCAGAGGCGCAACGCTGCCAAGTTCAAATGCGCTTAAAAGCAATCCCAACATTGTCGATATTGGTGGAACTCCGTACTACACAGGCAGAGATCCAGTGACTGCAGTCGGGCATCTCGTGCGCATCAGTGTGCGCAATGTTGTCAATGGTCGCCCCAATTATTCGGGGATTGCTGCGGCGGTTGGTACAAGAAACAGCGGTGTATTCACATTTGGTTCGAGTGGAACTGCATCCCAAAATATTGTATGCGCCATCGGCACTTTGCTTTTTGTTGGAGCAAGCAGTTCACGAATTGGCCCAAATCAATACGAGGTGAATTTTGAATTTGCCTATGACGACAAACTTTTCCACTTGCAGCAAGTTGCATTGACCGATGTTGACGGTGTAAAGATCGCATTGAAACTTGGCGCGTCCACAACGCCAAGCGTGAGCAATCCTTGGTACGCAGAATTTGTGTACTACAAGCAGCCGTTCCCCGACACGGACAGTTTTGGTGCTCTCAATTTGGTGACGACATGAGAATCAAACCAAACATCCGCAGTTCAATTGGACTGATCACGCCACGCGTATTCAACAAGATTGCAAAGACTTGCAATAAACGCGAGAAGGCGTTGGAGCCAAGCAGCAAGGAATACAGACCAACGGTTTTTTTTGCTTGCATAACTGGATTTGAAGTTGTCATTGCCGATCGTCAATGGAAATACACCTGGACTCGCTCTCAGATTATAAGTTCAACTACATCGGAATTTGTCATGACCGATGACTATTCGCTGAACTACAACAACGGAAACTTCTACGCTTGGAATGGATGCGAGATGGCGCAGTGGGTAAACGGTGACTACAACGGCCCGGGGTTTCTTAACGCCAACATTCCTGCTGGCTACTCTTTTCAACCGATCTGTATTGGCACACATGTCATCATGATGTCCGAAAGATCCACCGACGGAAACATGATCTTTGTGTTTTCAATTCCCAACGCCATCGACGGAACCTGTGAATAATGGCTCCGACAAAGAAGCCATCTTTGACACCGTTGCAAACGACTGTGCTCGTCGGGCAACTCATTTGCATCCTGATCGCCTTGGGTCTTTATGTCTCGTCGCTTGGCGAGAAGAACGCGGTGCTGACCCGCATCGCAGAGGACACGAAATCTCTGACCCTGACAGCAGCGGAACTGACCAAGGCCGTCATACGCGGACAAGCAATAGATGAAAAGCACACTGAAGCGATTGCCGCGTTGGCAATCAAGATAGATGCTCGGATGAACTTGAAATAATGGAGGACATATGGAATTTCTTTCTCACGCTCTCGGCACTACTTTCTTTGGCTGTTTGCTATTACTGGTTGGTTGGCTCTTCGGCTCGGTGTTCGGATTTAACGAGGTTAAATCGAAGTGGTTCGACAAGCGATAATTCTCGCCGCCCTCACAGCGGGCTGTTCAGCGACGAAGGAGATTGCCTCCAGCGCGAGCACCGCCGCAAGTAGTGCACACAGCATCTCTGAGCGGAGCGTGTTCATCATGACACACTCCGCTCAACCCGAGATCGTCGCCGCAGCGGTAACCATTAAAGCAGACGCAGACATCATCTTGCACGAAACACACCAAATTTCTACAGCCGTAAGTCAAGTGAAAGACATAGTGCCTTATTGGGCGACCCTTCTGCAATGGGGTCTAGGAGCCGTCGTGGCGGTCGCGCTGGTGGCGTTGCTGTGGCAGACAGGACTCGGCACGCTCATCCGAGTCGCAATCGGTTGGATCCCGCGCAAAGTGCAGAACGAGGCAGACCTTGCGGGCAAGATGCTAAGTGACGACCCGACTACGGCGCGTGAATTTGTGGCGGCAAGGCGGGCAAGCGATCCGCTATTTGCGGCCGCGTGGGGAAAGTCTACAAAATGAGTTTAATGATTAGTTCAAGTTGTTGCTGTTCAGCGGACGGAACCTGTTGCAGCACAGAGGTGAATACATCCGCATCAATTACGGATTTAATTCAATGCCAAGCAATAACAATTCAAAATTCCCAAACTTGCGTGGCTAACGGCGGGATTGTTCTTGTTCCAAATATGGGAATAAATTGCGAAGGTCAGACTTGCATATTTAAAGATGTGCCGCTTGGACAAATCATCAAGCATTGTTTGCACACTGATATCTGTGCATACGACAGTTTCAGTTCGCTTGTGCCCGACGGCGCGGACTGGTATCCCAATTGGGGTTGCGGCTTGTCAAGCAACTACACGCTAGTGAATGGAGTAACGACAAATATTCATCGCAGCATTTTGTACCAACCCATTGGCGGCACTAGCGGGTTTACTTTTGTAGAAGATCAAATGGAAGTTGCGTGTGTTCCTTTATTGAACAATAAAGAAACCTGTGGTGGAAACTTTTACACTGATCTAGGAATTGCTCCAGCATCACCATATTCTGTAAATTACGCTAACACTCTAAAAGACAGAGTGACAGGAAGCATGACTGTTGAAACTATTTTTGGAACCGTCGGAATTTCTTTTGTTGGAGATATTGACAGGGGTGCACTTGGATATGTTTATCACCTATATGCAGCGGCTACTTGTGGAAGCAGTCTTAGCAATGTTCTTGACGCATACACAGTCCCATCAAATTGTGATTCTACTTTTAATTGCCCGACTTATAGATATAGGTACGGATTAGCGGGAACAGCAGGGAGTTTAACAGCCATATATGGTGTTCCTTCGACCTCGGTTGCTCCAGTTGACAGCAACCACAATACAAAGTGGTGTCAAGCAGTAGATCAAGTAACCGTGTATTTAGGAAAACTTTTGATTGGTCAATTACCGCAACAGCGTCCCTCTATTTCAGCAACAGGAGGGACAAATGGTAGTGGATACTTTGACGCGCAATGCGTTTTTACTGGCGGCGGCGGCACTGGAATGACAGCCGATGCGTATATATCTCAAGGAGCCGTAGTCAATGTAATTATTACAAGTTTTGGATGCGGCTATACAAGTGCGCCAACTCTTACAATTACAAGCGCAACTGGATCGGGTGCAACTAGGAATGTAGTCATGACTAGCGACGCAACCGACGCAGGGTGGACACTTGTTCTAGACGGATTAGGAGAAGGTTCTGATTCGGCACGAGATCAAGGCCCGTCTTATCCGTGCAATGCTTACCCAGCAGTTGTCTTTGATTGTCTTAGTGGTGGTCAAGGCAACTTTACTTCGTGGGCGGTATCGGCGGGAAATCCTGTTGCCGATCGTCATAAAATTATTGGTGCGCCATATTCGCATTGGCTTGGTGGAAATCAAACTTTTGTTTTTACAAATCCAATTGCAAATGTAGAGTCAACTGACCCTTGCGTATATGGTGGAACACAAAGAGTCAGATCTGTGACAGTCGAAATTACAGGCTCGGCAAATTGGGCAATTGGTGGTGAAGTGGTTACATTTCCTTTGTCTGCGCCATGCGATTACGCTTACAACTCTCTGTATCCAACACAGCCTGCAGTAGTAGGTGGATTTGAAATTGGTACAGTTGCTCGCGATCCGTGCACAAAAACCCGATTTATAATTCGTTCTGAATACGGTGCGTATGTAAACAATATCGCTGCATTTAGCGGCACTGGCACAAGCGCAACTTACTCCACGGCAAAAACCTATATGTATTTGCCTGTGACAACAGCCAATAAATACCCAACCGTTCTTACATACGACTACGACAATTTTGGAAAAGTAGGATCAACGCCGCTAAAGAAAACTTACTATGACGCATTTTATGTATATAAAAACCCGCGCTTGGCAGCAGACACAACAGGCTTTAACAAACATTTAGATGTAACACAGGCTTATGCAGGCATTGCGGGTTCATCATTTTCAGTCACTTTTCTAGGCAAAGATTTTATTGGGATGAAGAAGGCAGAGTTGCGTGGGACAACGCTTAGTCCAAACACGGCTAACAATCTTGACAACACAGTGTTGGCTACCACTACAACAATTACAAACACAGGTATCAATCTTGATCCTGCGAATTGCACGACGGTCACCGTTGGATTTCCAAGCACAAGCGAACACCGTTTCATGTATGTGTTTCTATTCAATAATTATATTGATCGTTCACCTACTACTGGTAACGGAATAAAGCAAGGCGTGTTTGTCTTTGGAGTCCCAACAGCGGTCAACACAAGTGTGATATCAGCAAGTGCAAATCACAATGTTGCCTACAACCTGGATCCAAATCAAAGTGTGTACATGGGCGGCACAGTCCAGCCCTTCAAGACAATCGGGTACAGCCGCGCACCAAATGAGACCGCCAGCATTGTTGTTGGCGGTGTGACAATCCTTGACAATCCAAACAACGATTTGCCTAACGCACAACTCGGCGCGGGTTTTGGTGCAAACCTACCCGGTCAACTCATGGGCACAGTAGGAACTCAATCGGTCGTGTTCACAACTTACGGCGGCAGCGTCACACTCTCTCGCAGGCAAGCCATCACTCCGAAAATTACAGCCGTGTCTGATTTAGTATTTCCTAAAAGCGGCGGCACAACATTGACGCTGACAGGTTTGGATTTGAATTTGTTGAGTGCGTTTGTGTTGGTTTATAACAGCAACCTGACTAGCACTTGCACAATTGTGTCGCAGTCGGCAACAAGCGTCGTGCTTTCCACAGGCGCATTGACAGGCACAGACCCGGTCATTGCAACCTACGCATTGAACTTGGTAGCAACATATGCAAGCGAGTCACTTTTAACATGGGGATCACAAACGAGTTATCTAGGCGGGTTTACTTTTACAATGGTAAGTGAGCCAACTATTACTTCCGTCACACCAAGCAGCACATTGGCAACCGCAGGTGGCACATCCGTTGTCATTGTGGGCAAGCATTTTGTACACATGGTCAGCGTCACCTTTAAAGGCGTGGCTGTTACTCCAACAATCAACTCGGCTACACAAATGACTTGCATTGCACCCGCCAATTCTGCGGGGTCAGGCCAGTTGGTCATTACAACGCTCGGCGGTTCCGCATCTTTCGCAATCACCTATGTCTGACGAACTAAAAAAAATCTGTGATCACTTGTCCAAGTGTTCCGATTTTGGAAACTGTTGCGCTATTGGAAAATACTTCAAGCCTGTGGAAAGTTTGTGCCTTGGGTTTTGCAAGGTGCGACAACTTAACGGCGTGCCAGTTGCCACCGTCGAAATCACCGTGGATCAAAACCGATTAAGCGGGTACGCCAAAGCCGAGGCTTACCACGCGATGTATGGCGAGGCCCCGCAAGAAGAGATCGATAAAAGAATTGCGGCGTGTACAGCCTGTGATTTTCGCAAAACCGAATACCAAGGCGCGACCGACGAATTTGGGTGGTGCACCAAGTGCGGATGCGGTTCAAGTGGACGAGCATTGCTAAAAACTAAGGCGCGGATGGCACGAGTGTCCTGCCCGCTTACGCCTCCAAAGTGGAGCAAGGTTGAAGGCGTAGGCGGCAGCGTCGCCAGCGTCATCGATAGTGCTAAGGGCGTGGCGCAATCGATCATTCACAAACTGAGTGGCGGCTAAACTTCTGAAATGTGGCGGCTAAAGCACAAATAACTTTCGACCGAATGTCGGAGAATGTTTAAGACTTTCCGCACCTTATTTCATATTTGTACTTTAAACGCCTACAATACAACCCTTATGCTGACACTCACGGACGAAGTTCTTGCGTGGGAAGTGTGGCTCGTCGATCAACAGGGCTACGACCGCCATCATTCTGAGAATGCCGGGCGATGGGCGCGGAGATGGGTTGAACACGCAGGAGACAAACTCACACCCGCATCGTGCGTCGCATGGCTAAGTGCGATGAGCATGTCTAGGAAACTATCGCCGCAGACCGTGCGCAATCGCATGAGCCTGTGCAGGCAGTTCGCGGGTTGGCTCGTCGTTCAAGGCAGACTCAGCATCAATCCGTGGGTGTCGATCCCCGCTCCGCGTGGACGCGCTGGCGTAGGCGCAGACGCACTCACG
>Ga0214919_10013192_pt1 | contig 10048 bp, 13 predicted proteins | sample LL1503_MetaG_FD_177994 | JGI IMG/M metagenome (GOLD analysis project Ga0214919, IMG submission 177994) | Freshwater microbial communities from Lake Lanier, Atlanta, Georgia, United States - LL-1503 | ecosystem: Environmental > Aquatic > Freshwater > Lake | place: USA: Georgia | collected... | reverse complement strand
ACAAGCTTACCTTTACCTTCCCCCTAGATTTCGTAGTCGGCGACGGTTGCTAGATTTTTGTGGTATACCCATCCCATGGAAGAAACGCTCACCGCTCCACAAGACGTAAAGTCGCTTGGATTCGAACTATCAAGACCCCCGATTGCCGCCGACCCACGACCCCTTTCGGCCCAAGAAGAGGAGCAGAACCTTACCGAGTCCATCCGGCAGAAAGCCTTGGTAAACGTCGACGTGATAAATGAAATCCTTGTGCTGCGAGCCATAGACCCGACTTCGTCTGTAAAAACGCTCGTCGACACTCTAGACGCGAACTACAAGCTCTCCGGGTTGGCTGCGAAGAACTTGGCCAAGGAGGTTGCCGCTGCGGCCGTGAGTATCACGATCAACATGCCGAGCAAGGACACCGCACCAAAAATCATCCACGGCTCGACTGAAGTCGTCGAGGTGACAGAACTGACACCAAGTCCAGTCGAGTCTCAACCTTGACCCACGCTATCGACTACACGACGACCCCTACGGGCGAGAAGTTCATGTCGTCGGACGCCCCTGTGCGTTTAATTATGGGGCCCGTAGGAAGTGGAAAAAGCACCGTTTGTTGCTTCGAGGTCCTGCGGCGCTGCAGTGAGATGCCCCCATGCAAGGACGGGTTCCGGCGCAGCCGGTGGGTCATAGTCAGAAATACTAGAGATCAACTCAAGAAGACCACACTCAAGACGTGGTTACAGTGGTTCCCTGACGGTGTGGTAGGACACTGGAAAGAGTCTGAGATGACGTTCTTCCTGAACCTCGCGGACATCCGTGCAGAGATCATGTTCCTGCCGCTGGACACCCCGGACGATCAGCAGCGTCTCCTGTCCCTTGAAGCGACCGCCATGTTTTTCAACGAGGCCAGAGAAACGCACGAGGAACTGATAACCGCCTCCCGCAGCCGGATGCCGCGTTACCCGTCGAAGGCCATGCTTGCCCTTGACCCCGTTACAGGAAAAATCCCGACCTACTGGTCGGGCCTGATAATGGACTCGAACCCACCCTCCGAGGACAGCTGGCTGTACGAGCAGTTCGAGGTGTCCCAACCAAACGGGTGGGAGATATTCCGGCAACCCAGCGGGTTGTCCCCCGATGCCGAGAACTTGGACGCGCTGGGGGACACGTATTACGAGACGATGATGGAAGGTGCGACGGAAGACTTTATCCGTGTGCACGTTCGCGGGGAGTATGGCCGGTCGTTGGTCGGTCGACCGGTGTACGAAGCGTCGTTCGTGAAGGACTTTCACGTCGCCAAGGAACCGATCATCCCCTTGGTCTTTGACTCGTACCCCGTGGTCATAGGGATGGACTTCGGCCGCACGCCTGCGGCGGTGTTTGGGCAGAGATCTCCCCGGGGCGCGGTGCACATACTCGACTCGCTCTACGTGGAGAACATGGGGCTGGAGAAATTCATAGAGGAGCACGTCAAGCCGCTGCTGGCCCTGCGGTTCCCCAAGAACAAGATAATCGTCATAGGCGACCCGGCGGGATGGGCGAAGTCCCAGTTGTCCGAAGAGTCGGTAGCCGACGTGTTCAAACGGCAGCGCATGGTGGCCCTGCGAGCGCCGACCAACGACCCGGTAAAACGCATAAGTGCTGTGGAGAAACTCATGTCCAAGCAGTCCGGCGGTGCGGCCCTGTTCCTCGTCGATCCCCGGTGCAAACACCTGATACAGGGCCTGTACGGCGGGTACAAGTACAAACGGAAAAAAGACGGGGACTACGAGACGTCTCCCCTCAAGGATGAGTACAGCCACGACAATGATGCACTGCACTATCTTGCCCTAGGCATCGACTCGGGCGGTGCGGCACTGGCATTTGAGGATAGGTCCGCTCGCCGAGAAGTGAAGAAAGTCGCCGCCTATGGGTGGACGTAAGGTAAACTAATCACTGTACTGCTCCTATCGGCCTCCCCCGCCGACTTAGCCCTCACCGGACCCCCCTCCCGTGGGGGCTTTTTTTGTGCTAGGCTCCAATAACCTTCCCGGGAGTGCTTCATGGCTGGTCTTAGTCAACTGATTCCTGTTGCTTCTGCGTCCTCGCTAGCGGCGCAGACAAAACCCAACACAGACAATCAGAACAATCCTGTCATTCAAGGGCTCGCGTCCCACGTAAAGAAACGGTGGGAGTCGGCAAAAGTAGCCAAGCTGATACCGGAGCAACGTCTCCTTCAAGCCCTGCGACAGCGTAACGGTGAGTACGACCCGGACAAGCTGGCAGCTATCAAGGAGCAAGGGGGCTCCGAGATTTACATGATGTTGACGTCGACCAAGTGTCGAGGCGCGTCATCGTGGTTGCGGGACACGCTGCTCGGCTCCGGATCGGACAAACCGTGGTCGCTGGATGCGACACCCATACCTGACCTGCCGCCCGAAGTGCAGAAGATGGCACAGGATGCCATGATGGGCGCGATACAGATGATGATCCAGTCTACGGGTCAGCCTCCTTCCCCGGCGCTAATCAAGCAAGAGCAGGAACGCATGCGGGATGAAGCGATGCGCGTGCTGCAGGATGAGGCGGAGAAGCGCGTTGACCGCATGGAGCAGAAAATGGAGGACCAGCTTATCGAGGGAAAATTCCTCGAAGCCTTGTCCGAGTTCATCGACGACATCGTCACGTTCCCCACCGCGATAATGAAAGGGCCGGTTCCTCGCAAGAGGAAGACCTTGGAGTGGCAGGGCGGCGGTTTGGTCCCTGTAGAAAAGATTACGCTGGAGTGGGAACGTGTCGATCCGTTCATGTGCTATCCGGCACCGTGGTCGGCCAACCCCCATGACGGGTTTTTCATTGAGCGGCACCGACTGACCCGCGAGGACACTGAGGGCATGATCGGGGTCCCCGGGTACGACGAAGCCGCGCTGCGCTCGATACTGAGTAACTTTGGTGTCGGGCAGTCTGAACTTCTTTCCGTAGACCAAGCCATGGCCACGGCGGAGGGCAAACTAAACGCCGAGGCTTACCGAACCGAAGATGTGATTGACGCCATCCAGTTGTGGGACACCGTACAGGGTAAGTTGCTTGTCGAGTGGGGCATGGATGCTGCTGGCGTACCTGACATGGAGAAGTCCTACCCCTGTGAGGTCTGGGTAATCGGAAACACAGTCATCAAAGCAGTGCTCAACTACGACCCGCTGGGTCGAAAGCCCTACTACACCGCGTCGTACGAGAAAATTCCCGGCGCGTTTTGGGGCAACGGTGTCTGTGACCTGATCCGCGATTGCCAAGACATGTGCAACGCGTCTGCGAGGGCTCTCTCGAACAACATGGGTATCAGTTCTGGCCCTCAAGTTGGCGTCAACGTCAGCCGCCTGCCGCCCGGGGAGAACATTACGCAGATGTACCCGTGGAAAATATGGCAGTTCCAGAATACGGACTACCAAGACGCGTCAAAACCTCTTGATTTTTTCCAACCCCAGTCAAATTCCAACGAGTTGATGGCTGTTTTTGAGAAGTTTCAGACCCTCGCCGACGAATACTCAGGCATCCCCCGGTACATGACTGGCGAACAGGCACCCGGAGCGGGTAGAACGGCCTCCGGGCTGTCGATGATGATCAGCAACGCGTCGAAATCCATCAAGTCGGTCATCTCTTCCATCGACCACAACGTCATTTCCCGCCTGCTGCAACGGTTGTACCAGCACAACCTGCGCTACGCGGCTGATCCTGACCTCATCGGCGACATCAACATCATCGCCAAGGGGGCAATGTCCCTTGTGGCCAAGGAAAGCGCAGCCGTTCGGCGTGCAGAGTTCCTCCAACTCGTCCTCACCAACGCCACCGCACAGGCTATCGTGGGTCCGTTGGGCACCGGAGAGCTTCTGCGCGACCACGCTCGCCTGTTGGACATGAACGTCGACAAGATTGTGCCTTCGGCCGAGAAACTGCAGGCCAAGATCGCGCAAGAAGCGCAGCAAATGCAGCAAATGCAGCAAATGCAGCAAGCACAGCAAATGCAGCAAATGCAGCCCGAGATGGAGACCGTTGACACGCTCCCAGACGGGGCTCCGGCGGGGGGTAGGCAGTCCAACCAGATGGTAAACACCGTCTCCGGGCGTACTGGGTAGGGATACGCGTGGTTTATCCCCAAAACTGTGTGAGGTGAAAAATTGACACAAGCATGGACGAGAAAAGAAGGCAAAAACCCAAAGGGCGGGCTTAACGCCAAGGGTAGGGCTTCCTACAACGCAGCCAATCCGGGGAAACCCGGATTGAAAGCCCCGCAGCCTGAAGGTGGTAGCCGCAGGGATTCATTTTGCGCGAGGATGACGGGGATGAAAGAGAAGCTGACCTCCGCCAAGACCGCTAATGACCCCAATAGCCGGATAAACAAAAGTTTGAGAGCGTGGAAGTGCTGACATGGCAACCAAACCTAAATCCACAGTCAACGAAGCGGGCAACTACACCAAGCCCGGCCTGCGTAAGAGTATCTTTAACGCTGTAAAAGCTGGTGGTAAGGGTGGTGCGCCGGGGCAGTGGTCAGCCCGTAAAGCGCAAATGATGGCTTTGCAATACAAGAAGGCTGGCGGCGGATATCGTGATTAAACCTTCCCAGCAGTCATTGAAATCATGGACTGACCAAAAATGGCGAACCAAGAGTGGCAAACCATCTACGCAGGGTAGTAAGGCGACAGGGGAGAGGTATTTACCAGAAGCAGCAATCAAGTCCCTATCCTCACAAGAGTACGCTGCAACCACCAAAGCAAAGCGTGAAGGAAAAGCCGCAGGTAAACAGTTTGTGGCTCAACCTAAGAATGTGGCTAAAAAAACGGCTAGCTATAGGTAGTGAATATGAACGGTAAACTTACCTCAACGGAGATTTTATGAAATACGCTAAAGCTGGTACGCATAAGATGTCGGACGGAAAGATGATGAAAAACTCAGCCAAAGGTAACCCCTTTGGCAAACCCGAAACCAAAAAGAACGAAGCTGCTGAAATGAAAATGGCTGGCGGAAACAAAAAAGTCTACGCCAAGATGGAAGCCAAGTACGAGCCCGGCATGCACAAGGGTAAGAAATAATTGTGGATACCCAGTCTAAATGAAGTACACCATTTCGGAAGACGGTCTGGCGTTAATCAAGAAGTACGAGGGCTTGCGCCTTGCCGCGTACATCTGCCCGGCCGGTAAGTTGACGGTCGGCTACGGACATACAGGGGAAGATGTTCACGCGGGCACTTGCGTTACCGAACTTGAGGCTGACGCGCTTTTGCGAAAGGATGCCCATGCGGCCGAAATCTGCCTTGGTTCTGCAATTCAAACCCCGCTGAGTCAGTCGGAAGCCGATGCCTGCATCAGCTTCATTTTTAATCTTGGATGCGGCGCTTTCCGTGGCAGTACTCTCGCTCGTTACCTCAATGATGGTGATTTCGACGCTGCTGCTGGTCAGTTTAAGCGGTGGGACAAAGCGACAGTGAACGGAGTGTTGACCCCTCTTGCTGGCTTGACCGCCCGTAGAGAAGCTGAAGAAGCCTTGTTCACTCGGAGCGCGTAATGGGCGACCTACTGAAAACGCTGGCTCCAACGCTTGCAAGCGCCCTGCTTGGGCCTTTAGGTGGGGTAGCCGTATCTGCGCTGGGTAAGATCATCGGGGTGGACAACGCTACCGTGGCCACGGTTACAGAGGCGTTCAACGACGGCAAGCTGACCCCGGAGCATCTTGCGCAGATCAAGGAACTGGAACTCAAGTACCAGAACGAGGAAAAGGAACGTGGGTTCAGGTACGCCGATCTTGAGTTCAAAGACCGCGACTCGGCCCGTCAAATGCAGATTAGTACGCAAAGCAACACGCCGACCGTCTTGACCTACATGGTTACCGCAGGGTTCTTTGGCATTCTTGGCTGGATGATGCACGACAGCAGCGTAGTGGACTCCCCTCCGATCATGATTATGCTGGGTTCGCTCGGCACGGCTTGGACGGGGTGCATCAGCTTCTGGTTTGGCACTACTTCAAACTCTGCTAAAAAAGATGTGATGCTTAACGCTAGCCGCAAATAGTTGCCGGTACTTTCTTAGTGTGGTACCGTCTCGCATGAACGGATTTAATACTGTGGATAAAGCCACAGCAGCAGCACTCCACCGGATGAAATCCCCCGAAATGGAGCCTCTGTTGAAGTTCTTTAACAACATGGCTGAAGAACACAAGGATGCGCTGGTCAAGGCAGATACGGACAGGTTTGTCCGCCTGCAGGGCCGAGCGAGTGTCCTTATAGAGTTTTTAGACGCGGTGGATAACGCCGGGTCTACGTTGGAGAAGTTGAATAAACCCTGAAACCACTAGCTGACCATTACATGAAGGGCAGACCGTAAAGACGGAGCCTAGAGTGGAGTTGGAGCGAAGGAGATTGAGATGGCTGCACTACCGAAGCAAGTTGAGCGAGACCTACAGGAGTTGGAAGAGTACGAACGGACGCTGGCCCCCCAAGCAGGAGTTTCTGTCGAAGGGACACCGGGCCCCGATACCCCACCTACCGACGCGCAGCCCTCGGAAGAGCCCATCCTCTCGAATCAGCCCCCTGAAGTTGCTGCACCGCCGCAAGATAACGTGTGGGAACAGAGGTATCGCACGTTAGAGGGTAAGTACCAAGCCGAAGTCCCTCGTCTGCACACTGCGAACAGAGAGATGCAGCGTCAGATTGATGAACTGAGTGCTAGGACCGCCCCCAAGGTGGAAACACCAGCTGAAGAAGGGTTGGTAACCGAGAAAGACGTAACTGATTATGGTGAAGACCTGCTCGATGTCCAGCGCCGTGTGGCCAGAGAAGTAATGGCCCCATTGAAGGCCGAACTCGCTCAGCGCGATACGAAGATTGCCCAGTTGGAGGCGGAAGTCCACAAAGCTGCGGGGGATGTTTCCTCGGTAACTTTTGAGTCCCGTCTAGCCAAAGCGGTCCCAAATTTCGACCAACTTAACGTAGATCCAAAGTGGATCGCGTGGTTGGACGAAAAAGATCCGTACACGGGTGAGCCTCGCCGCGCATACGCTGAGTTCGTCTACCAGAACGGCGATATGGTGAAGCTGAAGAACGTAGTGGATTTCTACCTGAAGTCCACACCGACTGAAGCTCTACCCCCAGACTCTCGACAACAGCGTCAGGCCGAATTGGAACGTCAAATCACGCCAACTCGTACTACCAGTACCGCGCAGGTTACGTCCCCCGCCAGCACTCGTATCTTTACCGAGGCTCAGGCGACCAAACTGTTCGACGACGTTCGTAGGATGAACATCGCTGGGAAATACGACGAAGCAGCCAAGCTCGAAGCTGAACTGAGTGATGCGTACATGCAAGGCCGCGTGCGCGGCTAGCTGAACGTGGAGCCAGAACAGCCCAAACCCACTTAATCTAGGAGATTTACCATGGCTATTCTGGCCCCCGCATCACCCTTTCTGACCAGCCCGACCATTGCAGCGGCGTTCAACCCGCTGCTCTGGTCGAAAAAACTCAACGCGAAGTACTATGTTGACAACCAGCTTGCCGAAATTACCAATACCAGCTGGGAAGGCGAGATCAAGAACCAAGGCGATACCGTGCGAATCCGCACCGCCCCGACTCTGACGATCAGTGACTACACGATTGGTGGAAGCCTTCAGTACGAAGTGCCGACCCCGATCTATCAGGACATGCTGATTGAGAAGGCCAAGTCGTTTGCGTTCCAGTGCAATGACGTGCAGGAAGCGCAGTCCGACATGAACCTCCTGAACATGTACATGGACGACGCTTCTAAGCAACTCAAGCTGTCCATTACCGAAGAAGTGTTCTTCAGCATGTTTTGCACCACGGCTGGTGACACTGCAGGCACGGACAAGAACACCGCCAGCACCACGGCGGCGAATACGCGTGGCTGCGCTGCGGTAAACCAAGGCGCTACCGCCGGTGCGAAATCGTCGGTGCTGAACCTTGGGACCGACATCACGCCCATCGCGGTAACGACGACTGCGGCCAACCTGCTCACGCTGATTCTGAACATGGGCGCGGTGCTGGATGAGCAGAACGTGCCGGAATCGGGTCGCTTCCTCCTGATGAGCCCGTACGACCGGCAAATCCTGATGTCGACCAACCTTGCGCAAGCGTACTTTACTGGCGACAACTCCAGCATCGTCCGTACTGGCAAGATCGGCATGATCGACCGCTTCACGGTCTACGTCAGCAACATGCTGCCGCGTGGTACGACCAGCAAGGGTTGGGTCACTGGTTCGGCGGCAACGTCGACCGGCGGCACGATGGCCAGCGCGGACGTTCGCCGCGTAGTCATCGCTGGACACAAGGATGCGATCAGTTTCGCCGCGCAGGTGAACAAGACGGAGCAGGTTCGCAACCCCTCGGACTTCGGTGACTTCATTCGTGGCCTGTCGGTGTACGGCCGCAAGGTCGTGAAGCCTGAAGCCCTCGCCTTCGGCGTCGTCAAGTAACGCTCAGGGCCGGGGGTAACCTCGGCCCACTAAACCTAATTTAAGGAGATTCATCATGGCAAGCTCTGGAATAGTTTTGGAAATCGGTGGCTACTCCACCGGCCTTACTGCACTCGCTGGCGGCGCGGCACCTACGGCGGCGGCGAATACGCTGTCGTCTGGGATCAACGTCGTTGCGACGGTCGCTACCGCTGGGGATAGCATGATTCTTCCGGCGTCGATGGCGCAGGGCACAAAAGTCCGCGTGTACAATACGTCGGCTGCTACGCTGGACATCTTCCCCAACACAGGTGGGACCATCAACGGCGGCGCGACCAATTCGGAAAAGGGTCTTGCTACTCTGACCGGGGCTACCTTTGTTCAGGTGGGTACCGACGGTCTGACGTGGGTGGCGGACAACCTGATTGCCAAGCAGTCGTAACCATGAAGTAGTGGGCGGGGCTTCGGCCTCGCCCACGCCCTTTTTTGGGAGGCAACAAAAATGCCGTCCGTTCGAGTAACAGGCACGTTTTCCCGTCCGGCCGACAACACCGCGTATGCTGCAGGCGACATTATCGCCAACAGCGGTACAGCGGCTTCGGTCGTTCCCGTTACCTTCTACATGCCTACAAACGCGGGCGAGATTACGGCGTGTAGCGCCGTCGTTACCCCGGCCAGTAGCAACTTGGTGATCACGGCGCTCGACTTCGCCCTGCTCCTCTTCCGCCCGGTTACAGGCATTCCGTTTGCCGACGCTGGGTACCCGGCCGACAATACCGCGATGGCTATCACCGCCGCAGCGTTTCGGGAGCATGTGGTCAAATTCACGTTCGCTAACGGCGCGTGGACCAATCCGGCTGGTGGGTTAACCGCCGGTGTTACCGGGTACCAAACCGTGATGCCAAACGGTAGCCGCCCTCGCGTGCCGTATACTACCTCTTCCGGTAACCCTGAGTCGGCGCAACCCCTCACTCTTATCGGTGTCGTACAGTGCCTTGGATCTTGGACTCCTCTCGGCGTTGTCAACCGGTTTGACTTATCCCTTGACGTAACTATTTCGTGATGAAAACTCCCGAAGAGCTTTTTCCCACCGGAGTGTGGAGCGACAGCAAACGAGAGTTTATGGTCAAGGACGCCCAGTACTTTTGGCCGGTTATGGAGACCGGGGCGGATGGAGTGATGTTCGTTACCCCCCATGGTAAAACCCTGCTGCAGCCTGAACCGGGTCCGGAAGAAACCTTGCACAACGAGTTTAGTGGAGAGCTCAATCTTGACGATCTTCCCGACCTATCGATTTCCAAGACGCTGAAGAAAAAGCGGGGATTGGGGTAATCCATGGCCGCAATCTCTGTGTTCCGGCCTCTAGTGTACATCGACTGCCCCGGGGTTCCGAACCCCATGATGGATGACGCTATTCGCCGTGCCGCACGGGAGTTCTGCAAAAAAACGCAAGCCTTGACGGTCGAAGTAAACATAACCTTGGCGGTGGCCGACAACTCGTACGCCCCTACTATGGCGACCGGCACCGAGATCCTCGCGGTGGAGAGCCTTCGCCGCCCTACCAGCGGGACGCGCATCACGCCGGAGTACCTTGTAGCCCGTTCGGTAGACCACATAACTGCGCAAACTACTTCTA
>Ga0214919_10013191_pt1 | contig 10048 bp, 10 predicted proteins | sample LL1503_MetaG_FD_177994 | JGI IMG/M metagenome (GOLD analysis project Ga0214919, IMG submission 177994) | Freshwater microbial communities from Lake Lanier, Atlanta, Georgia, United States - LL-1503 | ecosystem: Environmental > Aquatic > Freshwater > Lake | place: USA: Georgia | collected... | reverse complement strand
CCATTGCCGCACCCCAACAATTTAAAAAAGCAGCTGCCCAAACTTATTCACTTCTCAACCATAACTTTAAGAACCACTATATGCCGATAAGCAAAGCAATCGCTGAATAGTACAAACAAATGGCAAACGTAATCGACATTCCAACATTCGCAGACTCACGGGGGGAGCTTTCTGTTCTAGAGAAGATAGTTAAATTCCCAATCCGGCGGGTTTATTTTATTCACCATGCTGAGGGATTGCGTGGAGGACATCGGCATAAAAAAAATACTCAATTCCTTGTCGCCGTGTCTGGAAAAGTGGTGATTCATGTAAACGATGGTCACGAAAAAAAAGATTACCTCTTGGACAATCCGCGCAAGGGGTTGATCTTAGAAACGTCAGATTGGCACTCCATGGCAGATTTCTCCGAAGATTGTGTTTTACTCGTGCTCGCCTCCGAGCCTTATGACGTGAACGATTATATCGATAAGCCATATCCCGAAACATGATTGACTACGACAATTTAGGGAAGAGCAATACACCGTACGCAGGTGACATTCGCAAGGCGTTTGAAAAAGTATTAAAAAAGGGCTGGTTTGTGCTGGGCGAGGAGGTGGTTGCGTTTGAGAAAGAATTTGCCGAATGGTGTGGGGCAAAATACTGCGTAGGCCTTGCCTCAGGACTAGACGCGATCACCTTATCGCTGCGGGCTCTGCACCTGCCCGCTGGTAGCGAAGTCTTAGTGCCATCCAACGCCTATATAGCGCCGATCCTATCGATCTTAGAAGCGGACTTAACACCCATTCTTGTGGAACCGGATCTTGAAACCTACAACATGAACCCCGATTTGGCAGAAAAATCAGTAACAAAAAAAACCCGAGTCATCTTACCAGTTCATTTATATGGAAAAATTAGTGACATGAAGGCGCTAACAAGACTCGCCGAAAAATATGGGCTGAAGATCGTCGAGGATTGCGCACAAGCGCATGGATCGATGCAGAGCGGCAAAAAAGCTGGGACTTGGGGGGATGCGGGGGCTTTTAGCTTCTATCCCACAAAAAACTTGGGAGCACTAGGCGATGCGGGGGCAGTGGTCACGAATCGAGAGGACCTAGCAGATGAAATTCGCACCTTGCGAAATTACGGTTCAAAAAAGAAATATCACAACGATCTTTTGGGGGTCAACTCACGCCTCGACGAATTACAAGCCGCTATTCTTCGCGTAAAGTTGCTGGGCCTAGATGATTTAAACCAAAAAAAAAGAAACTTGGCGGACATTTATTTTCAAGAACTCAAGCTAACGGATCTAGTGTTACCAAATCGCAATTCGGCGTTTCACGATATCTTCCACATCTTTGCAGTCCGCCATCCGCAACGAGATGCACTCCGAGAGCACTTACTACGGGAGGGCGTCAAAACAGAGGTTCATTATCCCGTACCCCCAGCAAGACAAAAGGCATTGAGCGGCAAATTAACAGGGGGGCCATTTTCCGTAGCCGACTTGATCCACGAGACGGAGCTAAGTTTACCGATCTCGATCTTTCATACGCCCGAGGACATCCACCATGTTTGTCGTGCCATAAATGGTTTCAAGACTTAACCGCATGGGAGACAATCGGAAGTACGAGTATAAAGCCAACCGATCGGCACATCGGGATGAGTTTTCAAAGATTGTTGATTGGATCCCAGAGAGATCCAGAGTCCTGGATCTTGGCTGTGGAGAAGGATCGTTGTTGAAGTTATTAGTGGAGAAGAAAAAAACGCAGGTGGAGGGCATTGAAATTAGCCCTTCTGGAGTTGAAGTGTGCAGATCCAAGGGGCTGAAGGTGCGACAAGGCAGGATTGATGAAGCATTACCGTGGGCAGATGACGCCTTTGATTATGCAGTCTGTAACGTCACCTTGCAGATGGTAATGTATCCAGAGAAACTTTTGTCGGAAATGGGCCGTGTAGCGACAAGACAGATTGTCTCATTTCCTAATTTCGCAAATATACGCAACCGCATTGAATTACTTTTTAATGGCAGAATGCCTAGATCCATGCTGTTTGGTCATTCTTGGTGGAATACGGGTCATATTCACCAGCTCTCGATTGGAGACTTTAAGGAACTTGTGAAAAATACAGGACTGGAAATAAAAAGGAGCGCTTATTTTGGAAGACTTGCCAATCTCGGGCTCGCATCCTTGGCGCCCAACTTGCTTTCGACAATCGCAATGTTTGAATTGTTAAAAATATCGCGATCCAAAAAGAACAAGTGAGCACAAGAAAATCAAATTGACAGGAAACTGTCAAAAAGCTCAAAGCCCTAAACAATCGATGATTCCTTTGCAAAAAAGAGAGCTCATTTTCTGAATGGAGTAGTGGCATGCCTCTGTTAGGCATGCTGATTTCATCGAAGCCAACCGGCTTGAGTCCCCTAAAAGTTCTGCGATTGCGTGAGCGTACTGAATGGGGTCTTGCCAAGAATCACAGATCCAGCCCGTCTTTCCATGAATCAAATAGTCAATTTCAGGGCCGTGGTGGGGAGAGGCGGTAGTGACCATAGGGACTCCAAAAGCAAACGAGTCCAAAACAGCCAATCCGACAAGACCAGGCATAAGACAAACATTGGCCAGCGACCAGTAGGGAGCTTTTTCAGCATCATCTTTCGCGCCTAAGTATCGGAGCCACGGCTCCCTTTTTGCTGCTTCAACGACTAGGGCTTCATCTGGACCGCGTCCGATTACGATCATTTCGAAGTCAGGTATCTTTTTTCTGATGATTCTGCAGGCTTGAAGAAGAAAGGAGATTCGCTTTTGCGGATAAAGCCCTCCTGTATAGATGCCCACATTCTTTGAAAAGAGTCCCAACTCATTGCGTAATTCACTTTGCTGGGAGGGAGATACGGCATCTCGTGCTTGAATTAAGGCAGATGTATCAACGGAATTCATCACGACGGTAGTGTTGTTTGCAGGGAATCCCAAATCCTGAACGACACGGGCACTTAAGTTGTTGTAGGCAAACCACCAGTCAGCGCGTCGTGAAATAAATCTTTTCCATTTCTCTGACAAAGAGTCCGGATGAATGGCTTGAAAATTCTTTCCGTGTCCCCAAAAAGCGAACTTCCACCCACCCCATTTTCTCAAAATCATCAAAAGAGGTAACACCGCATATTTAGTTTCTTGGGGAGCAATCACCAGAGAGACTCCCTTCACGTGAGGCAATACATTCTGCCATCCCAAGGAGCCAAACCAGTGAATGGGAACAGGGATGGCCCAGGGAAGATAGCCTGGAAGTAGAGACTCACGGGTCTTTGGCGAGAAAATGAGTTGGAGAGAAACCCCGTGTGTGGATAAATCTTTGCGGAGTTGCTCAAAGAAAGGGACTCGATAGTGGGGAAGGTGCTCTTGAATAATCAGGACAGAGGGGCGAGAAGACGTCATAAATCAGATGCCTAAAAGAATCCGAATCGTTGGCCCAAGAAACTTGATTAGCCAAAATAAACCATAGTTTCGGCGACAAAAGACAAACCACTCTCGATAAGGAAGTCCCTTGGGAGAGTTTAGGAGGCGGAGGCGATCTGAAACCGATAAAGAGCGGTCTCTCCACGTTTTTTCAGTGTGATCCCTAGGGCATGTTCCGATGAAATGCTTTGTTTCAAAGATAGGAATACCCTTACGAACTGCGGCGTAACCATAATCAGTGTCGCCCATCGCATGCGTATAAGCGGGGTGGAAAGATCCAAGATCTTGATAAACGGCACGAGAAATTAAAACGCAGTTGCCATTGAATGTGCTTATTCCATGAGACGGAGTTGTCCTGCCAATGGGAACCACGCCATAGCTCTTTTTCCCTGTTACAGGGTCGGATATGGCTCCTACTGCGATGGCCTTAGTTGAGGGGGAGGGAACCGAGGCAAGAAGGGATTCAAGTGCATTGGGCAGCAGATTGGTATCGTCATTAAGAAGAAGGTAGAAATCAGGATCACTCTTTGCCGCAACGCTCCATGCGAGTCGCATTCCGCCACACCAGTAAAGATTACCGCTTCCTTGAGTCATTTGTACTTGGGGAAACTTGTGCCGAACCTGCTGTGAAGTGCCGTCTGAAGAAGCATCATCAACGAGAAATACTTTTAGCAAAACATTCGAATCGAGCTTTTGGGCAAAAAGGGCTTGAAGACAATTGCAGGTCTTGAGAACGCGATTATGGCAGGTCATTAGAACGGCCACAGATAAAGGAGCGATTTTCATTATGGAGAGCCCCGAAGAACATCAGCGTATGCGTCTAGATAACGATCGATCATAAGATCTTCGGTAAAATGTGAGTAGGCATATTCCCAGCCAGCTTGAGCCAGTTGATGAGCTTTTCGAGTATCTTTATGCAAGGTGAATAAAGCATCGCAAATGTCCAGGGGGTATCGCACATCTACCAACACCCCTGCTTTACCGTGGTTAAGTAGGTAGGGGATAGCACCAGAATCTTTTCCGCCTACGACTGGAATTCCAAGCGCCATAGCTTCAAGCGGTGCCATGCCAAAGGATTCCTCGAGGGCCGGATGAAGTAAAACAGTGGATTGATCGCACATCTCTCGATGCATGACTGATTGAGGGGTGGGCCCCTTAAAAATAACACCGTCCACGAGACGATGCTTTTGAGCCCACTGGTGAGCTGGCCCTCTCATTTCAAATCCTCCGCCATACATAACCATAGTTGCGTCAGAAGAAATATTTCGAAAAGCAGCAAATCCCAGAAGTGCGCTAATTGGATTCTTTCGCGAACTAAACCCTTCAAGGCATGTGACGACGCAGGGAGGGGAAGAAAAGTTAGGATATGAGAGCCTCTCTTCGCCCATCTTAAAAAGTGCAGCCCCAACTCCGTTTGGGATGATCTGCACCTCTCTGCCCTTAGGCACAAGAGGTAGGATCGACTTCTTCAAATAAGGGGATACGCATGTTAAATTCGGAGCGCACTCGATAACTCGTCTGCCTATTTGTGCGCGAAAAAGCCAAAACAAATAAGCCCGAGTCCAACGATAAAAACTAGGAATAATAGAAGGCGAATCATGTGCCGTAATGAGTGTCGGAGTTCCGCTTTGCAAGGCAGCTTCAGCAAATTCATAGGACCAGTGAGCATGAATGATATCGCAATGAGAGGATCGCATAACATCAGATAAAAAACGTATTTCCTTTGCATAAAAATCGTAAGCAGCCCAGCGAGTTCGTCGGGGGGTAATTTTGAGACTCAAGGGACCTTGGGCAAGAGAGAGAGTCTCTTCAATAGCCTCACTCCCTGCAAATACCGTGACCTCATGGCCGCGCGTCAATAGCCCTGCAGCAAGTCTACCTATAAGAGGAAAGGAGTAGACGGAGGGAAGAGTGAAGTCTTTTGGAAGCCATGACTTTAAGGGTTCCAATGAAACCGGACCCGCAATACCGATTTTCACAAGTTGTCTCGAATGACACGGCAGGGGTTGCCAGCAGCAATACAGCCTGCTGGAATGTCTTGAGTTACAACGCTTCCAGCACCGACAACAGATCCAGATCCAATCGTTACACCTTTAAGAATAATAACACGGGAACCGATAAATACATTGTCCATAATTCGGACGGGCTTGGCCTCCGCAAACGCCTTTTGTGAATCCTGTCTTTCGGAATGTCTGAGTGGATGAAAATCGGTGTCGGCGATCAGGACGTCTGCCCCGATGAGACATCCATTCCCAATTAAAATTTCTTTTGCGGAACAAACGGAACCTCCGCTGATTCCCACCCTTTCCCCAATCAAAATCTTTGCTTCAGAGGTAAGAGTTCTGAGAACCACAGGGTGGTTCACGCCGAGAGCCGTTCCAAAACTACGGGAACAAAGACGCGACCCACTACCAATTCGGATTCGAGAGCCTTGAAAAAGAGAAACGAGTGGCAGACCTATAAAGTGGACAGAACCTTGCAGGTCTAGCCCCAAGGATTTCAACCAAAGGGGAATCCAAAATCTGTCGCTACGATAAAGAAAACTACGAAAGGCCCGTTGCAAAAATGAGGAGATCATCGAGGTGATCTTAGAGGTGGACTTGCGAAAGCACAATAATTGTCAAAATGAAGCGCTCCCAATCCGTGCAGGCCTAATTGAGGGACAACAACTTGGAGTAAGACATAAGGTGTTTATCGGCAATCGCCCTCGGCAAGTATCTGTTTCCAGTCGAATTTTGGGAAGTGGGCATGGGGGCTTTGGCTTTGGCCCACGATTGCACTGCCAACCAAAGTTCTTCCCAATTTTGGGTTGGGACTAGAGTAGCCGTAGAGAACTCTTGAGTGACAAAAGGGATGCCGCCCGCGTTAAAAGCAAAGACCCTTTTGGAGCGAACAAGAGCCTCTGCAACCGCCAAACAGAATGACTCTGTTTTCGAAACGTGAACAAGGCAGTCGGATTGATCTAAAAGTTCAATAAGGTCAGCAACAGGCAAATGATCAATGTGCTTCAAGGTCACATTGGAATGATTTAGATTCATGAGTCGTATAAATCTTTGGCCATACTGGGTGGAAGTGTCTAAGGCCCCTAGAAAGACGCAGTGAACTGTATGATGGGCAAGTGGAGAGTAAATTAAAGTCTCGATCAGTTCGCACTGCTGTTTGAGGTGATACACAGAACCGATATTCACGATGCGCAGAATCTTAGGGTCGGTAGAAGAATGAGATAGTGGGGTAGAAAAGAATTCCTGACGAACTGCATTGGGGATGAGATTTGTGCTACGGGTTTTGGATCGAAGAGATGTTTCCATGAAGTCGGAAAGACAGATCACGGAGTCATATTTGGAAAGGCTGATCTTTTCAAGAAGACGTTGGAGGGCCCAGTGAGGCCAAGGCCTGAGAGGGGCAACGCGATTGATTCCATTCAGATAGCCGTGAATGGTAAGAATCTTTGGGAAAGGAAGTAGTGCACCGACAATAGCACACCAAGCTTCTGTGCCGTGAGCATGAACCAAGTCGGGTTGTAGTCGCTGAAGAAGACGGCGAGTGGAGAAAAAGCAACCCAAGTGCAATGTGCGCAAAAACCCGGCTTTAGAGACAGGAAGAAAATGATAGTGAATATTTGCGGGAAGATTTCTTGGTATCGGGGTGCCTGGTCGAACACAGCAAACAACATGAATTTCCAATGGGAGACCAGCCGTGGAAAACCCTTGAAGAAGTGCTAATGGGGCACTCGCAAATCGTGGAGTGGTTTCGGAAGAGATGTCGCGAACATCCTCAACAAGCATTGCCACTTTGATTATTTTCAAGACAGAAAGATGATAAGCCGAAATGCCCTAGTCAGGGAGGGTTTTTTGAAGGGCGGGGAAGCGTAGTTACCAGCCGACCAAAATCTGCGGCAGGATCTTTTGAATATCCACTTCGGGTAAAAAGAAATCAAAAGGAGGAAGGGGCGGGGTCTTGCGGGAGTCCTTGGCCTTCCAGCGGAGAGATGCTGTTCGAACCATAAAGCGCATTCGGTGGTAATGACTATGACGGGATGCGGCCCTTAAGGCTGCAAGACGGGCTTTTTCTTGTAGCGCCTCCGACTCCTGCGATAGAAGAAATTTAATTTGATTAATTAATTGAGAGGAGGTTGAAACAGGATACCAGTCCTCTCCGACCTGCAACATCCACGAAAGACCAGGAACATCCCAATCGATAAAAGGCACAGCACTAATTAAAGCAACAAAGACACGATCTGAGTGGTAAAGAAGGGCTCGTGACCCTGGATATCCACCAAAAAAAATCCTACTGTTCTGTATCGCATTCAGCTGATTGGCGTATGAGACCGGGCCTCGCCATGAAGGGAATCCCTCCCAACCGCGACCATAAAGGGCGAACCGTGAGCCAAAACCACTTTGGAGAAGAGAGACAAGGCTTTGCCGTCTGCGGCCAGTATAAAACAAAGTACTCAGAGGGTTCTTCGAAATATTCCGGCTCCCGACAAATGAAATGTCGAACGAACGTTTCGTATTTAGTTCGGATGGAGATTGTAAAAATCGATTTTGGCAAAATCCGTCTGGGCAGAAGACTAACTTTGCTACGCCTTTGGATTGAAGATACTTGGCGCAATTTCCAAAAGCCTTTACAAAATTTATATCAGCGTTTCGAGCAAGCTCTAAATAAGAAAATGAAGGATGCGGACCAAGAAAACTCCCTGAAAAAGGGTCTCCGTAGCTAGTCATGATCAGAGGTTTTGAGGGAATCGACTTCAGCCCATCGATAAGCATATCGATATGATCGGCACTATACGTTAAAAACTGGAAAAAAATGCAAGTAGGCTGAGTTGCTTTGGCCTCTTCTATGAGGGCAGTCCAGACATCCTTCCAGCTGTTGCTCTGTGAATATTCACGAAGGGGAAAAAAGAAGCTCAAATTATCGAGAGACCCTTCGGCCAAGAGTTGGTGGGCGGCTGCGGTGTAGCCTATCTGGTCTTGTTCGGAGTGCCCCTGAACGACAAAAATAAGTCGCATAAGATCATCCTTCTACAAAAGGAGTGACGACCCAAGCTTATCTTGCAGAGTATTTTATGTGGAGGAAAAAAAGGTTGCTGCGCATGAAGAACTTTTAGAGAGCAGGCATGCCCGGTGGTCCGCGCTTTCCTCTTACGGGGTTACTCTCATTGGGCTCATCACATCCCTTCTTACCCTTAAGCTTGCCACCCATTATTTGAGTCCTACTGAATTTGGCCTATGGGGGGTCCTCTTTCAGTTGATGGGATACTTTTACCTTTTGGAGTTGGGGGTAGTTTCCTCTATGGGGAGGGTTTTTGCGGCCCCTATTGCGAATCGGTCGCTCGAGGAGACTAGTCGCTGGATCTCTACAACCGGAGTGATCATTAATTGCCAAGGTGTGCTGATCTTTCTGATAGGTGCGTGGCTAGGCCCTTACTTGTTTTCCTTCATCAACATCGACTCTGCGCTTCTGCGAGAAGCAAAAGCATTGTGGTGGGGGATTCTTGTGATTCACCTGATCCAGACCCCTTTCAAAACGTTGATTGGGATCTTGCACGCAGCGAATCGTGTTTTTTTCGTTAACATAATTGGTATTGGAGGCCAAATTCTAACGACTCTAATGTTTGGAATATTTTTGGAGGCCGGCGCAAAAACCAGTAGTTATGTATGGAGCTATGGACTGGCTGCATGCGCGAGCTCACTGGCTTACGGGGTAGCAGTCCGAAGAACTGTGCCCATTGTTTATTCAATACGGCTCCGATATTTTGATCTCAAGAAGTTAAAGGAACTGTTCAAATTTTCCGTTGGTTTGTTCGCATTGAATCTTGCGTCCCAAGTTACTACGGCGGGACAGGGAGTCTTGATTACAAAGTTCATAGGCCTCACAGAGGCGGCGGCATTTGCTGTGACCAGCCGCCTAGCTTTGCAATTGGGACTGTTGTTTCAGCGCACGATTGAGGCGTTCCTGCCGAAATGGAGTTTAGATTGGGCTGGTGGCAGAGAACAAAAGGCAATGAGAGGGTTTAAAAATGTGTATTGCGTGGCTTTGCCCATGTTGGGACTGCTGCTTTTTTGGGTCGCTTTCGTAAATCCTTCATTCGTCATCTGGTGGACATCTCCAGAATATTTTTCAGGAAACGCAACCAATATCGGGATGGGAGTTGTAGCGGTTATTTCCACAATCAATCGCATTATGCAACTTGTGTTCCTGATGAAAATGAGAGCGAGCAATATGGCAAAAGCGACATCGGTGGGAGCACTCTTTGAAGTAGCATTATATTTTTATCTCATACCGAAATATGGAACTGCGGGAGTCCCTGCAGCAAGTTGCTTGGCTAACTTTATGTGGACCACGCCAATTATGATGTATGGAGCACTACGCAGCTTTGGGACGGTTGTTTGGAAGTGGAATATTCAGCTTTTAGGCTGGTTAGTTGGAGCAGCAATTACTGCATATATTCTGCGAGCAGCCCTTACACCCTTGGGAGTCCGAGTCCCACTCGAATGCTTTGTTGTAGCCTCACTCGTTGCAAGCTTGGTTAGCTTTGCTGTTATTTTGATAAGCTTAAGGATTATTCGGAAACAAAACCTTTCAGCCGAAGTGAAAGAGAAAATTTATTAATAAGAATGGAG
>Ga0214919_10013190_pt1 | contig 10048 bp, 9 predicted proteins | sample LL1503_MetaG_FD_177994 | JGI IMG/M metagenome (GOLD analysis project Ga0214919, IMG submission 177994) | Freshwater microbial communities from Lake Lanier, Atlanta, Georgia, United States - LL-1503 | ecosystem: Environmental > Aquatic > Freshwater > Lake | place: USA: Georgia | collected 2015-03-15 | reverse complement strand
GCTTGGATCAAAGTTGGTATGACTCCGTGAATAAAATATATACAGCACGACGTGAAAAAGTATTCGAATTATTAGATGTTTTAAAATGTGCCTATTCAAAACAACAAGTGGGAATGTTTGTTTGGGCTAAAATTCCCGCTACTTACAAAGATGGTTATGCGTTAAGTGATAAGGTATTGTATGAAGCCAATGTTTTTATCACCCCCGGTGGCATATTTGGTAGTGCAGGTAACGACTATATCCGAGTAAGTTTATGTGGTTCATTGGAAAAATTTAGTGAAGCAATAAAAAAAATAAAAGCATGCGTTTAGCAGTGGTTGGAATTGGTTTAATGGGAGGATCCATTGCATTGTCTTTGAAAAAGAAAGGCTTTGTAAGTCATGTTATTGGCGTGGATCAAAACATGGAACACCAACAGCAAGCATTGCAATTAGGTATTGTTGATGAAATCATGTCCTTGGAGGACGCAGTTACATCTTCCGATATCATTGCGCTTGCCACACCCGTGAATGTGGCTGAATTATTATTGCCCACTATTTTGAATTTAGTGAACAAGCAAGTTGTTTTTGACTTAGGGTCTACTAAGGAAAGTATTGTAAATGTCGCGAATGCACATTCCAATAAAGGAAGATTCGTTCCAACACATCCAATGTGGGGTACTGAATTTAGTGGTCCAACAGCTGCGCAAACAGATGCATTTGTAGATAAGGCAACGGTCATTTGTAATAAAACACAAGTAGATGCAGATGCTTTACAAATCATTGAGCAAATGTATGCGCAATTAGGTATGCATATATTATACATGGATGCCATAAAACATGATATTCATGTGGCTTATGTAAGCCATATATCGCATATTACTTCATTCGCACTGGCAAATACAGTGTTGGAGAAGGAAAAAGAATCGGATGCAATTTTTGAGTTAGCTAGTGGTGGTTTTGAAAGCACTGTTCGTTTGGCAAAGTCCAATGCGGAAATGTGGGTGCCCATCTTTATGCAAAACAAGGAAAATGTATTAGATGTATTAAATGAGCATATTAGTCAACTTCGAAAGTTCAAGGCGAGTTTGGAAAAAGAAAACCCAGACTATTTGTTGGAGTTGATCCAAAATGCGAATAAAATAAAAAGGATTTTAAAATAATTACAAAAAGTGTAAAACACCGCAGGTGATTTTGCAAAAAAATATTAAAAATGAAGAAGAAAGAAGAGTTGAATACAACGAATGAATTAATAGAGGCCGTTAAATCCCAGAAAACCTTTTCGGAGATTGGGATTAATGAGCAATTAGTAAAGGCGGTTACGGAATTGGGTTACACACATGCCACTGAAATTCAGGAGCGTTCTATCCCGGTTTTGATAAGTGGTACAAAGGATTTTATTGGATTGGCGCAAACAGGCACTGGTAAAACAGCTGCTTTTGGTTTGCCATTATTACAATTAATTAATACAGCAGATAAGTTTCCACAAGCATTGGTAGTTTGTCCAACTAGGGAATTATGTATGCAAATTGTAAACGAAATGAATTTGTTTAAGAAGCATATTTCAGGTTTACAAGTATTAGCAGTGTATGGTGGTACCTCGATAGGTATGCAAATTAAAGATTTAAAAAGAGGTGTACAAGTGGTGGTCGCAACGCCAGGTCGTTTAATTGATTTGATCGAAAGAAAAGCGATTAATTTAGAAAAGATACAATATGTTGTTTTGGATGAAGCAGATGAAATGTTAAACATGGGATTCCAGGATGATATTGAATTTATCTTAAAGAATACGCCTAATAGAGAAAGTATTTGGTTGTTTAGTGCAACCATGCCAGCTGAAATTAGAAAAGTAAGTAAGCGTTACATGAAGGAGCCCGTGGAAGTAACTATCGGGAAAGTGAATGCGACAAATAAGAGTATTGATCACCAATATTATTTAACATCAGCGCAACACCGTTATGAGACTTTAAAAAGAATCATTGATTTTAATCCTGGTATTTACGGGATTATTTTTACCCGTACCAAAGCGGATGCGCAGGAAGTAGCACAAAGATTAACGCGCGAAGGTTATGATATTGATGCCATTCATGGTGATTTAACGCAACAACAACGTGATCGCGTAATGGGTCAGTTTAGAGAAAAAAGCTTGCAATTATTAATCGCAACGGATGTAGCTGCGCGAGGTATTGATGTAAAAGGTATTACGCACGTTATCAATTTTGAATTACCTGATGATGTAGAAGTGTATACCCACCGAAGCGGTCGTACTGGTCGTGCAGGTAGTCAAGGAATTTGTATATCGATTGTTCATGCGCGTGAATCTTATCGTTTGCGTCAAATTGAAAATATCAATAAATGTACTTTCCACAAATTGGATATCCCAAGTGGTAAGGATGTATGTCGCAAGCAATTTTTCCATGTGATGGATAAGTTAATGTCAACCGATGTAAGTCATGGTGATTATGAAACTTATGTTCCCATGTTAGCAGAAAAATTTGCAGACATGACTAAGGAAGAAATTTTAAAGCGTGTCGCTGCTTTGGAATTTAATCGTTTCTTAAGTTATTATGAAAATGCACAGGATTTAAATATTCGTACTGCAGATAAAGGCCGTCGTGAACCCATGCAACAACAGGATCGTAATCGTGATAGGGGTCGTCAAGAATTTGGCGGTGCTGATCGTGGTCGCACAAGAAGCAATGATCGTGGAATGGAGCGCAGTTCATCGGATCGTAGTTCCTCAGATCGCGGAAGTCGTGGTGCAGAAAGAGGTGCAAGCGGATATACGCGTTTGTTTGTGAACTTAGGTACGAAGGATGGTTTTTATAAGGCTAGCTTTTTACAATTCATTTTAGATATGAGTGATTTAAGAAAAGAAGCTTTAGGAAAAATTGACATGCGTGATATGAATAGCTGGGTTGAAATTGAATCAGGTGCTGCAAAACAAATGATCAATGCAGTAGATGGTAAAAATTACAAAGGCCGTCGTATTAGAATGAATGATGCAGACAGCGGTGGTCCAAAAGGATTCAGCAAAAAAGAAGGGCAATAAAAATTGCTTCTGAAAAAATAAAGCATAAATAAAATAAATATTAAATATTAAAATTGGAAAAAATGGGAGACTTAACTGAACAACAACAAAAAGTAAGCATTTTATTAAAAAAATCACCCTTGATCATATCAGGTCCTTGCAGTGCAGAAACTGAGGAGCAAGTGATGCAAACTGCTATCCGATTGGCAGCCACTGGTAAAGTGGATATAATGCGTGCAGGTATTTGGAAGCCAAGAACACGTCCGGGAAGCTTTGAAGGTATTGGTACCAAGGGTTTGCCTTGGATGCAACAAGCCAAAAAAGAAACTGGATTACCTGTAGCCATTGAAGTAGCCACAGCAAAACAAGTGGAAGATGCATTACACTTTGATGTGGATGTTTTGTGGGTAGGTGCTCGTACAACCGTGAATCCGTTTAGTGTGCAAGAAATTGCAGATGCATTAAAAGGCGTGAAAGTTCCAGTTTTAATTAAAAACCCAATCAATCCTGATTTAGAATTATGGATTGGCGGGATGGAGCGTATCGCAAAAGCAGGCATCGAGGATTTAGGTTTAATACATCGTGGATTTAGTTCTTATGGCAATACGGAATTCCGTAATGCCCCTATGTGGCATTTGGCTATTGAAATGAAGCGTCGTTACCCAGGTATTCCAATGATCAATGATCCTTCGCATATTTGTGGACGTCGTGATATTTTACAAGAAGTAGCGCAACAAGCAATGGACTTGGATTTTGATGGTTTAATAATTGAATCACATATTGATCCAGACAATGCATGGAGCGATGCCAAACAACAAATTACCCCTGAAGTGTTGAAAGAGATGTTGGAATCAATTCGTTGGAGAAAAGAAGATGTGGCTTCTGCTGAATATCATGCAGCGCTTGAAAAATTACGTCAACAAATTAACCAATTGGATGATGAGTTGTTACAAGTTTTATCAACACGTATGAAAGTGGCTGAAAAAATTGGTGAATATAAAAAGAACAATGACATTACCATTTTGCAAACCAATCGCTGGAATGAAATTTTAGAGCGTGCAGTAGGCAAAGGAAATAAAATTGGCTTAAGTGAAGATTTTATTACCAAGTACATGGATGCAGTTCATATGGAAAGTATTCAGCACCAAAATAAAGTAATGAATAAATAACTTTCGAGCTCGTTAAAGCCTTGTACTTTTAATTATCGATGGTACAATGGGGTTAATAAATTAGTAATCGTTAATCAAATACATGAAAAACTGGAAAGTTAAATTAGCTACAAGTACAGTGTCATTTATATTAGATGGCAAATTTCAAGCTATTGAAAAGTTGGTCAACAAGGCAAATGCATTTTACATCACAGATGAAAATGTGTATGCCTTGCATCAAAATAAATTCAAGGGCAAAAAAACCATAGTTTTTCCAGCAGGAGAGGAACACAAACAACAAGCCACTGTCAATTTTATTATTGAAGCCTTACTTAATTTAGGTGCAACGCGCGAAGCGGTGCTCATAGGTGTGGGCGGCGGTGTAGTCACCGATATGGTAGGCTATGCGGCAAGTATTTATATGCGTGGGGTAAGTTTTGGTTTTGCACCAACGACAATTTTGGCCATGGTGGATGCCAGTATTGGCGGAAAAAATGGAATTGATGTTGGCTTGTATAAAAATATGGTTGGACTTATTAAACAACCTTCTTTTTTATTATACGATTTTGATTTTTTGAAATCATTGCCAAATCACCAATGGGAAAATGGCTTTGCTGAAATTATTAAGCATGCAGCTATCAAAGATGCAAAAATGATGAAGCAATTGGCCGTGCATGATTTATCTTTTTATCAAAAAAATAAAAAAGAATTAATAGCCCTGATCGAAAAAAATGTAAAAATTAAAATGACAGTGGTTCAAAAGGATGAGTTTGAAAAAGGCGATCGTAAGTTGCTCAATTTTGGACACACTATTGGACACGCCATTGAAAATGAACATGCATTATTACATGGGCATGCAATTAGTATCGGTATGGTATATGCGGCTAAAATATCTCAGGTTTTACTTGGCTTTACAGATACTGGTATAATAATAGAAACGCTAAAAAAGTATGGGTTGCCAATTAGTATGCGTTTTGATATTACGCATGCGATGGACATTATGCAAAAGGATAAGAAAAAGGCAAGCAAAGGGATGCAGTATGTGTTATTGAATAAAATAGGGAACGCAGTATATGAAACTGTACCTATGAAATCATTAGAAAAATTAATAAAGTTGTATTCATAAGATGCGTGTAATAGTATATCCATCACAATTAATAGGGGCGCAAATTGCACCAGCAAGCAAAAGTAGTATGCAAAGAGCCTGTGCTGCAGCATTATTGCATAAGGGCAAAACAATTATTACAAATCCTGGTCATTCAAATGATGATTTGGCCGCGATGGATGTGATTCAAAAATTGGGCGCTGTTGTTGAAATAAACATTGCAAATATAACGGTGACTTCCAATGGGGTAAATCCAAAGGGGCCTGCAATGAATTGTGGGGAAAGTGGTTTAGGTATTCGGATGTTTACGCCTATTGCAGCATTAAGTAACCAAACCATCAGTATTGAAGGAAAGGGAAGCTTAGTGAAAAGACCGATGCATTTTTTTGATGAAATATTTCCTTCCTTAGGGGTTGCAATAAAATCGCAAAAAGGGTTTTTGCCCATTGAAATAAAAGGGCCTTTACAACCTGCAAACATCACGGTGGATGGTTCCTTGAGTTCGCAATTTTTGACCGGCTTGTTAATGGCATATGCGGCAACGGAAGTATATGATACAGAAATCAAGGTGTTGGATTTAAAAAGTAAACCTTATATCGATTTAACGCTAGCCGTATTAAATGCATTTGGTTGGAATGTAAAACATACCAACTATGAAAGTTTTAAATTTTACACGCATATACCGTTAAAGTCATTGATTGAATACACGGTTGAAGGTGATTGGAGCGGGGCTGCTTTTTTATTAGTCGCTGGTGCGATAGCAGGCCCTGTAAAAGTGAGCGGCTTACAATTAGATTCAACACAGGCAGATAAAAAAATAATTAGTGCATTAATTAGTGCAAATGCAAGTATTACGATTGAGGCGGATGGAATTATTTTAGGACCCAATAAAAATATTGAAAATGGGATGCATGAAAAATTGAATGCATTTCAATTTGATGCAACAGATTGTCCTGATTTATTTCCGCCCTTGGTAGCATTAGCATCTTATTGTGATGGGGTGAGTGAAATAAAAGGCGTGAATCGTTTAGCCCATAAAGAAAGCGATCGCGGACTTACGCTGCAAGCAGAGTTTGCAAAAATGGGGGTAACTATTATTTTATCGGGCGATCTTATGCAAATACATGGCGGTGGTGAAATAAAATCAGCTGTTGTGTTTTCGCAGCATGATCATCGTATAGCCATGGCATGTGCCGTAGCTGCTTTATGTGCAAATGGACCTGTTGAAATTACCGAAGCAGAGGCGATTAACAAATCTTATACAGATTTCTTTACGGACCTACAGCAATTGGGGGCAAAAGTGGATATTGAATAAATTTCTTACCTTGTAATATTGAACTTTGAAACATGAACAAATTTGGAACCTTATTTAGTGTACAGATATTTGGAGAATCACATGGGGCATGTGTAGGGCTAATTATTGATGGATGTCCTGCAGGCTTGCCATTAACTATGGCTGATTTTACAGAAGATATGGAGCGTCGTAAAGGGGGTAAGCAGAAAGGAACGACACCTAGACAGGAGGATGATATCCCTATTTTTAAAACAGGACTTTTTAATGACAGGACCACTGGTGCGCCTTTAATGATGTTGTTTGAAAACAATAATACAAGAAGTGGTGATTACGAAAAGCAAAGAGCAGTTCCAAGACCAGGTCATGCTGATTTTACAGCACATCATAAATTTGGAGGCTTTGAAGATTACAGAGGTGGTGGTCATTTTAGTGGTCGACTCACTGCAGCTTTAGTGGGTGCGGGTGTGGTTGCAAAAAAATTATTAACAGGCATTGAAGTAAAAGCTACTATAAAAAGTATTGGCGGAGAAACGGATCCTGAAAAAGGATTACAAAAAGCCATTGACAACAAAGACAGTGTGGGTGGAATTGTGGAATGTTTAGTAACAGGTTTGCCTATTGGATTAGGGGAACACTTTTTTAATTCAGTAGAGTCATTACTTAGTCATGCGGTATTTTCGATACCGGCGATCAGGGGAATTGAATTTGGCACTGGATTTGCTGCTGCCAATATGTTTGGGATTGAACATAATGATGCAATTATAGATGCATCTGGAAAAACAAAAACAAATCACGCAGGTGGTGTAGTAGGTGGTTATACCAATGGAAATGATTTGGTTTTCCGCATTGCAGTAAAACCAACCTCTTCCACACCCAAAGAACAAAATACACTGAATTGGGAAACCAATGAACAAGAAAATTTTTCTGTTAAAGGAAGACACGATTTATGCATTGCACTTAGGGTACCGGTCGTCTTGGAAGCCGTTACTGCAATTGTACTTGCAGATTTAATGATGATAGATCAAAAAATTCCAAGAATCATTAAAAATTAAAATTATGGAAAGCGAATTTATATACCATGTGACCACACAAAAGGAGTGGGAACAAGCTTTGTTGAAAAATGAATATTTGCCATTGCATTATGAACAGGATGGGTTTATTCATTGTTCGATTGAAAGGCAGGTTCCAGGGGTATTGGATCGGTTTTACAAAGGCCAATCAGGATTAGTGAAACTTAAAATAGAAAAAGCCAAAGTACAACGTCCTGTTTTATTTGAACTAGCACATGATATGAATGAATTATTCCCGCATATTTATGGGTCTCTTAATATCGACTCCGTAGTGGAAGTGAATACATTGTAAAAATAAATGCAGTTATTTAATTTTATAAGAATTGCGGTTGTTTGCATCTTTTTGATCTTGCAATCGCCTAAGCTTGCTTCTGCGCAAAAAATTTATCCCAATACATTAACCAACGCCAACTATCTAGATAGCGGAAATATAAAACGCTATAAAAAATGGATCGATACCGCTCGCATTCATATTGAATTAAATAGAATTACAGGTATTGCAAGCTTTTATAGTCAAAGCTTAAATGGCACTTTAACCTCGACTGGGGAAATATTTAGCAATAAAAAATTGACTGCTGCGTGTAATTTATTCAAGTTAAACACAATTGTAAGGGTAACTAATCTGCGAAGTGGATCCTATGTGTTGGTTAGGGTAAATGATCGAATGCATCCAAGAATGCTACGAAAAGGCAGAATTATAGATTTAAGTCAAGCTGCATCTAAGAAACTGATTATCAATACAAAAGGGATCATAAAAGTAGCCATTGAGGCCATTGGGTATTCAAAAAACACCCCAAAAACATAGGAAATCCTTTATCTATAAATTATTTCAATATTTCATCTTTTAGGACTAAATTTGTATAAATATTAACTATTTAATACTATGAAAAAAATCCTATTTTCTCTAATCGTGTTAGCTTTTGCGGGTAATGTTTCTGCGCAAACAGATGCGAATGTGAAAAAACCATCTCTTGCCTTAAAAGTTTCAGCCTTTGATTTTACAACTGCTAGAGCAATTCAAGTGAACACGCTAGGCGCAGTTTTAAGTAATAAGTCTTGGGAAAAATTGAGTAATTCAACAAAAAGTATTGGCGTTCAATATTTTAAAGGAATCACATCTAAAATGGATTTCATGGTGAATTTGGACTTGGCTTCATTATCATATCCTTATTATGCTTCATCAGGAATCAAAACTACTTGGGGTAGTGCTAGCGGTGCAACTTCAAAAGGATTTTATGCTGCTGCTGATGCGGGCCTTAATTTTAAAATTTTAACTGATGACCATAAAGTAGTTCCTTATTTATCTGCTGGTATTGGTGTTAGTAAATTTGCATCTAACTATATGGCGTATGCGCCAGTGGGTGCAGGTATCCAAATTAAAGCGAATCACGGTTCATTTATAAATATCTTGAGTACATTCAGAGCTGAAATGTCTGCATTAACTAAAACACATTTCAATCATGGTGTTAGTTATTCAATGCCTTTGAAATTAAAAGAGAAAAAACCAGTGGTTTTACCTCCGCCGCCACCACCAGCTGATACTGATAATGATGGCGTAATTGATGCAAATGACAAATGTCCGACTGTTGCTGGTTTAGCTAAATATGCCGGATGTCCAATTCCTGATACTGATAAAGATGGTATCAATGATGAGCAAGATAAATGTCCAACTGTTGCAGGTTTGGCTAAATATGCAGGATGTCCAATTCCTGATACTGACAAAGATGGTATCAATGATGAGCAAGATAAATGTCCAACTGTTGCAGGTTTAAGTCGTTATAATGGATGTCCAATTCCTGATACGGATAAAGATGGTATCAATGACGAAGTGGATGCTTGTCCAACTGAAGCAGGAATTAGTGCAAATCATGGTTGTCCTGATGTGCAACCAATTTTAACACAAGCAGCTTCAAATTTGAGATTTGCTACTGGTAAATCATATTTATCTGCAAAGCAATTAGCTAGCTTAGATGCTGTTGTTGCTGTGCTTGCAAAATATACAAATGTGAGTGTTGCCATTGGTGGTCATACAGATAATACTGGTGCAGAAAAATTAAACTCTAAATTATCTATCAATAGAGCAACAGTAGCTGCAAAGTATTTAATTAAAAAAGGAGTAGATGCTAAACGCATCACTACAAGTGGTTTTGGTTATGCAAATCCTGCAGCTGACAATAAAACAAAAGAAGGCAGAGCTCAAAATAGAAGAGCTGAATTAACTGCTGTATATAACTAATTGAAATAGGAAAACTTTTCGATATAAAAAAGAGTCCCGATAAATCGGGACTCTTTTTTATTATAACCACATTCGATTTTGGGTCCTTAAAATTTAGTTCGGATCTATATCAATAACAATCTGTACTGATTTATAGCGAGGGTGTACTTGTATCAATCTGATAAAATGAAGTAATTGTTGTTTGGC
>Ga0214919_10013188_pt1 | contig 10049 bp, 12 predicted proteins | sample LL1503_MetaG_FD_177994 | JGI IMG/M metagenome (GOLD analysis project Ga0214919, IMG submission 177994) | Freshwater microbial communities from Lake Lanier, Atlanta, Georgia, United States - LL-1503 | ecosystem: Environmental > Aquatic > Freshwater > Lake | place: USA: Georgia | collected... | reverse complement strand
GGTGATGCCCGCATGGTTGACAAAGCCCTGGAAAAACTCGTGGGTTAGTTGGGTATCAAAGCCACCGATAGCACCGCTGGTGAAAGGCACGTTCAGCTCCAGTCCGGGGCGACCGGACAAATCGACGACCACGCGGGACAAGGCCTCGTCCAGCGGCACATAGGCATGGCCGTAGCGGCGCACCCCTTTCTTGTCACCCAGCGCCTTGGCGAAAGCCTGACCCAGCGTGATGCCCACATCTTCGACCAGATGGTGTCCGTCGATATGCAAATCGCCTACGGCCTGGATATCCAGGTCGATCAACCCATGGCGGGCGATCTGGTCCAGCATGTGGTCGAAAAAACCGATGCCGGTGGCTAGCTGGGCCTGGCCCGAACCATCCAGGTTCAGCTTGACGGTGATGCGGGTCTCTGCCGTGTTGCGGCTGACTTCAGCGGTGCGGTCGGTCATGGTTGTCCTTGGGTGAGCGCTGCGCGCAAGGCAGCCAGAAAGAGCGCGTTCTGGTCGGGACTGCCCACTGTGAGGCGCAGACAGTTGGCGAGCAACGGGTGCATTGTAGAAACGTTCTTGACCAGCACGCGGCGGGCCTTGAGGCCCTCAAACACGGCAGCGGCGCTGCCCGGCGGACCCGGCATGCGCAGCAAAACCATGTTGGCTTCGCTGGGAAAAACCTGCACGCCGGGCATATCCGCCAAGGCTGCAATCAGCTGATCGCGCTCGGCGCGAATCACTGCCGCCTGCTGCGCAAAGACGGGGGCGTTTTCCAAGGCAAACAGAGCGCACTCGGCGTTGAGCACGCTGATGTTGTAGGGCGGGCGGGCTTTGTCAATTTCCTGGATCAGCGCAGCTGGTGCCACCAGGTAGCCCAGGCGCACGCCCGCCAGACCAAATTTGGAGAGCGTGCGCAGCAGCAGCACATGGCTGTTGGCCTGCGGGTCGCGGCGGATCTCATCCAGCCAGCTGCGGCTGGCAAAAGGCTGGTAGGCCTCATCCATCACCACCAGACCACCGTACGCGCGAACCTGCGCAATCAAACGACGAATGGCATCGTCATTCCACAAATTGGCAGTCGGGTTGTTGGGATAGGCCAGGTACACCAGAGAGGGTTGATCCCGTGCAATGGCCTCGGACATGGCGGCCTCGTCGAGCGCAAAGTCCGGGGTGAGTGGCACGCCGGTGTAGCCCAGGCCCTGCAACTGCGCGCTGATGGAGTACATGACAAAGCCCGGCTCGGGCGCCAGAACCCGCGCACCGGGCGTGGCACAGACCAGAGCCAGCAAAGAAATCAACTCGTCCGAGCCATTGCCCAGCATCAGCGCGTAGCCGGGCGGAAGGTCCACATACGCAGCCAGCGCGTGTTTCAGCGTGAGGATGGATTCAGCCGGATACCGGTTGATGGGCAAACGCCCCAGGCGCTCGCCCAATGCAGCCTGCAGATCCGACGGCAAGGCAAAAGGGTTTTCCATGGCGTCGAGCTTGAGCATGTCGGCTGCCGGTTGCACCACGTAGGCATGCATAGCCTGCACATCGGCGCGGATACGGGCCAAGGGGCTGGGCGGGGTGCTCATGGGCGGGGCGCGGGAACAACGTCCAGCCGCAACTCGGCCGCGCGGGCATGCGCTTGCAAGCCTTCACCGTAGGCCAGCTCGGCAGCCACAGGCCCCAATACTTGCGCTCCGGCCTGGCTGACCTCAATGATGCTGCTGCGCTTTTGGAAGTCGTACACACCCAGCGGCGACGAGAACCGCGCAGTGCCGCTGGTGGGCAGCACATGGTTGGGCCCGGCGCAATAGTCGCCCAGGCTCTCGCTGGTGTAAGCGCCCAGAAAAATCGCACCGGCGTGGACCAGCAAAGGCTCCCAGCGCTGCGGCTCAGCGCTGCTGACTTCCAGATGCTCGGGCGCGATGCGGTTGCTGATCGCGCAGGCCTCTTCCATATTGCGGGTATGGATCAGCGCACCGCGCCCGTTCAGCGATGCGGCAATGATGGCGCGCCGGGGCATGCCGGGCAGCAGGCGATCCATAGCAGCCTGCACCGCGTCAATGTAGGCCGCGTCCGGGCACAGCAAAATGCTTTGGGCCAGCTCGTCATGTTCGGCTTGGCTGAACAAGTCCATGGCCACCCAATCCGGCGGTGTGCTCCCGTCGGCGAGCACCAGAATTTCGCTGGGGCCTGCAATCATGTCGATGCCGACTTTGCCAAACACCCGGCGCTTTGCAGACGCTACATAAGCGTTACCCGGGCCGGTGATTTTGTCGACCGCGGGAATGGTGGCACTGCCATAGGCCAGTGCCGCAACGGCCTGTGCCCCGCCTATGGTGAAGACCCGGTGCACACCCGCCACATGGGCGGCGGCTAGCACCAGTGGGTTGCGCTGGCCCTGCCCGGCTTCCATACCCGCGCGCACCGGGGTGGGCACGACCATGATGATTTCGCCCACACCCGCAACCTGGGCGGGAATGGCATTCATCAGTACGCTGGACGGATAGGCCGCTTTGCCGCCCGGCACGTAGATGCCGACCCGGTCCAGCGGCGTGACTTTTTGGCCGAGCAGACTGCCGTCTGCGTCGCGGTAGCTCCAACTCTGGCCGCTGGCGGCTTTTTGGGCTTCATGGAAGCTGCGCACCCGCACGGCTGCCGTCTCCAAGGCCGTACGTTGCGCGGCGGGCAGCCCGTCAAAAGCGGCCCGCAATTCGGCAGCACCGATTTCCAGATCTGCCACATGCTGGGCCTGTAAACCGTCAAAACGGGCGGTGTATTCCAGGATTGCCGCGTCGCCGCGCTGCTGCACGTCCGACACGATGGCAGCCACGCGGGTTTCAATCGCGGAATCGGTGTCTGCCGACCAGTGCAACCGGGCCTGGAACACAGCCTCAAAGTCGGCTCGTGCCGTGTGCAAGCGCAGAGGACGGGCAATGGAATCAGCGGCGGACATACTTAGAAAGTCGGGCGAAAAGGCTCAGGCGGAACGGGCAGCCACCGCGGCGGCAAATGCATCAATGATGTGGCGCATGGACTCACGCTTGAGCTTGAGCGCGGCCTGGTTGACGACCAGGCGCGAGCTGATGTCCATGATGCGCTCGACCTCGACCAGGTTGTTGGCTTTCAAGGTGTTACCGGTGGATACCAGATCAACAATAGCATCGGCCAAGCCCACCAGCGGAGCCAGCTCCATGCTGCCGTAGAGTTTGATCAGATCCACGTGCACGCCTTTGGAGGCAAAAAACTCGCGGGCAATCGCAACGTACTTGGTCGCCACCGTCAGGCGGGAACCCTGGCGTACGGCTTTGGTGTAGTCAAAGCCCGCCGGTGCTGCCACGCTGATGCGGCATTGGGCGATGCGCAAATCCAGCGGCTGGTACAGGCCCTGGCCGCCATGCTCAATCAAATTGTCTTTGCCCGAAATGCCCAGGTCAGCGCCACCGTACTGCACGTAAGTGGGAACGTCGGTAGCCCGCACGAGCAACAGGCGCACGGCCGGGTTGCCGGTGCGCAGAATCAGCTTGCGGGAAGTTTCGGGGTCATCCAAAACCGTGATGCCCGCCGCGTGCAGCAGCGGCAGGGTTTCTTCAAAAATCCGTCCTTTGGAGAGGGCCAGTGTGATCATGGCGTGGCTTGGACCTTTACTTTGTGCGCTCAATATCGGCACCCAGCGCGCGCAGCTTGGCTTCCATGCGGTCGTAGCCCCGGTCCAGGTGGTAAATGCGGTCCACAATAGTTTCGCCGCTGGCTACCAGACCGGCAATCACCAGCGAAGCGGAGGCGCGCAAATCGGTCGCCATCACGGTAGCGCCCGACAAGGCGGCACCGCCTTCGACCATGGCCAATTTGCCATCGATCTGGATGTGGGCACCCAGGCGCACCAGCTCGTTGACGTGCATAAAACGATTCTCAAAAATCGTCTCGGTCACCTTGGATGTGCCGGTCGCCACACAATTGAGCGCCATGAACTGGGCTTGCATATCGGTCGGGAAACCCGGGTACTCGCGGGTGCGGAAGCTCTGCGCACGCAGTGGCCCGTGGGCTTCGATGCGGATACCGTCAGGCAAAGCAGTTACGGTCGCACCCGCTTCCCGCAACTTGTCGATCACTGCCTCCAGGTGATCAGCCCGTCCGTGGTGCAGCACCACATCACCACCGGCGGCGGCTACGGCACACAAAAAAGTTCCGGTCTCGATCCGGTCGGCTACCACGCGATGGCTGCACCCACGCAGGCGCTCCACGCCACGGATGCGGATGCGCGAGCTGCCGTGGCCTTCGATCTGTGCGCCCATGGCGATCAGCATCTCGGCCAGGTCAGGGATTTCAGGCTCTTGGGCGGCGTTTTCCAGAATCGTCTCGCCATCGGCCAGGGCGGCGGCCATCAAAAAATTCTCGGTGCCGGTGACCGTGACCATGTCGGTGGTGATGTGCGCGCCGTGTAGGCGCGACAGGCCCGGGCGCAGGCTGGCCACCATATAGCCATGTTCCACAGCGATCTGCGCACCCATGGCCTGCAGGCCTTTGATGTGCTGGTCGACGGGACGCGAGCCAATGGCACATCCGCCGGGCAAGGACACCTTGGCGTGGCCGAAGCGCGCCAGCAGCGGCCCCAGCGCCAGCACCGAAGCGCGCATGGTCTTGACCAGGTCGTACGGTGCTTCGGGGAGGTTCAGTGTGGCGGCATCCAGTCGCACAACACCATCCTCCTGCACATCCACCCGTACGCCCATGTTGCGGATGAGCTTGACCATGGTCGACACATCTTGCAGGCGTGGCATGTTGTGCAGGGTGACCGGATCCGCACTCAAAATGGCCGCACACAGTTCAGGCAATGCCGCGTTTTTGGCGCCAGAAATGGCCACCTCGCCATGCAGACGCTGGCCTCCCCGAATACGCAATTTATCCATGGGCGGTCCCGCCTTGCGCCCACTCGACGGGGGTGTAAGTTTTCATCGACAAGGCGTGTACCTCGTCGGTTTTCATCCGCTCACCCAAAGTGGCGTACACCAATTGGTGGCGCGCAATCAGGCGCTTGCCGGTGAATGCCGCAGCCACGACGGTGGCGTACCAGTGGCGCCCGTCTCCCTCCACCACGCAATAGTCACACGCCAATCCGCTGCGGATCAGGGTCTCAATTTGTTCTGCGGTCATACACAAACAGTCTAACAATCAGGAGCGGATCTTGTAGCCGGTGCGCAGGAGATGCAGCGCCACTGCGCAGACCACCAGCAAAACACCCCCAACCACCGCACAGCTCATCCAAGGTGAGACATCACTCTGGCCGAAAAATCCGAAGCGAAACCCATCAATCATGTAGAAAAATGGATTAGCGTGGCTCACCGCCTGCCAAAAGGGCGGCAGCGAATGGATGGAGTAAAAAACGCCGCTCAAGAAAGTCATGGGCATGACGGCGAAATTTTGAAAGGCTGCGAGCTGGTCAAATTTCTCGGCCCAAAGGCCAGCTATCAGACCCAGGGCACCCATCAGTGCGGCGCCCATGACCGCAAACACCGCAATCCACAGCGGTTGCGCCACAGCAAGCGGTACAAAAATGACCGATATCAGCACCACGCACAGCGCCACCACCAAGCCGCGAATAAGCGCTGCGCCAACATAAGCAATAAACCAGTCGCGGTGCGACAAGGGGGACAGCATCAGGAACACCAGATTGCCCATCATCTTGCTGGTAATCAGCGAAGACGAGCTGTTCGCGAACGCGTTTTGCAGCAGGCTCATCATCGCAAGGCCAGGAACCAGAAAAGCGGTGTAGCTGACCTGGTCATAGACCTTGACATGGTCTTGCAAAGCATGGCCGAAGATGAGCAGGTACAACATGGCGTTGAGCACCGGACCACCAATGGTCTGAAACGCCACTTTCCAGAAGCGCAAAACTTCTTTGTAGACCAGTGTTTGCAAGCCGGTCATACCGAAGCTCCCACCGGGCTGGACGCTGTATTTTTCTGCATTACATCCAAAAACACATCTTCCAGGTCAGCCTTGCGGATTTCCACATCCTGGGCCTGCAAACCCGCCTGGCGCACAGCACTGAGGTAATGCTCAATCTGGGCTGCATCGTCCGCAGGAAACTGCACGATACGACCCGTCACCCGGGCGCGCTGCCGCAAGGTCTCGGGTAGCTCGCCATCGATCTTGAAACGCAAGACGTTGCTGGAGGCCGCTTTGAGCAATTCACTGGTGGTATCGAGCGCCACCACCCGTCCGGACTTGAGCATGGCGATGCGCCCGCACAAAGCCTCAGCTTCTTCCAGGTAGTGGGTTGTCAGCAACACGGTGTGACCGTCCTCACGGTTGAGGCGGGCGATGAACTGCCACAGGGTCTGGCGCAGCTCCACGTCCACACCGGCGGTGGGTTCATCCAAGACGATGACCGGCGGCTTATGCACTAGCGCCTGCGCCACCAGCACGCGCCGCTTCATGCCCCCGGAAAGCTGGCGCATATTGGCATCGGCCTTGTCGCTCAGGCCCAGGCTGTGCAAAAGCTCGTCAATCCAGGCCCCGTTGTTCTTGACACCGAAATAACCCGACTGGATGTGCAAGGCTTCGCGCACGCTGAAAAAAGGATCGAAAACCAATTCTTGCGGCACCACGCCCACCAGCCGCCTGGCTGCAGCGAAGTCGGTCTGCACATCATGGCCAAGGATGCTGACACTGCCCGAACTCGGTTGGGTCACACCGGCCAGCAAGCTGATCAGAGTGGTTTTTCCCGCGCCGTTGGGCCCGAGGAGACCAAAGAATTCGCCCTGCTCAATGTCGAGGCTGACATGGTCCACTGCAAGCAGGCCGGCACCCGCTCGCCGCGCGGCATAACTTTTAGAAACAGATTGGAATGAGATCGCGGGCATGAAAAGCTGTGATTTTACCCGCCGGACCCTGCTGCAATCAGCAGCTACAGGCGCGCCGGGGAACTAGGCCAAATTCCACAAGCCTTCAAGGCCATAGACCACAGCAAGATCGTGCAGACGCTGTGGCACATCACGCAACTGCAGGCGCCCGCCATGCGCGCGAGCCTGCCGCCCTACTTCCAGCACCAGCGCCAAAGCGGTCGAATCAAAGTGTTGCAAGGCTGCGCAATCCAGCGTCACGACCCCGCCGCCCAAGCCTGAGAGTTGCGGTGCCCACGCCGACAGCTGCGCAGTCGCCTGCGCATGGGTCAAGGTGGCGGGTAATGCGAATTCCATGGCGTGCGCCTATTTTTTGGCATTCGCCTTATTGCGCTCCGACAAGGCAGTGATCAGACCGTCCAAGCCTTTGGCGTTGATCTCCTGCGCAAACTGGGTCTTATAGGTATCGACCAGCCATACGCCCATCACGTTGAGGTTGTAAATCTTCCAACCCGTACCCTGTCCGGGGGTTTTTGTCAGACGGTAATCCATTTGGACGACCTCACCGCCATTTTTGATTTCGGTGCGGACCACCAGCTCTTTGTCCTCAACGCTGCCGCGCACGGGCTTGACCTCCACCGTTTGGTCACCGACTTGCGCCAGCGCACCCGAGTAGGTGCGCGCCAAAAGCGTCTTGAACTCTTCCTGTAAACGCGCCTTCTGCTCTGGACTGGCCTGGCGCCACGCAGGACCGACGGCGGATGCTGTCATTCGCACAAAATCCAAATTCGGCATGATGCGGGTGTCCACCAGCAGCATCACCCGGTTCACGTCCCCATTGCGCATGGCCTTGTCAGCCTTGATGCTGTCCAAGACTTCCACGGAGACGCGTTTCACGAAGGCCTCCGGCGCTTCGTCCTGCGCGTGCGCCGCCCAGGGCAAGACCAGAAGCGCACTCAGCAGTACAGCGCTCCAGCGAAAACCCGTTTTATGTCCAGTCATCGTGCTTCTCCGTATTCATTCAAGGTGTGGCTCGTCGTCGCCCGGTTGTTCGGTTTCTGGGGGATTGCCATCGTATTGAATGTAGCGCTGCCGCTGCAAATAGGCATCCCGGATGAAAGAATAGGCGTCCAGCGCTGCACCGTCGGCGGTGTCGGTCGCTCCCAAATAGTGAGCGCGGGTGGCTACCAGATCAATCGCCATCAGGGTGTCACGGGTTACGGCTTCGCTGAACTGATTGGTCAAATTGGCCCGGTAATCCACCGGCAGCGCAACCACTTCCCGCAAAGTCGCTGGGCCCAGAACCGGCAACACCACATAAGGCCCGGGCTGGATGCCCCAGCGCCCCAGCGTGGTGCCGAAATCCGCCTTGTGGCGCGGGATTTTCATATCGGACGCCACGTCAAAAATTCCAAAAATACCTAAGGTCGTATTCACCACCACGCGACCAACACTGTCACCGGTTTCTTGACGCCTACCGGCCAGTGCGTTGTTGACAGCAGACCAAACGTCGCCCAAATTCCCGAAAAAGTTATGTACACCCTTTTGGAGCGGATCCGGCACTACATAACGGTATGCGGTCGCCACGGGTTTAAGCACGGCACGGTCAAGCTTGTCGTTAAAGCTGAAAACGCTGCGGTTCATAGACTCCCACGGGTCGCGTGCATCGGGCGACTGCACCGTTGCGCAGCCCGCCACAAATAGGAGTAGCGCAAGCACAACCCAGCGCGTCCAGCGCAAAGTCACCTGCCTTCCCCGCTGGGCTTGCCATCCGCTGCTTTGCTGTACAAAAACTGGCTAATCAGGTTTTCCAGCACCACGGCGGACTGGGTCTGGCTGATGGTGTCACCCTCGCTAAGGTTATCGGACTCCGCGCCCGCCTCAATGCCCACGTATTGCTCCCCCAACAGACCGCTGGTGAGGATTTTGAGCGTGCTGTCCTTGGGGAAGGCGTAGCGCCGGTCCATTTGCAGAAGAACGCTGGCCTGGTAAGTCTTGTCGTCGAAACGGATAGCGGCCACATGGCCGACGACCACCCCACTGCTTTTCACCGGGGCCTTGGGTTTGAGGCCCCCGATATTGTCGAAGCGCGCAGTGACCTGGTAGGTAGGCGTCCATTGGAAGGACAGCAAATTGGCCGACTTCAAGGCCAGAAACAGCAAGGCCGCTGCACCCAACAGCACAAACAGCCCCACCCAGACATCTTTACTCGAACGTTCCATAGCTCTTGATCCTACACACTAAACATCAGCGCGGTCAGCACAAAGTCCATGGCCAGCACCGTCAGCGAGGCCAGCACGACGGTGCGGGTGGTGGCCAGCGATACACCCTCAGGAGTCGGCTGGGCGACATAACCTTGCAGCAAGGCGATGAAAGCCACGGTCACACCAAAAATCACACTCTTGACCACGCCGTTGCCAACATCTGCCCACACATCCACACCGCTTTGCATCTGGCTCCAGAAAGCCCCGGCGTCGACTCCGATCATCACCACGCCGACGAGCCACCCGCCGAGGATGCCCATCGCAGAAAAAACCGCGGCCAACAGCGGCATGGCAATCACTGCCCCCCAAAAACGCGGCGCGAGTATGCGACGCACCGGGTCTACCGCCATCATTTCCATGGCGCTGAGTTGCTCACCGGCCTTCATCAAGCCGATCTCAGCGGTCAAAGAGGTCCCGGCCCGGCCGGCAAACAGCAAGGCCGAGATCACCGGCCCCAATTCGCGCACCAAACTCAGGGCCACCAACAGGCCAAGCGCCTCAGATGAACCGTAGCGCTGCAATGTGTAGTAACCCTGCAAGGCCAGCACAAAACCCACAAACGTACCGGATACGGTGATGATGGCCAACGAATAGTTGCCCATGAAATGGATCTGGTCCGTGACCAAGCGCGGGCGGCGCAATAGCGCAGCGCCAGGCCAGGCCAGGCGGGCGAACAGGCGTGCGCCGTAACCCCAATCCGACAAAGCCAGCCTGGCCGAAAACCCGATTTCTGCGGCATGCCAAGGGTGTCGAGAGGGTGGTCTCACGCGATGCGCTCCACACCAAAATCCTCGGCCAGCGGGCTGGCCGGGTAGTGAAAGAGCACCGGGCCGGCGGGCAAGGCGTTGACAAATTGGTGCACCAGCGGGTCGGCGCTATTGCGTACTGCGTCGGGGGTACCGGCGGCTGCGACCTGTCCGTTGGCCAGAATCACCACATGGTCGGCAATCTGGAAGGTTTC
>Ga0214919_10013187_pt1 | contig 10049 bp, 12 predicted proteins | sample LL1503_MetaG_FD_177994 | JGI IMG/M metagenome (GOLD analysis project Ga0214919, IMG submission 177994) | Freshwater microbial communities from Lake Lanier, Atlanta, Georgia, United States - LL-1503 | ecosystem: Environmental > Aquatic > Freshwater > Lake | place: USA: Georgia | collected... | reverse complement strand
AACCAGTGACTTTTCTTACGTTTGACTCGCGGCAAATCCCCGTTGCCCTCTCACTTGGCTTTGATGTTGTGTCAGGCTAGAGCCATGACCACGTTGCATTACTCCGATGCCGACCTAGAGATTCATCGTGTCGTGGTTGGCAAGTACGACAACAATGTCTTTGTCGTTCGTTGCAAAGCAACCGGTGAGGCAGTGTTGATCGATGCAGCAGACGAGCACGAGAAACTTCTTGAACTCTGTCGTTCACTTGGCGTGACACGCGTTCTCGAGACTCATGGGCATTTTGATCACATTCAAGCAGTGCCCGCAATGCGTGAGGCCGGATACGAAGTCGCCGTCACGGCTTTAGACGCACCGTATTTAGTAGATGTTGGCTACGACGTGTTTATCGCTGACGGTGATGTCATTGAAGTAGGACGCCTCCGTCTTGACGCAATCCAAAACCCAGGGCACACTCCGGGTTCAATCAGTTTTGCCGTGCAGGGCGCACCAATATTGTTCACTGGTGACACACTTTTTCCGGGTGGCCCCGGCAACACAAAACTGAAAGGCGGTGACTTTGCCACGATTATTGATTCGCTTGACAAAAAATTATTCCGTTTTCCGGACAACACAATTGTTCTGCCTGGTCACGGCTTAGACACGACCATCGGCAACGAGCGACCACACATACAAGAATGGGTTGACCGTGGTTGGTAAAGAGTCAACCTACGTGCTTGGCGCAATGGTGCCAGCCTCGTTGCCAATTGCTCATGCAACAGAAAATGTTTCTGTCAATGCAAGACCTCTGAGCACAAACAGACAACTTCTTCGCCGTATTTCTTCGCTTCGAAATGCATGGACAATTATATTTTTATATCTCCAGACAATCGCCATCATGTGGGGAGCCGCAACGTATCCATTGTTCGGTATCCCGATTGCGTTTGTGCTTATGGGTCGTGCGCATGCGCAATTTGCATCACTCATGCATGAGTCTGCACACCGTGTGCTCTTTGCCAACAAGCGCATGAATGACTCTGTTGGCCGATGGCTCCTTGGGTTCGTCGTTTTCACTAGCACTGACGCCTATCGCCGCGTACACATGGCGCACCATCGTCAAGAGTTTGGCCCAGACGAACCGGACATTGCGTTGTACGCCAACTATCCCATCACGCTGGCAAGTTTTCAGCGCAAACTTGTGCGCGATGCCACCGGTCAAACCGGAATCCGTCTATTGCGTCAACAACTGCGCGGCGTGACATCACCCGACGCGCGAGTGCGTCACACGCTCTGGAAAATGATTGCCGTCCAAGCCTTGCTATTTGGGATTTGTATAGCACTCGGGCATTGGTGGATCTATCCCATACTTTGGGTGCTTCCGTTTCTTACGATGTGGCGTGTGATCAACAGGTTGCGATCAATTGCAGAACACGGGGGCCTGCGCGCCGACTCTGATCGTCGCATCACAACCCATTCGGTGCGACAAAATTGGCTTGCGCGGTTCTACCTTGTGCCCTACAACATCGGGTTTCATCTTGCTCACCACGTCGATGCCGGGCTCCCTTTTCGCTCACTTCCAAGATTTCATCGCCAGCTCCTGAGCGCTGGGTACGTGGCCGACCCCTATGAATACACGTCATATCGGCAGTTGTGGATCGCCCTGAGAGCAGCCTGAATTAGCACTACGTCCATAGTGCTAATCCGTGTCGGGCGCCTAGAATATGAGGGTGACCGAATTATTTCGCATTGACAATTTGCACGCTCGGCCCGTCGCCGACGAAGGAGACCCGATTTCCCCATCAATCTTGCGGGGGTTGTCGCTCACAGTCAATGAGGGCGAAATCCACGCCATTATGGGCCCTAATGGCTCAGGTAAATCGACTCTAGCGAGCACGCTTCTTGCGTCGCCAGAATATGAAGTCACTGAGGGTCGATTGCTTTTCCATGGCGAGGACATCACGGACTGGTCCACAGATGTACGCGCTAAGGCCGGAATATTTCTTGCGTTTCAGTATCCACAAGAAATCGCTGGTGTCTCAGTGATCCAATTTTTACGACAAGCACTCTCGGCACGAAAAGGAATCGATCTCTCAATTCTGGAGTTGCGTTTGTCTGCAATGGATTGGATGAAACGCCTCGGCATGGACTCGTCTTTCGTTGATCGCTATTTGAACGAAGGATTTTCTGGTGGAGAAAAAAAGCGCAACGAGATTATGCAGATGGCAATCCTTGAGCCAGAAGTAGCAATTCTTGATGAGACAGATTCCGGACTTGACATTGATGCACTTCGCACCGTGGCTCAAGGTATCCGCGAGGTCAAAGCAGATCGATCCAAACTTGGCATCGTTCTCATTACTCACTACCAACGGCTCCTTGACGAGCTCCAGCCTGACTTTGTGCACATCATGATCGACGGACGAATTGTCAAGTCTGGCGGGATGGAAGTTGCAGTCGAACTAGAGAGCAATGGCTACGAGGCATACAAGGCCTGACATGTCCCAAGATTTTACAAACCTGCGACAAGATTTTCCGGTCTTATCGCGCGTTATCAATAGTAAGCCCCTTGTCTACTTAGATTCTGCGAACACTTCACAAAAACCCCATGTAGTCATTAATGCGATGACGGATTTTCTCGAAAATGGATACGCACCAATCAATCGCAGTGCATATCAAATGGCAGCAGAGGCAACTGACCTCTACGAAGGCGCTCGCACTGCAGTTGCAAAATTTATAAATGCCCCAAATGCCAACGAAGTCGTCTTCACCAAAAATGCAACTGAGGCACTTAACCTGATCGTTCGCACGTGGGGAATCGCCAATCTCAAGCAGGGTGACGTCGTCGTTCTCACGCACATGGAGCACCACGCCAATATTGTTCCGTGGCACATGCTTGTCGCTGAGCGCGGAATCGTGTTGCGTTATATTCCTCTCACTGCCGACGGTCAACTTGATCTCAGCAACCTTGATGCACTTCTCACGGATGCCAAAGTGTTGTCATTTACTTCAATGTCTAATGTGCTCGGAACAATTAATCCTTCTAAATTTCTCTGTGCTGCCGCGCATCGCGCAGGTGCAATCGCCATTGTTGACGGATGCCAGTCGGTGCCACATATGGCCACTGACGTCCAAGATATGGATGCCGATTTTCTAGTCTTTTCTTCGCACAAAATGTGCGGCCCTTCGGGACTCGGCCTGTTGTGGGGTCGCCAGCAGTTGCTTGATGCAATGCCGCCATTTATGGGCGGCGGAAACATGATTGCTGATGTGCGCCTTGATGGTTTTACTTGTGCTGAACTGCCGGCCAAATACGAGGCGGGTACTCCGCCTATCACTGAGGCAATCGGCCTCGGTGCTGCGGTTGCATACCTCTCTAAGATCGGCATGCACAACATCCGTGCCCATGAAATCGATCTTGCTACATACACAATGAATCAACTCACGCAACGATTCGGACAGGACATCGTGATCCACGGTCCGACCAATATCGAAGTACGCGGAGCAACACACAGTTTTGCTTTTAAAGACCTCCACCCTCACGATGTCAGCCAGGTTCTTGACCAGAACAATGTGTGTGTCAGGGCGGGCCATCACTGCGCCAAACCCCTGATGCGCTTGCTCGGAGCCAATGCCACAGTGCGTGCCAGTTTTTATCTCTATAACAACCACCAAGATGCCGATGCCTTGTGCGATGCTTTAGAGCAGGCAAGCGAATTTTTTAGTCCCTCTTAACCACTCCAACACACTAGGAACCCTCTATGCCAGGTCTTGAAGATCTCTATCGCGAAATCATCCTTGATCATTATCGCAGCCCCCGTAACCGCGGTGAATTGCCTCCACCTGCTGTGCGCACAGAAGGTCATAACCCACTCTGCGGAGATGAAATCCAGGTCTATCTGGCCGTTGACAACGGCCTCGTCAGTGACGTCAAAATTTCTGGACAGGGATGTTCTATCAGTCAAAGTTCGGCATCAATGATGTCCGCGGCCGTCAAAGGCAAACCTATTGCAGAAGTTCGGTCTATCGTTCGGCGCTTCAAGTCAATGATGACACTCGAAGAAGAAGAGACTGCAGAAGCAGACGACCAAAATGTCAAGCTCGGTGATCTTGAGGCCTTGCAGGGAGTCGTTAAGTTTCCCGTTCGCATTAAATGCGCAACACTTGCATGGAATACATTGCTTCAAGGACTCAACGAGGCCACTGCATGAAATCAGCGCGCATCGTTGCGCTGATTTTTTTTACCACCACATCTTTGGCTCCACATCTCGTGAATGCCCAAGGTGGCCCCACCGAACCAACCCTGCCCACAACAACAACTGAACCCGTTGCCACAACTCTGCCGCCACTGGTCACGACCACCACGGTCATGCCCTCGCCCACGCGCAGAAGCAAAGCCAATATCGGCCTTGTTCGGGTAGTTCTTAGCGAACAGCGCGCCTATGTCTATGCTCAGAACAAAAGCCTGATTGCCACCATTCCCGTCTCGACTGGACTGGACAACAGCACTCCAAGTGGTGCGTTCAAGGTGTTTTCTAAATCAGCACAGACATTTTATGAACTCAACCCGTCTGAGCGCATGCGATGGATGGTTCGTTTTACCAAAGGGCGTCAAGGTGGAAACATTGGTTTTCATTCGATCCCGTACAAGGTAACGGCCAAGGGTGAAGTGAAGTTTTTTACGCCAATCGGGATTGCCCCGTCCTCACATGGATGCATCCGCGTTCGTGACGTTGACGCCAAGTGGCTGTTTGCAAACATGGCCATCGGTACACGGGTTGTGGTGAAAAATACTCGCAAGTAATCCAGTACAGTCAGAGCAAGGAGCCAACAACATGTCAACACGCGCAACTTTTACTTCATTCTCAGAATCCACCAAAGACGATTGGTCAAACATCATGGTGGCGATTCAACACACGCAATCAATGGTTGCAGACCGCATCATCGATCAAATGAGCATGCTTGGCGATGACTACGGTGGTTTCCCGGTCAGCAGACTCGAACATTGTCTTCAGACCGCCACACGAGCGCAACGTGCCGGAGAAAATGACGAATACGTATTGTGCTCATTGATACATGACATTGGCGACAACCTCGCTCCGATGAATCATCCAAGTATTGCTGCGGGCATCGTGAAACCGTTTGTTAATGAGGCCAACCACTGGATGGTTCTGCATCACGGAATCTTTCAGGGCTATTACTTCTGGCATCACCTTGGACTTGACCGCAATACCCGAGATCAGTTCGTTGATTCACCTTTTTATGACTACACCGAAGAGTTCTGTGCTAAATACGATCAAGTTGCGTTCGATCCTGACTACAAGAGCGAGCCACTCGAACATTTCGTTCCACTCATTCGCAGTACTTTTGCTGCGCGATAGATCCTAAGTCGCGCGAGTCGTCAGCCGCACTCCCACAAGAGCCACGAGCAAGCCAACAACTGCAAATGCCCCCAAGCGCTCTCCAAAAAGAACTGCACTTTCTATTGCGCTTAATGCCGGTGTGAGAAAAAACAAACTGCTGACTTTTGCCGCTGCCTGTCGGTTCAGCATGTACAGCATCACAAGCACAGCAACGATTGACAAGATCAAGACTGCCCACGCCAGTGATAACCACGACTGGGCCGTCGAATGAAACTGCCAGTGCTCATTGAGCACAGCCCCAAAACACAACACGACTCCAGCAGATACATACTGCACGGCAGTCCCAGCGAGTAACGGAATACCTGTCCCCTTGGCCCGCTGCAATAGAGTTCCGGCAGCCATTCCGGAGATCGCCAATGCCATTGCGATCAAACTGATGCCCGTAATTTTAACCGAAGAACTCGATTGCATTTTCGCAACCACCACTATCCCAACTCCGATTACTCCAAGCGCGATACCCCGTCTTTGTATTTTGCTCAGAGACTCTGCCAAAATAAGACGACTCGCAACAGCGGTAATGACCGGGTGAAGACCCGCGATCAATGCGATTAAGCCTGACGGCAAGCCATGGTCTGCTGCGACAAATACTCCACCTAAATACAAACCATGCATCAAAACGCCAACAATTACGGCGACGCCGATGTCTTGGCGATTGAGCCGCATCGTTTTGGTGAACTGCGCAAACAACATCAGCACGACCGCTGCAAAAAACATACGCAAAGTCAAGAAAGTCAACGGTCCAGCGTCGCGGGTTCCGTATCTTGCAACGATGAATCCTGTGCTCCAGAGCACGACAAATATTCCAGGAGCAAAGCGCTCCATGCGATAGGTGGTGCTACCTACCACTATTTCATGCCAAGAAAACGTCCCAATTTGGTTCGCCTACCTGAGCGCGACATCGGGATCCCGGTTGCTCGAGAGACACTGCGCTTTGCTTTTGTTACCCCTAATGCGCGTTTCCACGAGAAGGTTAGTCCGGGTCCTAGTTTCATGTTCCCAACATACACCTCTGTCACGAGGGGTGATTGAGTTATCTAATATGACACCATGTCACGACAAAATCCACGGTCGTGGCCAGAAGGTTTCATATGGGGAACAGGTGCATCATCGACGCAGTGTGAAGGCGCCGCCCCCGCATCGGATTGGTATGACTGGGAACAAACCGCGCATGCTCCACTCTCGGGCATGGGCAATGACTTTGGTACGCGATACTCCCAAGACTTCGCTCTACTTGCTGGACTTGGATTAACTCATCATCGACTCTCTATTGAATGGGCGCGCATTGAACCCAACGAAGGCGAGCGTGATCAGTCAGCAATCACCCATTACAGAGAAATTCTTCTCGCAGCAAAAGAGGCAGGCATTCATCCATGGGTGTGCCTTCATCATTTCTCTCTACCGACATGGTTTGCACGGCTTGGTGGATTTTTGATTGAAGAAAACCGCACAACGTATTGGCAAAGGCATGTTGAGTTCATAGCCCAAACATTTGGTGATCTCGTTGAAGGTTGGCAACCTGTCAACGAAACCAATTACTACCCCACTGCTGCATACCTTGGACGCGGGTGGCCGCCAGGACACAACGATCTTGAGGAGTGGCGCACGGTCAGCCAACAAATTCATCTCGCTACAGCAGAGGCAGCATTGCAACTCAAGCAAACTGATGCGCCAGTCGCGTCAATATTTGGACTCTCTACTCTTGAACTCCTCGATGACGAACCACAAACACACGAATTTGCTGAACGATTTTACAGTATGAACTGGAACGCGGGTCTAGGACTACATACGAACGGAGTGTTGCGTATTACTGGTCGCGACCCCATCGAACGACCTGACCTAGCCAATGTGTTTGACCTGATCGGGTTCTCGTATTACTGCGCTTTTGGCGTGCGCAATGGCCAACTCGCCATGTATCCCGATACGCAGACGCCGTCACCATTGGGCTACGCGATCTGGCCAAATGGTTTGTCGCTTGTGCTTGAGCGTCTTCATGCCCAAGTGCCAAACACGCCATTGCTGGTTGCCGAATACGGCATTGGCACAGCAAACGACACCGAACGCGCTGCGTACTTAGCTGCGGGCCTTGACATCACGCATGCTGCGATACAACGCGGAATCGATATCCGCGGCTTTTTCCATTGGACTGCTATTGATAATTACGAATGGCTCCATGGATACGACCTGCAGTTCGGAATCATCAGTCGTGACAGGGTCGTCAAACCAAGCGCCCAAATTCTGCGTGCTGAAACCACTTCCAACCAATAAACCCTGTCATAGTAATTACCTACGACAATTTTATGGAGGCTCCAGTGGAACCTGAAATCAGTAAGTTACGACAACTCAATTTAATTGCTGGATTCTTGCATCTTGCCTCTCTCGCTGCAATCTTGCTTCTCTCCAACGATGCATCTCTTCCCGTAAACGCAACGTATCTCACAGAAGCACCAGGAACTGGAAATTTTTCTGATCCGATTAACCTATTTAATCTCAACATCGGCTACATGGTTGCAGCGTTCTTAGCGCTCTCAGCTTTCTTCCATTTCTTGATCATTTCACCTGCGATGTTTCCTCGTTATGTATCCGGTCTAAAAAACTACATCAATATGTTCAGATGGGTTGAGTACTCGCTCTCGTCATCCTTGATGATCATCGTCATTCTTCAACTCAACGGAACTGCTGACTACATCGCACTGCTCGGAATCTTTGGTGTCAATGTCTGCATGATTCTTTTTGGTTGGTTGCAAGAGAAATACACAACACCCGGTGATGGCGATCTATTGCCGTTTTTCTTTGGCTGTCTCGCCGGAAGCATTCCGTGGATTGCCACCGCGATCAATCTGGCATCCCCCAAAGGACCAACTGACGCCACGCCACCAGGATTTGTCTACGGAATCGTCATCTCATTATTCATACTTTTTAACTGCTTCGCAATTGTTCAGTGGAAGCAATACAAAGCACGCGGCAAATGGGCCAACTATCTGCATGGCGAACGCATCTACATCGTGCTTAGTCTCGTGGCTAAGTCAGTTTTGGCATGGCAAGTATTCTCCGGAGCACTCGCTTCGTAGTATCTGATCTTTATTTTGGCCCTATAATTAACGCATGCCTACTCAAACATTCACGATGTACTCGACCCAATGGTGTGGGTACTGCAAGCGCCTCAAATCCGATCTCCGAAAAGCCGGAATCGAATTTCTTGAAGTTGACATCGAAAACGATGACGTATCTGCTGCACTGGTCGAAAAAGCCAACAACGGAAACCAAACTGTACCAACGCTCATTTTTGAAGACGGAACGTCGATGACTAATCCCTCACTTGCTAAAATTAAAGAGCATCTTGCCCTCTAGTGAGTAGTTAAATACCCGGCGCGACAAGAACTCTCGTTCTGTGCTCTACCAGACAATGCGACTTGTTGCTCCTGCTGCTCTGCCCTCAACACGCACGCCCTTCGCGACGAAATCACCCGCTGTTTGACGCCAGAGTGCTTTTAAGCGATAGTGCGGCACGCGCGGAAAGAGATGATGCATCGCATGATGATCATGGCCCCTAATGAGAACTCTTGATCCGCGGAACACCGCCACTCGGGTATTGCGATAGCGACTTGTTTCGTTCGCTGGATGATGCGGATACCACGCAAAGATAAACATCAGCCAACACAACTGAATTCGAGCAGGCAACCACCACAACATCAAGGCCGCTAGCCCATGACCGGTTGCAAAACCTACGATCAAGACGGCCGTCGTGAGTAGCCAAAAACGAATCTGCGACTTGCCCTCACTCTTACTCGCCTGCCTATCACTCAAGGTCATGCGCAACTGCCTCGGAATGAGCACGCGTAACGGCTTGATAAATGCAAAAAATGGCAGGAATGAATACAGCATCGTCATGCCATAAAACTTCTTGGGAAGCTCACGAAGTCGTCCATCGGTGAAGTGATCTGGATCGCGGGCAGGGTCGTTGGTGTACGCATGATGACGCATGTGCCCAGCTCGGTGAGATGAAAAATTAATGCCTGTTGGTATTGAGCATGCAATTCCGATCGCCTCTTCTACCCACCGCCCACTCAAACTTTTACCCCAAATGTTTTTATGAGTTGCCTCGTGCATGGGCATATAGAAGGTTGATGCGAGCATTGAGTTCAAGATCAGACAGATCCACAACGGCAAAACACCCATCATTCCGAGAATGACAACTCCAACCCAGCCGACCGAGAAAAGCAAAAACGTGAAAATAATTCGGTACTGGATGGTCCCCCAGTATGACGATGCAATCAGATTCTCTGCACGCACTTGCTCGATTCGACTATTTTTTGTCTGTTCGTCTGAACCGATTGTTGATTGATTCGCAAGTATCTCTTCTAGAGATTCGGGTGCAGGGGCTGAGGTCATTCCAGCACCTTACACTCTCAACTTAATATTTTCTTACCTTCTGATAGATATCGTTTCAGAAACTAAATGTAACGGAGAAATAAACTATGAGAATTCAGCGCATACGAGATAACGCGAGGATCATTGCAATACCTGCGGCCCTCATACTTCTTGTCGGAGCATGCTCAAACAGTACGACTTCATCTGATCCCGCCGTCGCTGATCCCGCCATCGCTGGGACAAGCATTGATGCAAATGATGCAATTAAGGGCGCAGCCTGGAATC
>Ga0214919_10013186_pt1 | contig 10049 bp, 5 predicted proteins | sample LL1503_MetaG_FD_177994 | JGI IMG/M metagenome (GOLD analysis project Ga0214919, IMG submission 177994) | Freshwater microbial communities from Lake Lanier, Atlanta, Georgia, United States - LL-1503 | ecosystem: Environmental > Aquatic > Freshwater > Lake | place: USA: Georgia | collected 2015-03-15 | reverse complement strand
CTGGCGGCATGAACGAGCAGGATATGAAGTCCTTGGGGTTGGAGGGAAAGATGGCCAACGTGACCGAAAACCTCTCGGGGGCCGAGCTGGTCGCCCGCCTGATGAAGGGGAAGAAAGGCTAGGGTGTATATCCAAGGGTCAGGTGTAAGGTGCCAGTGTCCTCCACGCCAACGTCTCTCCCCTCTCCATAACGCCCTCTTCTAGCCAGCATAAGTCCCGATAATGGCCCAGCCGTCTACAGTCGTCATTTCCGCTACCGTCAACGAGAAGCAGCTCTCGTCGTCGATCTCCAAGAGCATAGACACCGGGCTGAGCAACAGCAAGTTGGGTAAAGGTGTAGAGACCAGAGCTTTCCAGAACTCCATCAACCAGATGGCCGTTCCGGTCCGTCAGTTCGGTGAGCAACTGGACCGGGCCAACAAGCGCGTGGTGGCCCTTGGGTCGGCCGGTACGGTGCTGTATGGCACCATTCGGGCGTTTAAGGAGATGGTGAATGCCACCATGCTGGTAGAGAAGAGCCTAACCTCCATCAACAGCATATTCACTCTGACCGAACGTCAGTTGGACTCCTTCTCAAAGAACCTCTTCGACGTGGCGCGATTGACCGGACAATCGTTTGCAGAAGTCGCCAAGGCAGCCGAAGAGTTTTCCCGTCAAGGTTTGGGGGTAGCTGAAACGGCCAAGCGCACCCGGGACGCCATGATTCTCGTCCGATTGACGGGTCTTGATGCCGCCAAATCGGTGGAGCTGCTCACCGCAGCCATGAACACGTTCGGCAAGACGGGTTCTGATACCACGCAAATCATCAACAAGCTGGTCGCTGTGGACCAGAATTTCGCGGTGTCCACCAAAGACATCGCCGAAGCCATCTCACGGGTGGGCTCTGTGGTTGATGACGCGGGCGTTTCACTCGATCAGTTTGCTGGTCTAGTGACAGCCGCGAAACAGATCACCTCACGCGATGGCGCGGTGATCGGTAATGCCCTCAAGACCATCTTCACCCGTCTTGAGCGTTCCACTACCCTTGAACAGATTGAGGCTCTAGGGGTAGGTATCCGAGACCTCAATGGAGAACTGCTACCCACTCTCAGGATCTTCGATAATCTGTCGAAGGCCTACGGAGACCTTACCCGTTCGCAGCAACAACAGATCGCGGAACTGGGCGGTGGCGTCTTCCAGATTAACCAATTCAAGGCGCTTCTGCTGGACCTCGGTAAAGCCAATGGTGTGGCAGCTCAAGCGACCAAGGCATCAAGCAACGCCTTCAACGAGGCCCTGATCCGCAATGCGTCCCTCAACAATACGCTGGCAGCCTCCATCCAGAACCTCAAGACGAGCGCCACTCAAGCGTCCGCCACGATTGGCGAACTGACCTTAGCGCCCGCGTTGAAGAGTCTCATTGGATCGGGCAATATCATAGCGGACCTCTTCAGGAATATCAGCTCTACCGGAGACACCAAGGCTGCGGAAGACTTCGGGGCTTACATGGGGGAGAGTATCCTCAAGGGTCTGGGCAACGTGCTGGCTGGTCCCGGGCTTATCTTCGCTCTGCGCGCGGCCACGGGCATTGCGTCCAAGACGCTGAGAGAGGCGGGCGCAGACGTGCGTGAATCGGCCGGATTCACCAACAGGAGTGTCAATCGCGGTATAGCTAAGGTGTTCGGGGGAGAGACCGAAACAACCTCTCTTCAAACGGTAAATTCGTTACTCTCGCAGGGTACGCAGGAAGAGCAGGCGCGCTATCGGGCCGCGCGCAGCGTGGCCGAGCAGGAGGAGATCATCCTGAGTATCCTCCAAAAGCAGGTGATAACGTTGGCTCAAATCGGGGGAGCTGTGGGAGGCACGGCAACCCGAGGAGCGAGACGCACGCCCGGCGCGGCTGGTGGGTATCTGCCTCTTGGGGCTGAAGCTGCTGCGGTGGCTGCCGGAGTGGGAGGCGCCCCGCGTGGCGCGCGCCCTGTGTACTTGCCCGGGTTTAGGCGCCCCGGGGGAGCCACCGGGATCGTGGCTAACACCAGTGAGTTTATCGTGCCCGGAGCGGCCGGAGGATTCCCCGCCATCTATAACCGAGACATGATTGCGCAGCGCGGCTTGCCGCCCGGCGCGACCCCGGTGGCGGCGGGTGGGTTTGTGCCGAATGCGGCACAGTCCTTCAACTCTCCCGAAAGCCAAGAGGCATATCGGGCGATGATATTTTCTGGTAATTTCCTACAGGATCAAACAACCAAGAATCAAATCGACAAGGCTTACGCTGAGGAAAAAGCGCGTCGTGCGATACAGGCAGCTTCAATAAAAACTTCTGAAGAAGGATTTAAGGTTCTCGAAAAGGAAAGGATGCTCCAGAAGGAAAAGGCTGCATTGACCTCTTCAGAAATACGACTAAGCGAAAGCGCCCTTTCTGCTACGCAGAAAATATATGAGAAAGCTCGTGATAAGGGAGCATCTCTTGGACTTGGCCCCCTTGGAGTATCACGAGCAAATCAAGCTATTGGAGAACTGGGAAGTGTACTTCCATATGGACCCCTTGTTCCTAGTACGCATGCTATCAATCAGATGTTTAATGGACAAAGTGCTCTTCCGTATGGACCACTTGTTCCAAGCACCTTCGCAGCTAATCAAGCTGTCGCTAGATTGGGTGGAGTATTGCCGTATGGTCCCGCTTCACCATCTGCTGCCACACTTTCTGTGCGTAATGCCCCCATCTACGGACTCAATCCGCAGATTGGCAATAAAGTAGAGGTTCGATCTGTACCAACGGCTCAATACCAAGTCAGTAATGCTGGCATCCTCAACACTGGCCCGTCCGCTAAAGCTCAAACTCTAGCCGCCGAACTCGCGCGAATGGACCGCGAGAAGCTACGCCTCCAGAAAGAGAACATTGCTCAGGAGCTAAAAGCTCAACAAAACCGCGAAAGACTGGAGACGCGCGCCAATCGGGTGCAAGGTGGTTTAATCGCCGGCTCTTTTGCTTCCGCTTTTATTCCCGAAGGAACGTCGGGACAACTCAGCGGTCAGCTATCAGGTGGTCTATCAGGAGGTCTCCAGACAGCCTCTATCGGTAGTGCCATCGGATCAATCTTTGGTCCAGCTGGGACCATATTGGGAGCTGCAATCGGAGGCTTTGTTGGCTCCATCAAGGGGTTTGTCGATAGGTCCTCTGTCAGCTTTGAGGAACTCGCGAAGACTCTGCAAGAGAAGAGTGCCAAGATTTCCGCCCAGATTGACGCCACCTCCCAAGCCTTCCAGCTTAACGAGCGGGCACTGGAACTGACCCGCAAGGGTGGCGATGCTACCGCCATCAACAAGCAGTTAGCGCAGGAAATCAGCAAGATTCTCGATCCGAATGTACGTAAGCTGCTAACCGGAAATATTGGAGACCCTGAGACACCCGGTAAGATTGCCGACATTCTGGGCGCGCAAAAGCGCGATCAGGATGTTCGGGGTGGTCTATTGGCGTCGGTCAAGGGTGCTTTGGCGACCAGCAGTACCTATGGATTGTATGGATACGCTAAGGGTTCCGAGTCCAATATCGCCGAGAGTCTCTCACCGATACTCTCCAACCTGAATCTGACTTCAGATCAGGTCAAGTTTTACCAGAAACTCACGAGAGAAGACCCGTCCAAGGCTTACCGCTCTTTGACTACGGCTGGAGGATTTAGTCCAGATGAGACGAAAACTTTAACGGAACCGTTAGATAGTTTGATTTCCAAGGCTATGCCGGGTTTCGTTCACACGAAAAATCTGTTCGAGAACGCAATGATAGAGGCGCTCGATAACGTGCGCCGTAAAGGATTCACTCCTTTGGTCGATGCGCTAGGCAAGACCCAAACTAAAGCAGTAACACTAGAGAAGAGCCTGCGCCAGTTGGGTGTAGATTACGACCTTCAAGGCAAGATTATCACCATCAAGGGTAATGCCAGTGCTCAAATTGAGCAGACGAGACAACAGATTGCACTCGCCAATCCCTCTCTCACAGAAGGCCAACGTCTTCTCCAGAGCGGAAATTTTGCCCGAGCCAATATTGAGACCCAATTTGGTGTTGAACGTCGCAGTCTTCTGACCCAAGGGAAAGGGCAGCTTATTGACGTGTTGGCCAATGGACGAATTGATACTCCCCAGATTCGTCAGCGTCTTCAGGGCATCTCCTCAGAACAAGATCTCGTCTCATTACGTGATTCATTGGAGACCGAATCTGGACGCCAAGGATTGCGTGGACTTGCCACTCCCGAGTTCAAGAAGAGCCTAAACGATCTCATAGAGCGCATCTCTCTCCTCAACGTCACTGAGGCCGAGAACGTGCGTGCCACTTCCGAGACCAACACTCTGTTGCAACGTCAGTACAATGAGAGGCTGACGTTCTTCGGTGCTCTCGACGAGGATAGAGGAGCCAAGAGTCGCTCAAGTGAGGCGACGGCTTCTGCCATCAATCGTCGAGAGCTATCTTCTGTAATTGAGGAAAGAATCGCCGCTGAAGAGGAGATAAACTATCGTGCCAATTTGCGGTCAGGAGAGGCTGGATTCACCGAGAGAGGATTCAACACCCTGTCTGCCAACAATACAGCGGGGCGAAATATTCGATCTTCGCGCGAACAGAATCAGGCCATCATTGACTCGGTCAGCGGTGGTAGTCTTCTCTTCAACGGAAGTCAGCTAGAGGGAGCCCTGTTGGGACAAGCCCAAGACAAGGGAAGATTGGGAGATTCGCGCGGCAGTTTTGTTGACTCCTTCAAGGCAAAATTTGAGGGGCTGCGCCGAGATTTGAAGGACCTGTCTGCGGTGGGTGCCGAGGTAGCCTCTTCTCTGAGCCAAAATCTCGGGAACGCTTTTGGGGATTTCGTCACTGGGGCCAAAAACGCCAAGGACGCCTTCCGTTCATTTGTCCTGAGTGTGTTAGGAGACGCCGCGCGCGCGTTTGCGAGCAAGGCGGTACAGCAGCTGTTGGGCCTGTTGATTGGTAGCGTTGGTATTGGAGGGGGTGGTGCCATAGGTAGCACGGCAGCCTCGGTAGCAGGCGTAGCTAGCGGCGGCTTTGTTGGTCTCGCTGGCGGTGGCCGCGTTCCCACCCTCCTGACGGGGGGCGAGTACGTCTTCTCCCCCTCTGCCGCCTCGCGGGTTGGCTCCTCCATGCTGAACGGCCTCAATCGGGGCTCCGTCCGCAAGATGGCGGGCGGCGGCGCCCTTGTGACGGGCGGCTCCGGGTTGATGGACGACGTTCCGGCCGGGCTCAAACCGGGCTCCTTCGTGGTGCGTAAAGCCATGGTTCAGCACTACGGTGCCTCCTATCTTTCGGGTCTCGCCAACGGCGGGACCGTCGCAACCATGATGGCCGATGGCGGTAACGTGGGGGGCACCACCGCAACCATGGCAATGCCTCCCTTGACGCCTCTCCAGTTTGCTGACGGCGGCGCAGTCCCGTACGTAGGCAGCGCGGGCTCCGGGGCGACCAGCGTGCAGATTGGCGTCACGGTCAACGACAACCGCACGACCACAACGAGTGCCACCGAGGGCGGCGCCGGCAGTGGCGCGGGCGGCGGCGTTGCGAACCGCCAGTTTGGCGAGGTGCTTACGCGCCGCATCCAGCAGGTCACCATGGAAGTGCTCCAGCAACAACAGCGCGTCGCAGGTATCTTGCGCCCGCAGTCTCAACTCCGTCCCTCCTAACCCGTGGCCACAACCAACTACAGCTTCACCTTCTGGCACGCCAACTACACCTACACCAAGTGGGATGTAGCGCAAGGCGCCAGCAGCACGGACAGCCGCTTCTTCTACTCCACGACAGACGGCAACCTGAACACGAGCCCGCTGGCGCGCTTCATCTATACGCCCACCAACGCGGCATGGGATAACAACGTGGTGCGTGTGACGTTCACCCAAACGGGAACGACCTACTTCCAACCCGGCAGCATTGTGGAGGTCTCCAATTGCTCACCCAATACGGCCTCCAATTACTCGGGCGTTGTGTTGGCGGCCGGGCCGGGCTATGTGGACTATCTGTGCCCCGGGTTGTCTACGGCTGATGGCATAGTGGCCGGTCAAGTTGTCGCCCCGATTCACCCCTATTGGACCACCGGCATGTGGTGGATTCCATCTTGGTCTACACAAGTCAAGCACAATCAGATTGTGGTGAAGAGCCAGCTGGGTGAAGGCTACTCACAGAGGCAGAATCCGGTCATCAACTCCAACAGCCAGACGTGGACGTTGACCTTCGCCGAGCGCACCGACAAGGAGACCACCTCGTTGCTGAATTTTCTGGAGGACAAGTGCGGATCGGTGGCCTTTAAGATGCCATTCCCGGTTGGTAAACTCTACATGAACAACAACTTGAAGTACGTGAACGGTGAGCCTACCCACAGCTTGAATAGCTATGGACTGAACACGGTTCAGGTTGACGTGACGCAGGTGTTTGACCTGTAGGCGGCGGGTGTATAACAGCATGTCAGTCCTCGGTTCACGGGTCAGGGTCAATCGTTATCTTCCGGTTTAAGGGTCTCCTTCATGACACAGCTCATCGTCAACGCTACATCGTATCTCGCCGATCCCGGTGGGCTCCTGTCGTTTTACGAGCTGGACAGCCGCTTCGTTTCCGTCAATGGTTCTCGGTATCTCTGGCACGCGGGCGTGAACGGAATGTATCAGCCCGTGTGGTTTAACGGCGAGGAATACACGCCGTTTCCGATTGAGGTTGTTGGTGTGTCAATTGAGGGTGCTGGCAATCTGCCGCGCCCCATGCTGAGGGGCTCCAACATCAACGGGTATCTCAGCAGATTCCTGCTCACACAGGGCGATCTGGTGGGGGCGAAGTTTATCCGCCGCCGCTGTTTTGTGCGGTTTCTGGATGCCCGAAACTGGCCCAACGGGATAAACCCCTACGGTACGCCCGATCCCACGGCGGCCTATGATGACGAGACCTACTACGTCAACCGGAAGAAGACGGAGAATCCCGAGATGGTTGAGTTGGAATGCTGCTCCCCATTCGAGCTTGATAACGTCCAGATCCCCCGCCGCCCTATCCTCTCCACGATATGTCCCTTCCAGTTCCGTGACCCGGAAACGTGCGGGTATTCGGGCGATCCAGTACAGGACCGCTTCGGCAAGTCGTTTACTGATGCGGTGGTGGATGGAGGTTACGGTTACACGCTCAATTCGCGCGGCGCTTGGACGGCTGGAAACACCTACCAGATCGGCGACTGGGTGACCATCCTGAGCCAGAACGACTTTACCTACGGGGATACGCTGGTGTACGTCTGCGCAGCAGCCAATACCACCGGTTCGTCGAATAATCCCCAGTTCAACCCGACGAGCTGGGTACAGGACTGGTGCGCAAACAATCTGGGTGGTTGCGCGGCACACTTCAGCTCTCCCCTGCCGTTCGGCGGGATGCCCGGGACCAGCAGGGCTAGCTTTTCACAGTAACTAAATCGTGAATACCCGCATCAAACAGTCCATCATCGCCTACGCTCAGGCCGCGCCCGAGCAGGAGGTCTGCGGGTTCATATATCAGGATGAGGCCGGAGTACACGTGCACCCTTGTGAGAATATCACCCGGGATGAGGCTGGCCCCGCGCGCGCCTTTGAGATTGACCCCCAAGAGTATATGGCGCTCAGCCGCCGCGCCCGGGTATGCGGCATCTACCATAGCCACTCCAAGGGTGGGGCGCATGGGTTTAGCCCGGCCGATTTGACCATGGCCAACGCTATGGAATTGCCGATTCATCTGTACGTGGTGGATACCGGAGCGTGGATCAGCTATGTGCCGCGCACGTATAGCGCGCCCCTGATCGGTGCGAACTGGGCTTGGGGTGAGGCGGACTGCTACGAGCTGGTACGCACCTATTACCGCAATGTGAAGGGGATCTACCTAAGCGACTACGACCGGGATGAGAGCTTTCAGGATGCGCCCGAATCGGCCATCACCCAGTATGTGGCGGATGAAGGTTTCTCCCCTGTGGTGCTCGCCGAAGGCAAAGCGCCCCAAGAGGGCGACGTGTTGCTGTTCGGCACTCCGGGCAACGCTTATCCTCACCACCTCGGTGTGTACATCGGCAAGCAGACCATGCTCCATCACCCCTTGGGGAGTTTGTCCCGTTCCGATCCCATCGATGGGAAGTGGCTCAAACGTCTCAAGCAGGTGTTGCGTTACACCGGAAAGGCTCAATCATGAGTGCTACAGCTGCCACCTTAGACGGTAATCCTGAACTGACCACGGTCTACCTCGTGGGCGCCCTTGGCCGCGCCATGGGGTGCCACGTCTGGAAGCTCGACGTAAAGAGCACGTCTGAGGCAATTCGCGCTATCAACATCAACACGCGGGGCAAGCTAGAGCAGTATCTCGCCGGCCCGGCGCGTGAACAGTGCTACCAGATCGCGCTCCAAAAGCGCACGAACGTGATCGATCCCAAGGAGATGTCACACCGCAGTGGGCGCGGCGATATCTACATCATGCCGACCATTCAGGGGCGCAATAGTGGCGTGGGCAAGATTATTACAGGCGTAGCATTGGTTGCTCTCGCCTTGGTGAGCCAGCAATATGAGCTGCTACCCTATGCGTGGAGCGCGGTGGGTACAACAGCTTGGGCCACCGCAGGAACGATTGCCATCGGGTTTGGCGCTTCCCTGATTCTTGGCGGTATAACGCAACTCCTCACCCCGACCCCTCAAGGGCCGTCAGCGGCCGGAGAAGACCCTAAGAGCAGCACCTTCTTCCAAGGTAACGCCACCTCGGTTGTACAGGGCGGCTGTGTTCCCTTGGTGTACGGCCGTGCTTTGGTATCACCTATCCCAATCTCCATTACGTTGGAAAATAGTGATGTTCCTACGACAGATGCCGGCTACACCGGTACGGTGACGACTACCAATCTTAACGGTGGCGGCGTTCAAGAGACCAGCGCAACTGATCTGTAGTCTCTCTTATCTTTCCCAAACATGGCAACAGTTCGCGCCCCAACGGAAGCCCCGAATAATCTCCTCTCCAATACGAGGATCCGTATTGTTGACGTAATTAGCGAAGGGACGACCGCGCTGTTTACTCCCGTGTCGGGCATCTCGGGCCACAACCCACTGTGCTCCGTCTACTTTGACGATGTTCCGGTGATGAACGGCGACGGCAGCGTCAACTTCAATATCTCCGGTCAAGGGTTCTCATTCCAGTACACGAGCGGAACGAGTGGTCAGCAACCAATGGACGGGTTTGAGAAGGTAGAAGCTTTGGTGCCGTTGCCCGCGAATACCCGGGTGTCGTACCCACCTGATGGGAATGGTTATGCGCAGGTACCGGTGACGGTCTTCAACACGGCGCAGTACCCTGATGCCGAAGGCGTCAAAGTGACAATGCGCGTGCCCGCGCTTTACACGACCGACACCAGCACCAACTCGGATACGCAAGGTAATGTCAATCAGTTCTCACTGTTCTACGAGATTGACATCTCCACCAACGGAGGCCCATGGGTCCCCCAGATACTGGGACCTGACGGGAATGGAAACCCCAGCACAGTCAAGGAGATTAAGGGAAAGTGCACTTCCCCGTATTTCAAGACCCACTTGCTGACCCTCCCGAAGGTCACGCCTCCCCTCAATTTCTACGAGTGGAAGCTGCGCGCTCGGCGCATTTCGCGCAACATCCTGTCGTCCAGCACTCAAAACGATCTGTATATGGACAATGTGGCCATTGTCTCGTCGAATGCCTACCGGTATCCGATGACGGCGCTGGCCGGCATAGAGATTTCAGCCACCCAGTTTGGGAATATTCCCACACGCGCCTACGACGTGCGGGGCATCCAAGTGCTGGTTCCTGATGGGTACACTCCGACCCAGTACGGCACGGATGGCATCATCACCCCCGCCGTCTACCCGGGGATATGGACAGGTACACTCGGCACCCGCAAGTGGACGGACAATCCTGCGTGGATATTCTACGACCTCTGCACCAACAAGCGCTACGGACTGGGCAACTACATTCGCCGCGACTGGATGGACAAGTGGACGCTCTACCAGATCGCGCAGTACTGCGATGAAATGGTGGATGACGGCGCGGGAGGCTTAGAGCCCCGCTT
>Ga0214919_10013184_pt1 | contig 10049 bp, 10 predicted proteins | sample LL1503_MetaG_FD_177994 | JGI IMG/M metagenome (GOLD analysis project Ga0214919, IMG submission 177994) | Freshwater microbial communities from Lake Lanier, Atlanta, Georgia, United States - LL-1503 | ecosystem: Environmental > Aquatic > Freshwater > Lake | place: USA: Georgia | collected... | reverse complement strand
GTGATACCGGCAGCCAAGGGCCTACTGGTAGCCAAGGTGATACAGGCAGCCAAGGGCCTACTGGTAGCCAAGGTGATACAGGCAGCCAAGGGCCTACTGGTAGCCAAGGTGATACAGGCAGCCAAGGGCCTACTGGTAGCCAAGGTGATACCGGCAGTCAAGGGCCTACAGGCAGCCAAGGTGATACCGGCAGCCAAGGGCCTACGGGTAGCCAAGGTGATACCGGCAGCCAAGGGCCTACGGGTAGCCAAGGTGATACCGGCAGCCAAGGGCCTACGGGTCCTTCTTATAAATTTGATATTAATAACAATTATATTCTTTATTCTAATGGAGAAGGAGAGCCCGTTGGTAATATAGATTTACAACATCAGGGCGCCTCAGGTATTCTACTTGTTAAAGAACCCTTAAGTTATTTAAGCGATTACCCAATAGGAATAGAATATGCTATTGATGAAAACAATTTCACAACTGGAATTTTAGCACAGAATAAAAATTCACAAGACACTTCAAGTATAAGTATTTTATTAACAAATGATTTAGGATCAGATACAAATTATTATGGTGGATTAACTATGTTTTCGAGCAATTCAACAATACAGTTCGACCAATTCGCAACTATGAAAAATGCTTTATCTGTAAATTCTCAATCATCTAGTATAGTAATCTCCCCTTGGACCGGACAACAAGACGGTACAGCAGACGAAAACGCAAATATTATTCTAACACACAATGGAGGGACAAAAGCATTGATATTGAATAATAAAGGACAATTGATAATCAACGCAGATAATCCAAGTTATTCAGGTGATACTTACGGAGGAGATGCGGGAGGCGTTAATAATTGTCTATCGTCAGATGGAGAGAATGGTTTATTATGGAGGCCTATCGGAGGATACAATTCAATCTTTAATGTATTCTACGAGACTAAGAATTATTCTACTACTACATCGGGAACAACCTTAACTCTTTTTTCAACAACAGATCAAGCTGGAATAATACCTAATTTAAGAGCTATAATTAATTTTACTGCTAATTTCAGTTTAACATTGTTAACTCAAGTAGCTATATTTAGGTTAATAATTGTTGATGGTCCAACCTACTCTTTTAAACAAACACTAACAGGAACGACCCACCAACATATTCCACTTCAATTCAATTTTATAATACCTGATAGTACATACACAATTAGTTATAGAATAGAAGTAACAACTGAGTCAGGTTCAAGCACAATAACAACTGATGCGAATGACTTTTATAGTATCACGTTTAACCAATTACAGCCAGCAGCATAATATTCTTGATAATTATTCTATGTATATAAAAAAAATTTATAATATCTCTATATATTATAAATGTCAGCAGTATATAAAACTAAACTTTCCAAAGAAGAGTTTAAACAATATCCAGAAAAACTAAATGAACTTCGCCTCCTTTTTGAACAGATGGGTGGGCGAGGCGATAAACCCCTTTCAAAAGTATCGATAGCAAATTATGTTCACAAACTAAATAAGCTAGCCACACTTGTTTTGAAACATGGGTTTGATGGTGATTTCCAGTGGTTGATTAAAGATCATGACAAAGTGATAAAGATGTTATCTGAGTCAAATATCAGTTCCAAAAAAGATTATTGTAGTCCAGTAGTTAAAATTCTAAAACAACTCAAAACTGATCCGATGATAATAGAAAAATATTCTAAATGCATGTCTTCTTTCAAAGATACTGAAACTAATATCCGAAAGCAAAACAAAGGTTCAGAAAAAGACAATAATAATTTTATAGACTATCAAGAAGTTTTACAAAAGATAAATGATTTCAAACCAAAAGATGATGAAGAACTCGTGTACAAGATGATTTTATCGTTATACTTTCAAAACTCATTTGTGCCTCGAAATAATCTCATCACGATGAAGTTTGTATCTGATAAAAAGAAACCCAAAGATATGTCTGATAATTTTAATTATATCGTTCTTGATAAGAACCGAACACCAGTTGAAATTATTATGAACCATTACAAATCAAGGTCAACATATGGAAAAGTTAAATTCCCACTTCTTGAAAGGCCAAAGCAACTTGTAAAAGAATACATTTCAAGATTTAACAAGCAGAATGGGGATTATTTACTTGTCATGAAAGATGATGAACCATTTAAAGCAAGTAACTTTATTGATTTTCTCGGAAACATAACTCAAAAGATACTTGGCAAAAGATTAAACATTAATCTGATCAGAAAGATACAGATCAGTGATTATTACAAAAAACCACATTCAATAGATCAAGATGAAAAAGATGCAAAACGATATCTTCATTCTACTGATATGCACAAACAATACATGATGATTGATAAAATTGTAGATGATAATGAAGAATAATACTTTCGCATTGATCCGATTTCGTTTTAATTTTGATATTTAATAGGATTTTGAGACTTTTAAATTTCCCAGTTGATTGTGCCTGTGCTCAGAATGTAAAAGTTATAGTTGGAGGTTTTTACGTTCTGAGCACAGGCACAATCAAGGCATAAATTTTATTTTTATTTATTCATTTGAATTCCCACTTGAAACATCTAAATCATTGGAAATTGTTTTCTTCTTGATAATTTTGTATACTTTTTAAAGATTAAATCTTTTTTTATAGTCAGATATACTTGCTTTTAGGCTTGGTAAATTCCATAAAATGAACCTCGCCAAGCTAGCAGCTGACTTTGGATTATTCCAATCTTCATTTGATTTGTGTCTTAAAAGATATCTTCTCTTTCTTTCATCATCATTATGAATTGTATAATCTGAATATCCCTTTGCTCCAAAATCCGTATGAGTTTCATCCGAGAAGATTGCTCTATATTTTTTAGTTGCAAGAGGAGATTTTATAATTTTTTCAAGTTTCAATGTCATTTATTATACAGAATATAAAATTTAATGAAGATTATATGAAGATTATATGAAGATATGTATATCTAATATAGCTGATATATGTATCTAATATATCTGATATATATATCTAATATCATATCTATATATAATACTCGATTTATAAATTTATAAATTAAGGCATATATGGGTTAGATATATATATTAGTATCATATATATCAGTATCTATATATGTAATATATCAGTATCTAATCTGTATCTATATTGACTATGATATTTTATTAATATTTTCTTTGATTATTATAAAAGATGCCTTATGCCTCAAAAAATAAATCAGAAAAAGGTGGTCTGCTACCTAATTTTTTATTGAAGCAATCTTTCAATCCTACAGCAATGGAAGTAATAACAAAGTTGGGTATGATCCCTATTTTAAAGATTGATGTTGTCCGTGAACCGATAATGAAAACGATAGATTATCTTGCAAGGACTTTAACAACCTATCCTTATGATCAACTATTTCATCTGTTCATTAGGTTCTATTTGGTTGTTGATAATCAAACCATAACTATACGGTATGAGAAAAATGATACTGTTCAACTGGTTGTTGATAATCGGCCCTTGAAAGAAGGTGCACAAATCATGTTAGTATCTCCTTATAAAACAAACTCAAGTAATATAAACTATTTTATAAAAACAGCCCAAAACAGAATGGGAACTAAATATTGGATTTATGATGCCTTTAAGAATAATTGCCAAAATTTCATCTATGAAAATCTTGTAGCAAACAGATGTTTCAATCTTAATCTTAAGAATTTTATTTTACAGGAAGGCGTTGATGCTCCAAATATTGTGAAACAAACATTCAAAGCTGTTACTGATATATCATCTTTGGGTAGAAAAATTCTTAACAAATAAATAAAAAATTTTTCCTATTAATAAATGGTCAAATCTAAAAAGCCAAATAAGTCTAAGAAAGTATCTAAGAAAGTATCTAAGAAAATATCTGTTGATAAAATCCCGAGAGGAGCGGTACCTGCACCCTTGAAAGATGTTATAGTTGAAAATAAATTTTATCGAAGATTTCCAGATAATCCGATAAACAGGTTGAATTATGTTTGACAATCTTCTTTGGAAATTTCATAAAAATAAAATAAAAAATATTTATTATATATAAAATGATGAAGAGTAAATATTTTACAAAAGAGAAAGATATGGATGATAAAGATATTCAAAAAGGAGGCATTTTAGCATCGTTGAATTTGAAAGAAGGAAAAATGATTAAACGCCCAAAAGAAAAACCTCAAAATTTGAATTTACTTGCTAAAAACCTAATGGAAAAAAGACGGGAAAGATTGCAACGATTTGAAGAGCCTGATTTGACCGCTATTCAACTTGAAGAAAAGAAACGATTATTCGAGAAAGCTAAAGTACCATTCATAAAACAACAAGAAATGGAAAAAGAAAAAGAAAAAGAAGTTGCTTTGAAGGCAAAAAGAGATGTTGAAGAAAACAAAAAGAGACAAGCTTTGGAAGATATTAAAATATTACTTGCTGATCTGAAAAGTGAAGCAAAAAAATCTAGAAAGCAAGTTAGACAAATGCAAGAAGAAGAAGCGGGTCCGGCAGAAGAAGAAGCGGGTCCAGCCGAAGAAGAAGAAGAAGTTCAGGAACAGGCTTTACCAAAAGGTATTACACTAGACCAAAGAAATATTCTAAACGAAATTATTACTGACATGGTTGGAAACGAAGAAAAATTTCGAACTGAAAATGCAGTCAAAAAGGCAATCGAGGATAGATACAAAACTGCGACAGGATCTGTAAGAATGCCTACAGGCATTTCAAAATTATATCCTGTTTTGTTTAAACAAGTGGAAAATGATTATGCTGCACGAGGAGACGACCGTCTTGTAGGTCTTGACATGGGGAAAAGATCTGGAAAAGTTGTTGGTAAGGGTCTAATCATAAAAAAGCGACGAGCTGGACGCCCGCGTAAAGAAAAATCAGAAGCAGATGTTAAAGTCGAAAAGAGACCAGTTGGACGTCCTCGGAAAACACCTTATGTTATGCCTGTATTAGCAGAACCCAGAAAAGTTGGCAAACCAAGACTAAAAAAAATCATGATGTAAATAAAAATGGAGTTATGAAAAAGGGGTTTTTTCACTTAGTTTGGGAAAGTCTTTGTGAAGGGGTGTGTATGTTGATAACTTGCATTGGTAACATTGTGAAGTTCTTACGTGCGTTAAAATTGACATTACTAATGATGATATGCCTGTCGTTAACGCTAAGATTATAACAGGATCCATGTCTTTTTTATATTTCAAAATATAAAAAAAAATATTCTAAAATTTATATACATCACTATAAATTTTTACAAAATCTGCTTTACCAATGCTATCATGTCTTGATGTATAATTTGCTATTGTATAATCTAATGTTTGAAATCTTTTTATTAAAAATTCTGTATTGATATTCGCCTTTATCCAAAAATAATTTCTTTTATTTATGTTTTGAAGATTATTATCATTAAAACCATCATTCGAATGATCATTTAAAATAATCTTTCCTACCCCACCTGTAGTTCGTAAAACAAAATTTGCTTCATGATCTCCTATCTGTAAAAAATCCCAATCCTTATGCCTTTGAGGAAGTTTAATGATTGATCTTTTATAATCTTTTCTTTCCCAAATTTGGAAACAACATTTGACTTGCGTAAAAGGTTCAAAACAATTCGAAGGCAAACTTTCATCTACATTTAAATGAAAGTTCAGATCTAATCTATTTTGTATACTTAATCTTCGAAATGTTTGAGGGACAATAAAGGCAATCACATTGCTAAAAGATGATGCATGATTGAAGAATTTTACAGCTAAATAACATTTCCTCCCAAAAGGTGGGTTGCCAATGATAAGAATATTTTTGACATTTGATTGTGGTTTATAAGTTAAGAAATCTTTTTGCAATATTTTATCTTTATTATTATTTGTAAATGATAAGTCATTCTCTGGTTGAATATCTATTCCGAGTTTATTATCAACTTGTATTTTGTTAAAAAAAGATCCATTCCCACAGGCAGGTTCAATTATCAGATCAAATGTTTCATACTTATAATGGGTTGAAAACAAGGTAAGACATTTATCCACTATTTCTGATTTGGTATAAAATTTATCCAATAATGATTTTTTAAATGAGAGTGTCATTTATAAAAGAAAATATTTTTTTTAATTATACGAAAAAATCATATAATATATATTTTTTAATTTGTCAAGTCAAATGCCTCTCTAACATTCTTAAGTTGTAACATCGTTAATATTACACTGCAATTATCATGATTTTGCAGAAATGGATCTTTGTTATGGGTGAACAAACCGACAAACTCTTTATTCGAAAGATTTTTCCAAAGAGCTGCAAGAGATGCCCATCTACCACATGTTGTTATAGTTGGATTTCTGCTTTGAAAGTCATAAGTATTCCATTCCACTTCTTTTCCGGTCTGTTGGACTGTTTTTTGGAAAAGATTATCAAGATATCTTGGCAAGCTTTTATCAAAGTCAGCCCCGTACATTTTTTCTGAACCCCAATGTATCCCATAACTATCGAAAAAAAAGTATTGACCTGAACTACGCTGTCCACAACAGACATAATGCCCATCTGTCTTGTTACTGGTCTGATACAATATTATCGCTGATTTCTGCTTTCCAATTAACTGGTCGATAGATTTATAGTTTTTCAGATCACTATAGAGTATTGGTTCTAAACCACACACTGATTTAACTTCGCCACCGGTCAAATCCCTCGTCTTGTATTTTGATACTAAATGTTCGAGACTTGTCATTTATATTATAAAAACTTTTTTCTAATTTTTTTATAATATCTTGGTATATTATAAAATGTCTATAATTTATAAAGAACCAACCTTTTTGACTTATAAAGATCATCTCTTAAAAAAAAACTTCTTTCCATTTTTGAAAAGAGGTTACTCGTTTCCAAAATTATTCAAAGAAATGTTAAATGAAAAACAAGACGCAGAGCTTATCGATATTTGTGATAATGAGATGACCGTTTTTTTAGAATTAACTAAAGGTAAGGTGTTTGAAATGATTAAAAACGATGATTATGCCTTGGCTCGTGAGTTCAAAGATTGGATCTTTCTTAATGCTGTCAGAGATTTTGAATTTGAAGTAGTTGCCAAACTTTTGGATAAAGATCTTTATTGTCCCTTGCCAAGATTTATAAATGAGATGAAGGTTGATTCTGATATAAACTTAGATGTAAATTTAGAAGAAAATCTCATCAGTCTATCTTGTCTTCTGTTATTGAGTGAAAAATATACTGAAGATGACTTGATATTTTTAAATCATGTGTATAGTAATACTGATGATGAAAAACTTTTGAGAAAAAAAATTATTGAGAGAAAAACAAACTTGAAAAACAAAATGTTATCTTCTAGGCTTATCAGATACGCTTTAATTTCATGTAGCATATTAATATGTTTTTTTAGTTTTAATTAAAATAGATTTAAAAAAAAATCTTTTCTATAATAAAACTATGGAACAAGAAATAAAAAGACATTTGGCCTATGAAAAGTTTTTGCGAGGTTTGTCTGTGCTTCAGTTAAAAGATATTATTAAAAAATATAATTTGAAGACAAAGATCAGAATGACAGGCACAAAGATTATGCCAGACGGAACCAAAACTATTACTATTTTGAATAAAGATGATCTTATTAGAGAAATTAAAAAGCATACTTCGAGAACCGAAGATGGGTATATTATTTTATTAGATAATGATAACATTGTTACAAAGCAAATCATTGATCCCAAAGAAAATCTTATGAAGTTAAAAAGGCAACTTGGTAAACTTCAAAACGAAGTTCTTTTAGGTGAAGAAGTTTTCGTTAAAAATAAACCAGAAAAAGGTTATGAAAATTTTTTAAAGAAAAAGAAAGACATGTTAGCTTTGTTTAAAAAGATTGAAATGATACAATTTGAAAGAAAGAAAGTAAAGCAAATACAAAAAGAAAAAAAGAAGTTAGAAATTCCAACCGAAGATCAAATCAGAAAAGCAATGGGTTTATTTTAATATTCAACACCAATTATAAAGATTTTTTTAGCTATTTAAAAAAATCTTTACTAATAATAAATAGATATGGTTATTACTGAAAAGCAAAAAAATAATTCAAAGAACTACTATGAAAACAACCGAGAAAAAATACTAGAAAATGCAAGACAAAGAGAAAAGATGAAGTATCGTCATAATGAAGATTTTAAAGAGAAAAAGAAAGCAGCTATGAAAGATTATAGATACATGATCAATCTAGATGAAAGTAAAGCACAAAAAAAAAGAGAATATATGAAAGCATATCTGAAAGCGTATCGATTTTCGAAAAAAAAGTTATTTTAAGTCTTATTATTTTTATAAAAAGTAATAAGAAAAAATCATTCGAGTGTGGGTGAGATTTTTTCGATATTAAATTTACGCTTTCTATCTCCATTGAAAAATTTATAATCTCCAAACATGTTCTTCGCAAATTTGTTAAACTTGATCATCGAGTATATGCCTTGTTTTTCACCTCTACATCTAACCCATTCTAAAAAGAGATCATATAAAGCGTCATTATTGATCCAGACTCCTTTATTATTATTATTATCATTTGTTATTCTCGTGATAAATCGTTCATTCAACTCATAACTGTTTTCCTTTACGTCATTGAAGAATTTTATAGGTTGTTCAGCAGTTAACATGATCATATCTTGTCTTTCAACTGTGTCTGGAATATCTGTTATGTGTCTTGTTGATTTATAATTGAACAAATAGGTATAAAAAAAATCAATCGCATCTTTGTCTTCCAATTGATCATTTAACTCTTGAAAATATTGGCGATCATTGATACGATGTCCACTGACTTTAAAAACACATGTTCGTTTATCTTGTGCCTCGATTTTCATTGCATTTGCTTCATTCGTAAGTAACATAAAATTGGAATAATCAATACTTTGGGTTGGATCAAAGTACTTTTGCTGGGTAGTTTGAACCTGATCTGTAATTATAGATTTCAGCTTTTGAACTTTCATATTTGTAACGGGATCTGAATTCGCTTCATCTATAACCACAAAAACCTTGTTCAATAAAAGATTGTTAAAATCACCAACGAGATCATTTATGCTTGGTGTCTTAGTCGAGTTATCCATTCCAAATACACTTGTTACTAGTTTTTCAGCAATGATGCCTTTGCCTGCCTGTTGATCTACTGAATATAAAATCAGCATCACTTTTGTCTTGATTTCTGGAAATTGAACAATATGAGATAACCATGTCAAAAAATAATCATTTTTATTATCATCATTTGCACATAACACTTCTTTGATATGTTTTAAAATCAAATCACATTTGTCTTCACATTTATCTAAAGGTTTTTGTAATAATGAAGTCGGTTTTAATCTTGCTTTAAATCCTGTAAAAGTATTGAAGATCTCGTCTTTAACTTTTGGCTTTACAACACCATAGGGTCGATATACAAAACAATTATGTCTTCTAATGAGGTTTAAATTTCCTTTGATAACAGTATCAAGTTTTAAAATTTCGTCTTTCTTCTTTTTATTTAGAAATTTGCATGTATATCCAAATGCTGAACATGTTTTTAAAGTATATGCTTTGATAGAACTCTCAATTTTAAGAAAAAAAACTGGGCTCTCTTCCTGTATTATCACACAAACTTTGTTTAAGTTTTCAATTACATATTTCTCCAACTCTTCTTGGCTTTCGAAAACTGTACAAATTATCTTCGTGATAAAATCACCCCAGAAAAAATTTTCATCTTCATTGAAAACTGCAGTCGAATGTTCGATTACTTTTTTTCCAAAGTATTTGTCATACTCTTCATTCTCTCTTGCCCAATAATGTAACGATTTGATTGTGTACTTGTTGTCTCTATAATCATTTTGTTTTACACCGTTTATAATACAATTAATAACGGCTTCGGGTTTATAATCATCTTTCGACCGATAATATGGCCAGATTTCAGTTAAGATTACACTGTATACTTGATCATTTATGTTTTTCCCTTCGAATTTCCCTTCGAATTTTGATAGATAAGCAAAACATAAAGATCTAAAGTTTTTATACTCAATTTGAGGTTTGTTATCACTACATAATGAATGGGATGATTGTTTAATCTTGTCTGT
>Ga0214919_10013183_pt1 | contig 10049 bp, 6 predicted proteins | sample LL1503_MetaG_FD_177994 | JGI IMG/M metagenome (GOLD analysis project Ga0214919, IMG submission 177994) | Freshwater microbial communities from Lake Lanier, Atlanta, Georgia, United States - LL-1503 | ecosystem: Environmental > Aquatic > Freshwater > Lake | place: USA: Georgia | collected 2015-03-15 | reverse complement strand
CGATCCGGGGAGCCACCGAGGAAGGAAACCCGGAAAATTCCACTTGGGAGAAGGTTCCCACAATTGAAGAGGCCTGGATCAGCGTGTAGGTGGTGGGATTGATGGGAGCGGGACCAGACGAGCTATTCTTGATGACCAGCTTGGCTCCGGAGACGATGGAGGCCTGTCCGGTAACATTGAGGGTTTTCAGGGAGGCGCCCCCGATATAATCGAACACCAACTTCCCGGAATCCCCTACTTCCAGATCATGCGAGCCGATTGTTCCACCCCCGCCCCGAAGCTCAAAAACCGCGGATCCGGAATTTTGATACGACCCCAACCGCAGGGTCCCCCCGACTTGGATGGAGCCACTGCTAAACTGCGCCTCCACCACAGCCCCGTTCGCCCCGAGAACCATGTCTCCCGTGGTGGTTAAATCTCCGTCTGCATGGTTGTAATAGTTGGGTGCGCTGGAACCATTGTTTTTTGCCCCGATCATCAGAGAGACGCCAGGCCGGAGGGCGGTCAACGATCCGCCCGTAGTGATGTTAAAGGCTGAATTCCATGTGTCCGAACCCGTTTCCAGATAACCAATCTGCACGGCGGTATCCACGAGCATGGAGTTCAGCAATCGCCCAAAAGAGTTGGAATCAGGATAGGTGGGATACCAGTTGTCTTGCGTGGTCCAGAAATAGTCTCCCGTATAGTTGTCGAATTCCGTTATGGCATTGCTAACAACCAAGAGCACGTCTCCATTGGCCGTGTCGTACTGGACTTGGGCAGACATGTAGGCTGGAAAACCGGACACATTCGTGGAACCAAAAGTTCCCAAAATCGACGATCCGTTGATCAGAGTGTATGTTCCAGCTTGGAGTGCGGACGCATTCGTTACGACCAGAGTTGAACCAGAGCTGAGAGTGATCTGATTTGTGACAGAAATTGGAAGAACTGATGCTCCGTTCAGATAGTCAAAAGTCAGTTTCCCCCTGCTTCCCACCTCGAGGCGACTCACCCCAAAGGATGAAACGCCAGAACCAGCCCCATTGATTTTGAAATCAGTTCCGCCTGAGGTCTGTACACCGATTTTTAGGCCACCTCCCACACTAAACTTTCCTTGATTAAAAAATGCCTGACCAGACAGAGCGTTCGTGCCAATCACCATGTCGCCTGTGGTGCTGAAATCCCCATCTTCGTGGCTGTAGTAAGACGGGTAGGAACCAGAGATACTGCCAGCCACCCCAGGACCCCCAACCACCACGGAAACTCCGGTTCCGTTGAGAACCTTGAGAACTCCGTTCGCACGCATATTGATGGCACCTTCGCCGGATCCGTTGCCCAAGGTTAGGGTTTTAATGCTGCCCACATTCGTCGATACAATGGTGTACTTGGCTGCGTTGACCACTGCATCGGCAGTAGACCCAGGAGCACCGCTGGGCGTCCAATTTGCGGCAGTCGACCAAGATCCGCTCGTGCTTAAGGTTGACGTTGCCGCCCAAGAAGAACCGCACAGCAGAAGAAGTGAAATAATGCTTCTCATGAAGTGCTTCATATACTTGCAACTGAGCATGCAATCTCAGTAAGTCAAGGGATAGTTATCTTTAGTCGAATTATTTATTCAGCGAATTCCATTTGAATTAGATTCTCGCTTTTTAGCGATCCTGCTATGAGTGGTCTCATGTTTAGGCGTCAAACTTCTAAAAAGGAGTCTCCAGACAGCCCAAAAAATACCCATTCCAATCAACGCCCCCGCTTGGTGGACGTCGCCAAAGCCTCTGGCGTGGCCACAAATACGGCTTCCATGATTCTCAACCAACGCCCCAACTGCTGGGCTTCCGAGGCCACCAAGAAAAAGGTCAAAGAAGCGGCTGAAAGACTCGGATACCGCCCTAACCGGATCGCCTTGGCCGTGCAAAGAGGTCGATACAACACCATCGGACTGATAATCACAGACTTGAACAACCCCTTCTTTAGCCATTTTGCCTACCAGCTCGAACTAGCCGCAGAAAAGAAGGGGTGTGACCTGATCATTGAGCACAGCCGCTTTAACTTGGACCGGGAAAGTCGCTGTCTAAACAACCTTCTCGATCGCCAGGTGGACGGAATCATCGCCTGCTTGATTGATCCCATCGCCCAAAGAAAGATTCTCGAAGAAAAAATAAAATATGGTGTTCCCATTGTGGTGGTGGGTCCGCGCGCCGTACCTCCCCTGCCCGTAGACTCGATTGGTACAGATTTTGAGGACGGACTCAAACAGGCCCTACTCCACCTGAAGGAGCTCGGTCACTCCCGTGTCGGATTCATTCGGACTCTCGCACAAAACCAAGTGGATACCCGACAGGAAGTTTTCTTCACTCTGGCCACCCGGCTTGGATTCGCCGCAAGAGATCTAACCGTGGAAGCTTCCGACCAAAGCCTTGCCGGAGCAAAAGAAGCCTTCAACCGTTTAATGAAAAATACAGAACGCAGACCCACCGCCGTGATCGGCCTGAACGATCTTTGCGCCATCGCCTCACTGCGAGGAGCCTGGGAAGCGGGTATCCATGTTCCTAAAGACATTTCTGTGATTGGCGTCGATAATATTTTACTGAGTGACTACACCTGCCCCAGCCTGACGACGATCTCCCAGCCCCTATGGGAAATCGGACTGCAGTCCGTCGAGATGCTTTTGGATCGGGTTTCAGGAAAGCTCAAGGGAGGCCCCAAGGAAAAGACCCTTCCTTCGAAATTGATTCTCCGGGAAAGCACAGGCCACGCTCCCTTAAGCTGAGAAATCAGATCCGCTTCGTTAGTATTTTCTTTTCGTACGCTTCCACTTCCTCAATCCAATCCGCTTCTCCTGGAACCCCCGCCTGGTCACAACAGGAGTCCCAAACTTCCCCAAACGGCATCACTTTCAGTCTTTCCATGAGGGCAAGCCGTTGTGTCCCCTTGCCCTCCTTCTGCAACCGCGCCAATTCATCATGAGGCGTGAGCATGGCCGAGAGAATCGCCTTTCGCGTGGCACGGATTCCGATCACATAGGCCGCGATTCGATTGATACTCGCATCGAAATAATCCAACGCGACCTTCACCCGATTCCACGCCTGACCAGCACCCACCTCGTTAAATACCGCACGGGTCGCATCATCAAACAACACCACATGATCCGAATCCCATCGGACAGGTCGGCTCGTGTGGATGAGTAACTGTTCATGGAAAGCCAGCAAAGCAGAAATCTTATCCGCGATTCCCTCGGTCGGATGAAAATGTCCCATATCCAAACAGAGAAGTTTCTTCCGACTCAAGGCATAGGAACTATAAAACTCCATCGAGCCCACCACATACTCCTCACTGCCGATCCCGAACAGCTTTGGCTCCACCGCATCCAAACATAAATTTTCATCTACCACCTTCGCCGTAAAGATTTCGTCGTAGGACTCCATTAATCGGGCTCGGGGCGACCAACGATCCCCAGGAAGATCCTTCAACCCATCTGGAACCCAGTGGTTGTTGACGCAAACCCCGCCCTGCGCCTTGCCCATCGCCGCTGCAATCTTCCGACTGGCGATGCCATGCTTCACCCAGAATTTACGGACTGCCTCATCGGCACTGGAAAGCGTGAACCCGTCCGCCGCCTTGGGATGAGCGAAGTACGTGGGGTTAAAGTCTAGCAATATCTTGTGTTCCTTGGCCCAGTCCATCCAGTTCTGGAAATGAGAGAGCTCCAAGCCGTCACGGTCCACCTTCTTTTTCTCGGGCTCCGCATAGACGGCGTGAATGTTAACCCGATGAACGCCCGGCACGAGCGAAAGCACCTTTTCAAAATCCATCCGCATCTCATCCCCATTGCGGGCCTTGCCTGGATAATTTCCAGTCGACTTGATTCCCCCGCTATCCGCCGCCACACCCCCCGATTCCAAGCCCGCCACATCGTCCGCCTGCCAGCAGTGGATGGAGATAGGGATTTTCAACGCTGTCTCCACCGCCTTCACCACATCAATCCCCAAAGCCTCGTACGCTTTGACTTTCATAAGGGGGTGACCTTGGCCGAATTGCTTCGTGCGTCAAATTGTTTTATTTCAGAAACTACTGTTTTCAGATCATTAGGGCTTGCGATCAACCTCTTATAGACATACTTAGAAATTCATGAAAATGATCCGCAAAGCATTCGTGATGTCGGTGAACCCCGGAAAGGTAAAGGAGTATGAGCATCGCCATAGCCCAATATGGCCAGAGTTGGAAGCGGTCCTCAAGAAGCACGGAGCACATAACTACTCCATCTTCCTTCATGCCGGGTCCCACCAGCTCTTTGCCTATGTCGAGATCGAGAACGAAGCGCAGTGGCAAGCCATCGCCCAAACCCCCGTATGCCAAAAGTGGTGGCAGCATATGAGAGATATCATGCCTTCCAACCCCGACCACTCTCCGATATCCGCCGCCCTACGGGAAATATTCCACCTCGAATAAAGAGATTATCTAAGGAATCCGTCCGCCAAACCGCCATCCACGTGGATCACCTGACCCGTCGTCCGTGGAAATCTCTTGGCACTGACCAGTAGGAAAGCCGCTTCCGCCTGATCCGCAGGGGTGATGGGTGACTGAGTCAGCGTTCTCTTGGCATAAAACTCTGCCAGTCGCGTCCGCAGCTCCTCATCTCCTTCTTTTTCTGAAAACGGGATTTTATATTTGGCCAGCGAGGCCATCACCCGATCCCTCGGAAACATCGCGCTTCCCTGAACCACCGTTGCCGGAGCCACCGCGTTCACCCGAACCAACGGCGACAGCTCAATCGCCAACTCCCGCACCAGATGATTCGCCGCCGCCTTGCTCGTGTCGTAAGCCAAACTCCCCTTCTTCGCTACCACCGCGTTGACGCTCGTTGTTAGAACTAAGCTCGCCGGCAAACCTTGGGCCTTGAAGATTTTGTTCACTTCATCCGCTACCACATAGGAACCGGTTACGTTGATGGCAAAGGTCTGCGCCCACTTTTCATCGGGAATTCTGCCCTCGAAGTCAGGCGGGACAAAAATGCCCGCCGTCACCACGACTCCATCGAGTCCTCCGTAGGCATACACCGCCTCCCCCAACATCTCCGCCACGCTTTTCCGATCTACGATGTTGGCCCCCAGACCGATCGCCGGTCCGCAACCGGAAATCCCCGTGCCCGCAACTCCAATCCCATCCCCCAGCTTCTTTACTAGCTCGGCGGAAGTTTCTTGAGCCGACTTTTCGTTCAGATCCACACAAACAATCGAAGCTCCTTCCTTAGCCAGACGATGCGCCGTCTCCTTGCCAATTCCGCTCCCTGCCCCGACCACTGCGATGACTTGCCTCGCCAACTCCTGCTCCGCTGGCATCCGCTTGAGTTTCGCCTCCTCCAACTGCCAGTATTCGATATCAAACGCTTCCTGCTGAGGAAGATTGATATACCCGCCAAGGGCCTCCGCCCCACGCATCACTTCAACGGCACAGTTATAAAATTCAGCTGTCACCCTCGACTCACTCTTCGATTTGCCCCACGCCACCATTCCAAGACCAGGGATGAGTACAACCGTTGGATTCGGATCCCGCATTGCAGGCGAATCCTTCCGCTTACACTTCTCGTAATACTTTTTGTAGTCCGCACGGTAGGCTTCGAGCCCTTCCTCGAGGAGGATTCGCAATTTGTCCACATCACCCGACGCTGGATCCCACGGAACATAGAGTGGCTTAATCTTCGTCCGCAGGAAATGATCCGGGCAGGAGGTGCCCATCTCGGCCAAGCGAGGAGCATCCTTGCTATTCACAAAACGCAGGATCGGCGCATCCTCCTGCACCGTTCCAATCATCCGCTGCTGCTGAGCCGACACCTTCCCCCTCAGCCAAGGCAAAATCGCAAGCCAAAGGGCTTTTCTCTCTTTTTCAATCGGTGATTTATATTTTTCTCCACCAAACGTCTTATCCCTTCGGTCCTTCTTTTCAATCGCCTCTGCCGCTCTCCCCACCAACTCCAGCGTCAGCTCGTAGCACTGCTTGTCGTCCTCGTGCCAGTTGATCAGGCCATGTTGACCCATGATCGCGCCCTTTGCCTTCGGATGATCTTTACACACTTTCTCCAAGATCAGGCCCAGATCAAAACCTGGCCTTTGCCAATCGGTCCAAATCACCTCGTCCCCATAAATCTCCTTGGTCAGTTCTTTACCCTTCGCACAAGCCGCGAGGGAGATTGCCGCATTCGGATGGGTGTGATCCACATGCCGTGTGGGGACAAACCCGTGCAACGGAGTGTCGATAGAGGACGGCCGCGGATTCAGATTAAAGGTGCAGTGGGCGTACGCACCCACCATATCGTCCTCGATCTGCGACTTTGGCCCCTTCGCCTTCGATCCTAGATAGTTTTTCTGGAGCCCCTTTAGCTTCTCCATGTAGAGGGAAGAAAAACCGTCCCGCTTCGCTGTCCGCAGATCCCCGCCCGATCCCTTGACCCACAAAACCTCCGTCTCGCTCCCCGTCAACGGATCCTTCTCCATGATCTTGGACGAGGTATTCCCCCCACCTGTGTTCGTTAGGGTCGGATCTTCCCCGATCAAATTCGAGCGGTAAACCAGCCGTGCGACCGGATCGAGGGTTTTCGCTACGGAATCTTGCCAACGGTTTTGTGGATGGTTTTTCATGTTTTTTTAATTTCCTTTTAGGGCGCGCAGTTTCTGGAAACGTTTCCACGCCTCCTCCCACATCGTATGGGGTTGAGGTTGAAAGGTCTCAATCGGAAAAGATGCCCGTACGACTTGCCTAATTTCTGAATGGCTCTTGAGCCGACCCAACCCATAGGCCTGAATCAAAAGGTTGCCGATGGCGGTTGCCTCGATCGGTCCTGTCACCACTGTTCGCCCCGTTGCATCCGCCGCCATCTGATTCAAAAGCTTGTTCTGACTCCCCCCCCCAACGATGTGCAGGGTCTTAATTTTCTCTCCCGTAACTTTCTCGATCGATTCCAAACACTCGCGATAGGCCAAAGCCAGACTCTCCAAACAGCATCGTATGAATGCACCTTCGGTTCCTGGAATCGACTGTCCCGTCGTCTTGGCATAATCCGCAATCCGACGCCCCATCTCCCCAGGCGGATTCCACGAGGAAAGAAAAGGATCCAGCAAGGTGACTAACGGCGTCGCCTCGGACGCCAACTTCGTAATCTTGTCGTAATCCATTTCTCTTCCCTGTGCGGCAAAATCCCTTCGGCACTCTTGGACCAGCCATAGCCCAGCGATGTTTTTCAAAAGCCGGATGGTGTGGCCCAAGCCAACTTCGTGGGTCAGCCCCTCCTCAGCACAAGCGGGAGTCATCCAAGGCTTGGCACTCTCCACCCCCAGCAGAGACCATGTTCCAGAACTTAGATAGGCCCAACCTTTCCCTTCCGCTGGAACTGCCGCCACCGAAGCCCCCGTGTCATGGGAACAGGAAGCCACAACCTGGCACGAATCGGGAAGTCCGGTGGCTTGAGCTATCTTTTTCGAAATATTTCCCAAAACCGTTCCCGAAGGGACGATCTCAGGAAGTAGCGAAGCAGAAATCCCCACCTCCTCGACCAGCTCCTCCGCCCACTTCCGATTCTTGGGATCGTAAAACTGTGTCGTGCTCGCCAAGGAAACCTCACTGGCGGGGCGACCCCCCAAGAAATAGTTCAGATAGTCCGCTACAGGCAGAAAGACCGTGCTCTGCCCCACCTCCGCCCTCCCGCTCTCCACATCCGCCGCCAACTGATAGAGGGTATTGAATGGCATGAACTGCAATCCCGTTTGGGAAAAGATTTTCTCCTTACCAATCTTCTTCACCACTTGGGGAAAGATCTTTTCGTTCCGCCTGTCCCGATAGCAAAAAGGATCCTGCGCAGCAGATTCATCCTTCGGCAGATAGACAATGTCCACACCCCACGTATCACAGCTGACCGAATCCAAGGGGATTTCCCTGTTCCCCATCTTTTTTAATCCCACCAAAATTTCCCGCTCCAGATGCCGTAGATCCCACCGCAATCCGCCATCTTTTTCCCTTGTGCGATTCGGGAAACGATGAATTTCCTCGATGGTTATTTTGCCATCGGCAAGCGTGCCCAAGATCACCCGGCCACTTTCTGCACCCAAGTCAATGGCCGCGTGGTGGGAAATAGTTTTCAAAGGGTCTCCAATGTTTCAACCGGGATTCCATGCTTAGCCACGAACTGGGGAGATTTGTCCGTAATCAGACGAATGGGCTGGCTCCATCCGCAAAGAAAAGTTTTTGTCTCCTTGCCCAATTTCGAGGAGGTTACTAAAAAGAAAGAAATTTTGGCCCTTTCCATCGCTGCTTTTTGCAGTGAAACCACAGCGGGAGCACTGTTCCAAATTCCCCGACGATTAGCAGCCTCAGCACCGAAGATCGCCGCATCAAACCGCCATCTTCGCAGAGCATGTTCCGCTCTTTCCCCGACCAAAAGGGATTGCCGAGGAACCAAATCCCCTCCCGGAACATGAAGGCTTACGCCAGTCCCCGCCAAGTATTCCACCACCGGAAGACTGTTGGTCACCACTTTTAGCTTAGCAATGCTGGCCTCAGGAAGGACTCGCGCCAAAAAAAAAGGTGACGTCCCACCATCGACGTAAATGGTAAAGCCGGAGAGCAGATGAGGTAGCACTTGCCGAGCTAGATCCTGTTTTTCAACCGTTTCCTCTTCAAGTCGCTCGGAAAATGTCGGAAACCGGGCGGAATCGTCTGTCAAAGCCCCCCCAGGAGTCCGCCGAACCCGTCCCGCTTCCTCCAATTCTGTTAAATCCCGACGGGCAGTCGCCTCGCTCACGGAAAGTTTTCGGCAGATATCTCCTAGGGGAAGATAACGCCCATTTTGCAGCCACCCAGCCAGCACTTCCCGCCTAGCTTCCACCACATTTCGCGACACTCTCATGCAAAGACATTGCCGAAATATATGATTGCTTTCAATCATATAATTCTTATCCTAGGTCCATGTCGTGGATTTATCCCATAAGTCTCGAAACCCACCCTCGTGCGGAGGTTGGCTAGAAATGAGGATTTTTCTCTTCGCGCCACCCTTTTTCCTCACCCTACAAATATGTTGGGAACAAGGAAGCCCGGCGGATCCATATGGATCGCCAAGACCGAAACGTCCTGCCTTTTTTTCAAAACCAATATTTAAGATGACCAATTTATGAATCCTTCTTACCCGTCGATTGAACTTCTAGCCGAACGCGCCCGCCAACGTTTGCCTGGCTTCGCCTACGACTACCTCGCAGGAGGTTGCATGGCCGAAGTGAACCTACACAAAAACACCAGCGACATCCGCGCCGTGGAACTCCGCCCAGCCTACTTGCGCGACTACAAGGGAGCTTCCCAAAAAACTACCCTCTTCGGCCGCGAATACGCTTCTCCGTTTGGCATCGCCCCCGTCGGTCTCCAGAGCCTGATGTGGCCAAAGTCCTGTGAGATCCTCGCTCGAACCACACGCACCCACAATATTCCCTTCGTCCTCAGCACAGTCACTACCGCCAGCATTGAAAAAGTCGCCGAAATCACAGAGGGAGACTTCTGGTTTCAAATCTACCATCCCGCCGATGACTCGCTCCGCGACAAACTCCTGCGTCGTTGCGCTGAGGCTGGCTGTAAGACCCTCGTCCTTCTCGCCGATACCCCCACCTTCGGCTACCGCCCTAAAGAAATCCGCAACGGGCTATCCGTTCCGCCCAAAATGAGCCTCCGAAATGTTTTCCAAATGTGCACCCGGCCAACTTGGTCTTTCTCCCAGCTTTTCGCAGGCATCCCCCAATTTGCCACGCTCAAGCCATACATTCCTCCCGGACTCTCCATGAAACACCTCGGCCTGTTCATGAACAAAACCTTCAGTGGTCGGCTGACCGCTGCCCGTATCCGCGCCATCCGCGATCAGTGGAAAGGCAACCTGGTGATCAAAGGAATCGTCAACCCCGAGGATGCCGAACTCGCCCTTTCCCTCGGTGCGGATGGGCTGATCGTCTCTAACCACGGCGGCCGCCAGCTCGACCAAGGCCAGTCGACCGTTAAATCAACCGCCGCGCTCGCAAAACAGTTCAAAGGCCGCACCAAAATCA
>Ga0214919_10013181_pt1 | contig 10049 bp, 11 predicted proteins | sample LL1503_MetaG_FD_177994 | JGI IMG/M metagenome (GOLD analysis project Ga0214919, IMG submission 177994) | Freshwater microbial communities from Lake Lanier, Atlanta, Georgia, United States - LL-1503 | ecosystem: Environmental > Aquatic > Freshwater > Lake | place: USA: Georgia | collected... | reverse complement strand
TTTGAATTAAAATTAATTAATAACGTTGTATGCGCTGAAACAGGCCTCCCGCCAAGCGCCCCACTTTTTCCTGTAGTTCCATTTCCATTAATTGCGCTTGCAGGCGCGCGGTATCCCATCCGGTGCGGCTTTGTAGGACTTCCAAGCTGCAAGGATCAAAGCCTAGCGCGTCCAGCAGCGCGGGATTGGTGTCCGAGGTGTCCACGGCCTGGTCAGCGGCAGCGGTGGTGGAACTTGCTTGCCGCGTTGGAGATGTTTGCAAGCCTGCTGCGTCCAAAATATCCTGTACACAATCGACCAGCTGTGCCCCTTGTTTAATCAGCGCATTGCAGCCTCGGGCTTGCGTGCTGTGAATCGAGCCGGGAATGGCAAACACGTCTTTGCCCTGTTCCAAGGCTTGCTGGGCGGTGATGAGCGAGCCCGATTGCAAAGCCGCTTCCACCACTAAGGTGGCCCGAGCGAGCCCCGATATCAAGCGGTTGCGGCGCGGGAAATGGGCAGGAAGCGGGGCGGTGCCCAAAGGGTATTCGCTAATCAGCAAGCCGCGCGCGGCAATCGCCTGTGCCAGGGTGGCATGTTGTGCCGGATACACGCGGTCTAAGCCGGTGCCGACAACCGCGATAGTTGGCAAGGTGCTCTGGGCGATATCCAAGGCGCCACGATGCGCCGCAGCGTCCACACCCAGTGCCATACCCGAGACGATGCACAAACCGGATTGGGTCAGGCTGCGCGAAAAGGCCTTGGCGTTATCAGCACCTTGGGGCGTAGGATTACGGCTCCCCACAATGGCCATGCATGGCGTCTGACACAAACCATGCCAAGCGGCATCGCTACCTTGCACATACAGCATCAGCGGCGGATCATCGATGTCCAAGAGGCTGGTGGGGTAAGCAGGTTCACCCAGGGTGACCAGGCGGTTTCGCCCACCGCCAGCTTCGAGCCATTGCATGAGTGTGCGCAGATGGGAGGCCAAGTCGGCAGGTGTTTGCAATACGGCCTGTGCCTGGCGCTCGGGCACTACGGCGCGTAGGGCGCTCAGGTTTTGGCTGAACACCGCAGTGGGCAAGCCGAAAGCCTTGAGCAAGCGGCAACCATGCACGCTGCCAATGCTTGGCGTCAATTGGAGCCGCAACCAGGCGCCTAGTTCGGTGCTGTCCATAGCTTGTGGGTTTGGGGGCTGCATCACGTGCTACTCAGGGGGAGCTCAGGCGGTCGCCCACCTGCACCGGTTCGCTGCTCTCGCGGATCAGCGCATACGCGAGCTTGTCAAAAGTCAAAAACACCAAGGCCTGGCCCGACACTCCGGGCGGGGGGCGCAATGCGGTATAGGTCGCGTCTGTTTCGCTGATTGTCAGGCTAGGCGATTGGCGAATGTTCATCAGTTGTCCAGGCTCAAGCCCTTGTTTGCTGCCTTGATTAACTACGATGATTTGGTTTTTTGAGGCATAGGCGATACCGCTGCCATAGATGGAAATGATGGTCGGCGCTATACCGTGGACCGGTGCTTGGGGCGTCAGCGTGCGCCAGGTGTTTTCATTGCTTCTGAACAAGCGGTCGCCGGCGCGGATTTCGCCGACCGCATGCACGATTTCAAAACTGGCTGGCACGAAGATGTCCAGGGTTTTGCCTTTTTCTTGGCGTAGTTCTCTACGCTCGTCCTTGAGCAGGCGGGCACGCCCTAGATACGCGGCCTCCATTCCCAGTAAGGCGCCACTTGTTGGGTCTTTTAGCGCTTGGGGGTTGCGGTAAATATTCCATTCATACGAATATTCGGACGAGGGCATAAACCCTTTGCCCTCGGGTGTACGTGCATACACCACATCGCTTTTGCTCAGCAGGCTTCTTTGTCCAGCAGCGCCTACGATCCAGGGCAAGGCATTCAACTGCTCTGGGCCAAAAACCTGCGGTGCGCTCAGGAACGGTTCGATGGACTGCCTCTCTACAGCAGGAAAGCCCGCCTTGGCCAAGGGTTCGCTGCGCACTTGCGGACGCAAGCGTTCGGTGGGTGGCTCCGATTCATCGCCAAATGCCATTAGGCTTTGGCCGTGGGCGCTGGCCATCGCGCATAGCAGTGCCGCTGTCGCCAGCGCGGGCTTGCGCCGTACGTCCCCGATCGCATATTGAAAGCGCATTTTTAGGTCGATAAATTAAATCTTATTAATTTGTTAATTATTATTCTATTTCTACGAATATTTGGAACAAAGAAACAAAAATTTCAACAAATCCGTAGCTAAGTAGCCAAAAAAGCGAAAATGCAGGGTTTTCTCATTCTTTTTTCATGGCTTTACTTCCCATACTTTGTTATCCCGATCCGCGTTTGCATACTGTGGCCAAGCCAGTGACCGGTGTGGACGAGCGGGTGCGCCGATTGGTCAGCGACATGCTGGAAACCATGTACGAGGCCAGCGGCATTGGTCTAGCGGCCACCCAGGTGGATGTACATGAGCGCTTGATCGTGGTGGATGTGTCGCAAGAGCGCGATCAGCCCCTGGTACTGATCAACCCCGAACTGGTCTGGACCAGTCCTGGCAAACACTTGAACGAAGAGGGCTGCTTGTCGGTACCCGGCATTTACGACGGTGTGGAGCGGTTCGATGCGGTACACGTACGTGCTTTGGACCAGCAAGGCAATAGCCGCGTCATTGAGGCCACAGATTTACTGGCCGTATGCGTGCAGCATGAGATGGACCATTTACTGGGCAAGGTGTTTGTGGAATACCTTTCATCCCTCAAGCGCAACCGTATCAAGACCAAAATGCTCAAAGCCCGGCGCGAGGACGCGCGTTGAGGCTGGTATTTGCAGGTACCCCGGAATTTGCCCGGGTCGCCCTCACGCATCTTCATGCAGCGGGGCATGAGATCGCCCTCGTGCTTACCCAGCCCGATCGCCCCGCCGGGCGCGGCATGAAGTTGCAGCCCTCCGCGGTCAAGCAGTTCGCCCAAGCACAGCAGTTGACCGTGGCGCAACCAGCCAGCCTGCGCTTGGACGGCAAATTCCCGCTCGAGGCGCAGGCCGCACAAGACTTGATCAAACAGGTCCGCGCCCAAGCCATGGTCGTTGTCGCCTACGGCTTGCTCTTGCCCCAATGGGTCTTGGATGCCATGTCCGGCCCCGGCCAGTGGGGTTGTTTCAATATCCATGCCTCGTTGCTGCCACGCTGGCGCGGCGCAGCACCTATCCACCGCGCTATTGAAGCGGGCGACACGCAGTCCGGCGTCACCATCATGCAAATGGATGCAGGGCTGGATACCGGGCCTATGCTCTTGCAAGAGCCCATTGCCATCTTGCCCGATGCCAGCACTGCCTTGCTGCATGACGCGCTGGCCGATCTAGGCGCGCGCATGATGGTGCAAGCTTTGGAGCATCCGGCGACTTTGCAGCCCCGGGTGCAAAGCGAGCAAGGGGTTTGCTATGCCCACAAAATCGACAAGGCCGAAGCGGCCATCGATTGGCAACAGCCTGCCGAGCAGATCGCGCGCAAAGTACGCGCATTCGACCCTTTCCCCGGTGCCGTTGCCCGCCTGGGCGGCGAAACCCTGAAGGTCTGGGGCGCAGAGGCTATGGCGCCTGACGAAACCCCAGTCTTCGCAGGCGGCCGGGTGCGCCCCGGCCTGATGCTGGCCTGCGAGCCACGTGGCCTGGTGGTGGCTGCGGCTGCGGGCACTTGCCTGCGCATCACCCACTTGCAGCGTCCCGGGGGCAAGCGCCTGGCGGTCGCGGACTATTTGCAGGGACATGCCTTGTCACCCGGCGTGTGTTTTGATAGCCCTGTGGTGAGCCAGACGCCTTGATGTTTTTCTTCCGCAGCCAATGGCGCAAGCCGGCATATCGCCAAGGTTTTATGGAAATGCTGACATTGGCGCCGGGCATAGCCGCCTGGGGCCTGATGACCGGGGTCGCCATGGCCACCTCTGGCATGCGAACGCCGGATGTGCTGGCCATGGCTATTTTGGTTTTTGCCGGAAGTTCCCAATTGGCGGCTATTCCCTTGCTTGGCGCAGGCGCGCCCTTGTGGGTAATTTTGGCGACCGCTTTTTGCGTGAACCTGCGCTTTGTGGTGTTTAGCGCACACATGCGCAGCTACCTGATGCATTTGCCGCGCATGCAGCGCTTGACGATGGGATATTTTGTTGCCGACTTGACCTATGTGTTGTTTACCAAGCGCTACCCGATACCAGGTACTACCGATGCTGAGCGCGCCGACCAGATGGCCTATCTGGCGGGCAATGCCACCATCAACTGGCTCAGTTGGACCGTATGCAGTGTCATGGGCGTGGTGCTAGCCAATTACATCCCCGCAGCCTGGGGCCTGGGCTTTGCGGGTGTGCTCGCGTTAACTGGCATTTTGTGCTCGCTGGCCACCAGCCGCATGCGTATTTTTTCCGCAGCCATAGGCGCGGTGGTGGCCATCATGGCCTATGCACTGCCGCTCAAGCTCAATATTTTGTTGGCGATTGCGGTGTCGGTCCTACTGTGCATGGTGCTGGAGTCATCTATGCCGCAGGCCTCAGTGGATAAATAGGATGGCATCGCTCATAGATTACCTGCGCGCCTGGGGCTTGAACGATGGGGATCCCTGGACGTTTTTGACGATTGTGTTGATGGCCTGCATCACGGTGATCACCCGATCCTTTTTCTTTATTTCCGATGCGCCCTGGACCCTGCCTTCCTGGGCGCAGCGTGGCATGCAATATGCACCGATCGCGGCACTGGCCGCGGTGGTCTTGCCAGAAATTTTGATGACCCAAGGCGTATTTATCCATTCCTTGGCCGATGCGCGCATCTACGGCGCTATTGCTGGCGCGGCGTATTTTTTCTGGCGGCGCGGCAGCGGCCAAGCAGTGCTGGGTACTATCGTGGTCGGGATGTTGGTTTACATGCCTTTGCATGTCGGTTTGCACTGGTAAGGTGGTACGCGGGGGTGGGTGGCAAGCCTGCGCCGCGGATGCTGTAGGCATGCCTAGAATCTACGGACACACACCATTTTTTAATTCGATATTGAGCAGACCATGAACGTTATACGTTTTCAAGATTTATGTATCCAAGGCAAGGTTGCCGGAATGCGCGTATTCATCCGCGCCGACCTGAACGTGCCGCAGGATGCCAGTGGCGCCATCACCGAAGACACCCGCATACGCGCCAGCATTCCCTGTATTCGCATGGCTTTGGAAGCGGGCGCTGCGGTCATGCTGACTTCGCACCTGGGCCGACCCACCGAAGGCCAGTTACTTCCTGAAGACTCGCTGGCACCGGTGGCGCAACGGCTGTCCGAACTGCTGGGCCGCCCAGTGCCTTTGCTGCGCGATTGGGTCAGCGGCGTTGCCGTGCGTCGCGGGGAAGTCGTACTGCTGGAAAACTGCCGCGTCAATGTGGGTGAAAAGAAAAACGATGAAGCACTGGCGCGCAAAATGGCGCAGCTTTGCGACATCTTTGTGCACGATGCCTTTGGTACCGCCCATCGCGCCGAAGCCAGCACTTACGGTATCGCCCAGTTTGCCACCGTGGCGTGTGCCGGGCCTTTGCTGGCCGCTGAAATGGATGCTATTTCCAAGGCCTTGCTGGCGCCGCGTAGGCCGTTGGTGGCCATCGTGGCGGGATCCAAAGTCTCTACCAAACTCACGATTCTCAAAAGCCTGGCGGCCAATGTGGACCAGCTCATCGTTGGCGGCGGCATTGCCAACACCTTTATGTTGGCAGCCGGTTTGAACATCGGCAAAAGCCTGGCCGAGCCTGATTTATTGGACGAAGCGCGCGCAGTTATCGAGGCCATGCACGCGCGCGGTGCCGCCGTGCCTATTCCCACCGATGTCCTCACTGCCAAAACATTCGCCGCCAATGCGCTCGCCAGCATCAAAGCCGCCAACGAAGTGGAAGACGACGACTTGATTCTGGATATCGGCCCGCAAACTGCCCAGGTGCTGGCCGACCAGTTAATGCGCGCAGGGACGATTGTCTGGAACGGCCCGGTGGGCGTGTTTGAGTTTGCGGCTTTTGAGCAGGGCACCAAAACCATTGCGCAGGCCATTGCCGCCTCCAGTGCTTTTAGCATTGCCGGCGGGGGCGACACGCTCGCCGCCATCGCCAAATACGGCATAGAGGCGCAAGTGGGCTATATTTCCACGGGCGGAGGCGCATTTTTGGAGGTACTGGAGGGCAAAACCCTGCCTGCCTTTGGAATATTGGCGCTTCGGGCTGCGGCCTGATGTGCACCTACCGCGGTTCTGGCGCGTTTAACTGAGTAGTTTTGCCGGGTATATTCTTCGTCACCTTGCGGTAGGCGTTTTGGCAAGACAATGAGGGGCTACGCACAGTGCGCTGGCTTTTTCTATTTTTTGGGAACTTTACATGTCAAATCGTCGTGAATTCGTGGTTCAGTTGGGTTTAGGCGCTAGCGCGTTGGTGTCAGGTGCGGTGTTCGCTGCTGCGCCGATGGTGGCAGAGGCCGATGGCAATGCAGCAAGCTTGGGTTACAAAGCCGACGCTACCAAAGTGGACAAAACCAAATTTCCCAAATACGCCGCTGGTCAGCAATGCACCACTTGCGCATTGTTCCAAGGCAAAGCGGGCGATTCCGCCGGTGGTTGCCCCTTGTTTGCTGGCAAACAAGTCGCAGCAGCGGGCTGGTGCAGCGCATACGCCAAGAAAGCCTAAGGCGTTTTTTGACCCAGACCTGCCAGCGCACGCGCGCTGCACCGGGTCTGGACGCACAATCGTGCCATGGCGGGCCTACTTGGCGCCCGCTTTTTTCAGACCTGCCATGGACCCCAACTTTTCTGCTCTCTCCCCGGCCTTGCAGGCCGCTGCCCGCGATGCTGGTTTGCTTAGCGCGACCGAAGTGCAGGGTCGCAGCATAGAGCCCATACTGCAGGGCCAGGACGTATGGGTTTGCGCTCCCACAGGTTCGGGCAAAACCCTGGCCTATGTTTTGCCACTGCTCGATGCGGCGGCCCAGGGCGCGCAGCGCAATGCCAAAGGCGCCAAACTGGCCGCCACCTTGGTGCTGGTGCCCACGCGGGAGCTGGCAGTCCAAGTCGGCGAAGTCTTCAAGGGCCTGGCCCAGCGCTTGCCCTATGGCGTCAAAGTGAGTGTTATTTTTGGCGGCGTGTCCATCTTGCCCCAGTTGCGCGGTTTGCGCAGCGGCACCGATATCGTGGTGGCCACGCCAGGCCGTTTGTTAGACGTGATGGCCCACAACGCGCTGCCCCTGTCCAGCGTGCGCACCTTAGTGTTGGACGAAGCCGACCGCATGCTCGACCAAGGCTTTGCCGACGAGGTGCAGGCTATCTTGGGGCACATTCCTCTGCCATGCCAGCGCCTGTTTTTATCCGCTACCTTCGCCCCGGCGGTCAGTGGCTGGGCTCTGGCGTTACTACAGCAGCCCGTGCGAGTGGACTTGCGCCTGGCCGCCGCTGAACAGACCACCATCGCCCAGCGGGCCTTTGCCGTAGACAGCGCAAAGCGCACGCGCTTGCTGCGCCATTTAATGGCCGACGCGCACTGGAGCCGGGTGCTGGTCTTTGTCGCCACCCAGTACGCGGCAGAAATTGTGGCTGACAAATTGCGCAAAGCCGGTCTGCGCGCCGAGCCCTTGCATGGCCATCTGAGCCAGGGCAAGCGCAGCCAGGTGCTGGAGGACTTCAAGGCGGAGCGCATCCGCGTAGTCGTCGCCACCGATTTGGCAGCGCGTGGCATTGATGTCATCCAACTGCCAGTGGTGGTGAACTACGACCTGCCACGCTCCGCCCAGGACTACACCCACCGTATAGGCCGCACCGGGCGCGCCGGTGAAAGTGGTCTGGCGATCAGCTTTGTCTGCCCGGATACACAGACGCACTGGCAACTGATTGTTAAACGACAGTCGCTTTCCATTAGCTTGGAGACCGAGCCCGGATTTGAAGCGACTGCGGCTGACTCCCGAGCGCCCCATTGCGCCGCGCCCAGCGCCTTGGACCCACATGGCGGGATTAAGGGCAAGCGTCCGAGCAAGAAAGACAAGCTGCGCGCCGCCGCTGCGCAGGCTGTCGTGGTGTGAACTTGCGACCCCAAGGTGGACAGCATGTCTGAAGGCAACCAGTTATTTATCCCGCCCACGTTTTTGGCCTTGTATGTGGCCGCTGGTGCGCACAAACCCTCGGCTTCTCAGGCCCAGGTTGCCGCGCACTATGAGTTGTGCGAGGACTTGGCGCAGATTCTCACTGGTACTGCCACGGAAATGCAATTGCGCAGTGACGCCGACAGCGCCCAGGTCTTGCAGCGTTGTTTGGACGGACTGTGCGGCGCTGACGCAGTGATTGAGGAAAACCAAGCGCGCTGGGTGGTGTGCCGCCTCGCTGAGCTCATGCAATGGCCGGCGCCGGCCTGGCAGACCTCCGAGCCCTGAAATGTCAGCCTCAGCCAGCTTGGGCGGCTTAGGTGCCGCACTCAGTTCTCAAGGCGACAGTGCCCCAGTGCGCGGGCGCGCGTGGCGCGGCGTGCTGTTGACGATGTTATCGGTATTGTTGCTACATGGGCTTTTTTTGCGTGGCGTATCGCGCTGGCTGCCTGACATGCCCGAGGGCATGGCGGGCGAGGACGCTGGGCAGGTATTTAGCACCCGTAGCATTCGCATTAACAATCAAGAGGCCGAAAATACTGCGAAAACGTCTCAGGGCAAAAACACTGCGCCAGTGCCTCAATCTGCTGGTACGCTGGTGCCAGGGCTTGCAAACTCCGAGCCGCTCCAGGAGGCACTGCAAGGCAATACCGTGAGTTTCGTATCCGAAGCCGCTACGCAGCCCGCCACTGCTGCCTCGGGAGCCGCCCCCACAGACAGCGCCCATGCCGCCCCTGCCGCTGGTGTGCCGGAAGCATCACCTGCCAGCGCGGGCGCACCTGCGGTATCCGCGCCCTTAGTGGCATCCACACCGGCCGCCCCCTCTGCCCCGCCTGCTTCGGATACCGCCTTGGCCTCTGCCCAAACAGGCGCCTCCACAGGGTCACCGCCACCAGCCTATAACTATGTATTCCCGCCGTCGGTACGCCTGAAATACGATGTATCCGGCATTCTCAAAGGCTTCAAATACTTTGTTTCGGGGGATTTGTCCTGGCTGCACGATGGCAGTAGCTACACGGCTCGCCTAGAAATCAGTCACTTTTTATTGGGCTCCAGGGTGCAAACCAGTAAAGGCGCCATCACACCGCGCGGCCTGGAGCCCGTGCGTTATGGCGAAAAAGTGCGCAGCGAAGTCGCGGCGCATTTTGAACGCGAAAAGGCTAAGGTCAGCTTCAGCGCCAATACGCCGGATGTGCCGCTCATGCCGCTGGCACAAGACCAGGTCAGTATTTTTGTACAACTGGCGGCCATGTTTGCAGCCAACGGATCGGCTTTCCCGCCGGCTAGCAAACTGGTATTTCAGACAGTGGGGGCGCGCGGTGCAGAAGACTGGGATTTTCTGGTCGAGCCGCCCGAGCGCCTGAAAATCCAAGGCAAAGAATGGATGGCCTACAAACTGGTGCGCGAGCACCGGGCCGACTACGACACCCGCGCCGAATTATGGCTGGCGCCCGAGCTGGAGGGCATGCCGCTTCGCATACGCCTAACGCAGACCAGCGGTGACGAAATCGATATGGTCTGGACCCGCAGCCAAAAACCCTGATATTGGGCCCTGCGCGGCGGGTGCGCACTAAATCCTGTTACCCTCAGGCCTCAATTGCCAACGCCGCTTCCGTATGAACACGCTTTACGACTCTGACAGCTTTACCGTGACCCATATGCTGGCCAACGCACAGGCGCAAAGTGAAAGCAGTGCCGCCTTCTTGGGCCAGGGCAATACCACCTTGAGCGACGTCAAAACCGATCAATACCCGCAGGGCGTACCCATGCTCGCACGCCACGGCTTTGAAATTGTGGACAAGCGTTCGGGTAAAGAGGTGTATCTAGACGGCTCCTGGGCGGAGTTGTTTCAGCAGCACATAGTGGCCTGGCAGGTCAATATGCCGACGCAGGAAGAGGTCGAGGAGACCCTAGAGCAGTACGCCGGCTTGGCACAAAACCCGGTGGTCATCCACT
>Ga0214919_10013180_pt1 | contig 10049 bp, 9 predicted proteins | sample LL1503_MetaG_FD_177994 | JGI IMG/M metagenome (GOLD analysis project Ga0214919, IMG submission 177994) | Freshwater microbial communities from Lake Lanier, Atlanta, Georgia, United States - LL-1503 | ecosystem: Environmental > Aquatic > Freshwater > Lake | place: USA: Georgia | collected 2015-03-15 | reverse complement strand
ACAGATTTCAACCGCAGTTATACCATGTGGTGATACTAAGTCCCAAATTTGTTGCGCTATTTGTTCAGGATTAAATGCAACAGCTTTACTTTGATTTTCCATGAACCTTCCTTTTAGCGCTTAATTTCTGCTAAGATCACAGCGTCGTTTTCCAAATAAGGTTTAAAACACTCATAGACCTTAACTACTTTACCCAGCCCCATTACAATTTGTAATTGCTCATCAACAATCACCGCATCAGCAACCCCATCAAGAGATTTTAATGCGGCTAAATCAATCTTGTTATAGTCTCTTAGGTTAAGGCGAAAACGTGTCATACAAATTGCAGTAGTCTTAATACCTGCAATGCTGGTTAATTCAAAAATCTGATCTGCCACTACTTGTGGATTAAAACTCATAATAATAACCTTTTTTAAAATTTAATTAATATGTAACATTTTTTGCGGTGGCATCTAAGCTTTGATAAATTAAATCAACAATCTGATGATAACTACCTGTAGCAAAGCTATCGCCTGCAAATTTACCATCTTTGTAGTGGCTATGTTTTTTATTAGTTAATAACACAATTGCCAAATCATACTTGGGATCAATCAGGGTTAGCGTGCCAGTCCAGCCGGTATGCCCAAACGCTTGATTACTCGCATAGTGTCCAAATGGAGCATAATTACTTTTTGCTCCTGCCCTTCGCCAACCAACACCATAGGTATCATCGCTAGCCATGGGTGCAATAAATTGTGTTTCAACTGCAGGAGTCCATAACCTCACCTTATTATAGCTTCCATTGTTTAGCGCAAGCTGCATCAATACCGCCATATCCGCTAAATTAGCAAATAATCCAGCATGCCCGGAAACACTACCCATTGAATAATAGGAATTTTCATCATGAACCTGGCATTGAATTGGAATCGTGCGAATATTTGGAAATTTAATACTGCCACCGCGTGTATTACCATCAACCTCAGTTGCTGCACACGATTTATGGCTATAACCATTCAGCAAAGGATTAAATGTAATAGATGTTAGCCCTAATGGCTGATAAATACTTTGTGCAACATATTGCTCTAATGATTGTTTGCTTATTGCTTCAATGATCACTCCCAGCAACATAAAGTCCACGTCACTATAGACAGGTTTACCTCCGCGCGCGCGCTCAAAAGGAAGTTTATTTAAGATGGTTGATTCAGTGGTGAGGCGATTTTGTGAATACAGACCATTTCCGTATTGTGCAATGGCCTGTGGATTATAAAATTGTGGACTAGGCATGTAACCAGCGCTATGCGTCAGTAAATCGCGAACGGTTCTAGTTTCACGGCATTGCCCATTCTTATCGCAGCCTTTATATGCGGGTAAATAAAAACTAATTGGTTTATCAATGTCCAGCTTACTTTCTGCAACCAAATGCATTACTGCATAATTGGTAGCATACATTTTTGTATTTGATGCTAAATCAAATAAAGTATTGCACTCTACAGGTATTGGCTTAGCTAATGGTTTACCAGTTTTTAAATCATATTTTAGACTTGAGCCATAAACATTTTGTTTAATCACATGTCCATCTTTGATAATCAATAATGCCGCACCGGGGAAACCATTTTTTACATCCTGATTAATTTGCTGATCAACCAGTGCAAGTTTCTTAGAATCAAAGCCATAACTCTCAGGCTTGCCTTGCGTTAAAAGAGCAGACTTGGCAATTGAGCCACTTGCGGCAAAAAAATTGCACTGGCTCTCTGCCATAACTGATGAAATGGATAGTCCACTGATTAGTAACAGTAAATATTTAATTTTCATGATTACTATTCTCAGTTGATAAATTCAAGAAATTGACGCATAGTTGGCATAGATTTAATTGCGCCATAGTTGGTACAACTAAATGCGCCGACCAAATTAGCAAAAGCCACAAAAGCATCCCAATTTGGCTCTGAATGTTGGGCTAATTTAAAAAGTAATGCACCAACAAACGCATCGCCCGCACCAGTGCTGTCAACTTGTGTAATTTTACGCGAGGGAATCAATCTAGTTCCCTGAGCATTGGCAATCATACTACCTTTTGCTCCCAGAGTTACAATCACAGTTTTAGCTCCAACGTATTGTAAATAAGCCAGCGCCTTATCCAGATCATCTTCACCGCTGATTAACTGTGCTTCACTTTCGCTGAGCTTAACTACATCGGCATAAGAGATAAAAGTTTTGCAATCATGCAAATAATTTGCCATCATATCAGCACTAATTAAATCTTCACGATAGTTGGGATCAAAACTAATGAAATTTTTATTAGCATCTGCCATTTCAAGTAATTGGAAATAGCTAGTACGCAAACGCCCACCCATTAAAGCAGTAGCGGAACCAAAATGAACAATATCCTCAGAATTTAGATTATCTACTTCAAACTCAGCAAATTGATAATCGCCATCACTCCCGCGATAAAATTCAAAATCACGTTCACCATGAGCATCCAGCGCAACAAATGCCAGAGTTGTTTTGCCCTCACGCTTACAAAGATGGGTATCAATTCCCAGTTCAGCTAATGCAGCTAATAAATATTCGCCAAAGCTATCTTGCCCAACCTGCCCCATAAATACTGCCTGGCCACCAAGTTTACTGACTGCCGCAGCAACATTGGCCGGAGCACCGCCTGCGAACTTGGCAAATTGATTACTTTTAACAAGACCTTGGGAACTTTGCCCCATAAAATCAACTAACAACTCACCAATACAAAATATTTTTTTCATATGCCTTAACAATACAACTAAAAAGTTACATAAAAATAAGCATAATTATAACAAAACCAGAATATTATTATTCAGCTCTTATACATAAATAACACTCACTCTATTAAATGACACTTAGCAAAACAAGGCTTTTTATGGTAAAATATAAACTCAGCTTATACCTAAATGATATAATCGTAATATTAACAATACTCTCTAACATCGACCTAACGCACTAGGTTTCAACAAGTAATTTTTGACCTAATACTTATTTTGAAGGCATTTGGCATGCATATTCCTGATGGCTATCTTAGCCCACAAACAACTGTTCCTGCGCTTATCGTGATGAGTGCAATTTGGTATCTGGCATTTCGTAAAGTTAAGTTAGTCCGTAATCAGCAATCTATCCCAACTATCGCACTTTGTGCTGCATTTAGTTTCGTTATCATGATGTTCAATATCCCAATCGTGGGTGGAAGTTCAGCTCACGCAGTAGGCGCTGTTTTAGTCGCCATTTTAGTTGGGCCATGGGCCGCAATTTTAGCCGTCTCAACTACATTAATAATTCAAGCATTTATTTTTGGTGATGGCGGAGTTTTGGCAATTGGCGTAAATTGTTTGAATATGGCGGTTTTGATGCCTGTGTGTGGTTATGCTATTTATAAGCTAATCTCTGGTGCGAGCGCATTAGGTTCTCGGCGCAATTTGCTTGCAATTTTTATAGCTAGTTATGTTGGAATTAATATTGCCGCATTAGCAACTGCTGTTGAAATGGGCGTTCAACCAATGTTATTTACTTCGGCAGATGGAACTCCTTTATATGGGTTTTATCCGCTAAGAGTTACGCTACCAGCAATGATGTTTGTGCATTTACTATTTGCCGGAATACTTGAAGGAATAATCTGCACATTAGCGCTGAGTTATGTGGTTAAATTTGCGCCACACCTTCTAAATCAAATAAGTAAGACACCAAATGACGCCGTTGCAAGCAGCTGGCTAAGTCGCAATAAGACGCTGATTATTACCGCAGTTCTCGCTATTTGTTTAACACCGCTAGGACTTCTTGCCAGTGGTAGTGCATATGGTGAATGGGGATTAGAAGAGGTACAGCAGCTAATTGGCTATATCCCAAGGGGCATGGCTAAAACTGCAGATTTATGGCACGCGATATTACCTGATTATTCACTACCAACACTTGGTGAAGGTGCAATACCTCAGTCCGCGGGTTATATTCTGTCCGCAATAATAGGTGTTAGCTTAATCACCGGCTTGATTTTTCTTACTAATCGCCTAAGCAAAACTGGCAAATAGTACTCACACCATGTGTCACAAGGAATTTATCCCTGAATGGCTCTTAAATAATGAGCGGAGTTCATCATATAGTGCTCCGCAACGACTAAACTTTCTACGCCGAAGCATTAATCATCTAAGCAAAATATTTAACGATGAAATTTATTTTAGCCGCTGCGCAAATCTAAAAGGTTTCTTACAAGCAATCGACCCTCGAGCTAAATTACTAATTACTGTGGTATTCATAATTATTATTAACCTTAGTCACCAACTAACCATCCCATTAACTTTATTGGCTATCACGCTGGTTTACGCTCACCTGAGCAAGGTTTCACTGTCTAAATTAATTAAACGCACTTGGCTAATAATTCCTGTTTTTATCCTGGTCTGTTCGATACCTGCTTTATTTAATACTTTGATACCCGGCAAACCATTGTTAATGCTAATTGCCGCTAGTCCAAATAGTAATTGGTTGAATCATGGATTATATATTAGCGATCATGGGCTACACTCAGTAACTATGATGGTAGTACGTAGTGGCTGTAGCCTCTCGCTGGTCTATTTACTTTTAACCACGACTCATTGGAATGATCTTTGTAAAGGGTTGACACTAATGAAAATCCCGGTAAGCTTCATCCTAATCTTAACCATGACTTATCGCTATATTTTTTTGTTGGCAAACTGTGCACTACAAATGAATGAAGCACGGTTTCTACGAACGGTTGGTAGATTAGATCATCGCGAAAACAGACGCTTTATCGGGCATTCAATGGCTCTACTCTTCATTAAATCCAATTATTTGGCGACTGAAATTTTTACAGCTATGCGCGCTCGGGGATTTTCGCATAAAATAGTTAGCCTCAAAAGCTTACAATTAAGTAAAATCGACTACATTTTTATGATAAATAACGGTATAATTCTGCTGATTTTACTAGCGTGGAGCAAAGTTTCTTGATAAGCAATGATATTCTTTTTGAACTAGAGCATCTGGAATTTAGCTATCCTGATAGTGATAAAATTTTAGACAATCTTAATTTTACGATTTACCAAGGTGAAGCAGTTAGTATACTAGGTGCCAATGGCTGTGGCAAATCAACCTTACTCAAAATACTCTCAGGGCTACTCTCACCTACGATAGGAAGCTTTCGCGCCTTCGGAGAGCTGGTTAATGCACAGATGTTGCAACAAGACGAATTTGCAATAAACTATCATCGGCAAATTGGTTTTATTTTTCAAGATTCAGATGTGCAACTCTTTTGCAATAGTGTGACTGAAGAACTTGCTTTTGGCTTACTTCAAATGGATTACACCCCTGATCAAATTAAACTCCGCATTAATGAGATTGCCAAATTGCTATCAATTGAGCACCTATTGAATAAAACGCCATACAAACTCAGTGGCGGCGAGAAGAAAAAAGTAGCCATTGCTGCGGTACTCTTACTTAATCCCAGAGTCTTGATTCTAGACGAACCTACCAATGCGCTCGATCCAAAAACTCAGCACTGGCTAGTTGGACTATTGCAACAGCTGCATCAAGCTGGTAAAACATTAATTATAAGCACCCATAATCTAAATCTGCTAAGTGAATTAAGCACACGTGGAATACTGTTTAATGAGCAACACCAGATTGTTGCTGATGCACCAATTGAGCAATTACTGCAGCAACAAGATTTACTTAGACAAGTTAATTTAATCTAGCTTATGTTATTATGTATCTATCATTTTGGCTTTGCTTCCGCTTGATTAATTTTATATGATTCTCAGTTTATTAAGTAGTTTGTAATAGTTTTCCAAGCTCTGCTTTATGAGCGGTTAAATAGTTTAAATTTTTGATTTTTGTCATTTTTGCTTCTCTTTCATTGGATCTAATGAACTAAATTAACAACTTCTCTAAAACTTTCAAGCCCAGCTTCCAAATCTTCCATAATTTCATTAGCCAGAATATCTGGATCTGGCAAATTATCCAAATCAGCTAAGCTCTTATCCTTAAGCCAGAAAATATCTAGACTGGTTTTGTCACAAGTAATTATTTCTTCATATGTAAATTTTCGCCAGCGACCTTCAGGATTTTCACTACTATAAGTTTCGGTACGAATATACCTATTAGCTGGGTTATAGCACTTGATAAAATCCTGTATGTCCTCAAATTTCATCGGGTCTTTTTTTAACGTAAAATGGATATTGGTTCTGAAATCGTATATCCAGATTTCTTTTGTCCAAGCATCTTTACTTGCTGGTTTATTGTCAAAAAATAACACATTTGCTTTTACACCCTGCTTGTAAAAAATACCAGTAGGAAGCCTCAGTATTGTATGAAGATCTACTGTCTTCATTAACTCCTTACGGACTGTTTCACCTGATCCACCTTCAAAAAGAACATTATCTGGTAACACCACCGCGGACTGTCCATTAATCTTAAGCAAAGTTTTAATATGTTGCAGGAAATTTAATTGCTTATTTGAACTTGTTGCCCAAAAATCCTGTCGGTTATAAACTAAATCTTCGGTATCCTGATCACCATCTTCATTGGTAAAAGTCATTGAGCTCTTTTTACCAAACGGTGGATTTGCCAAAACATAATCAAACCTTATGCCATCATCAGCAATCAGTGCATCATTAGGCGAAATTAGGCTTTCACCATCAATCTCACCAATATTATGTAGGAACATATTCATTAATGCCATTCTACGGGTATTAGCAACTATTTCATTACCATAGAAAGTCTTATTTTTTAGAAACTCCTTTTGCTCACGGTCTAAATCATGATTCTGGACAATATAATCATATGCAGCCAGAAAAAATCCACCAGTACCACAAGCAGGATCAATAATTGTTTTATTGGGTGCTGGTCGAATACATTCTACCATTGCCCGAATAAGTGCCCGCGGAGTAAAATACTGCCCAGCACCACTTTTGGTATCCTCAGCATTTTTCTCCAGTAATCCTTCATAAATTTTACCCTTTAAGTCTGCACCAAACATTGACCAGTTTTCTTTATTAACCATGTCAATGACTTTATAAAGCTTTGCCGGATCTTGAATCTTATTCTGGCTTTTGGTAAAAATTTGCCCAAGTACTCCTTTAGCATTGGCAAGTACTCTTAAAAGATCACTATAGTGAATTTCTAGTTCGGCTCCACGCTTTTCAGTTAAGCTTTCCCAACCATAACCAACTGGAATACTCAACTTTCTATTATATGGCGGTTTACTATATTCATCTGCCATTTTCAAAAATAAAAGGTAAGTTAATTGTTCCAGATAATCGCCATAACCAACGCCATCATCACGTAACATACTAGCAAAGCCCCATACTTTACTGATTACACTTGCAGTATTATTTGCTTCCGACATTTCCAACTTTCAATAAATCTTTAAATATAAATTCTCTTCTAGTTAAGTATTTATGAATAAAACTTTCAAAATTAATAAAATCATAACCATTTATAGGTTTAATTACCAATTTACCTACGCCAGAGAAAATTGCTGAAAAATCACCTTCTTCAGTCGGGTCTACTCCAAAATAATTTGCATCATACTCCCCGATATATGTAGAAAATATTACTTTACCATCTTTTTTCAAAAATTTTATTATCTTATTAGTAAAACTTTTCTCAACTCCACCATGGTTTATTGTTTTTATATCATTTTCTACGTTTATAATTACTTTTCCATGGATACGCACTAATCGATCAAAACAGTCTGCATCATTATCGATTTTTGAAATAGCCATTGGTTCTATATACAATTTTTTCTTATTACCTTGCACGCCTTTTTTATGAGATTTAGATTCGCTTGGAGCATCAACATCTTTAGATAAATTATCTTCACCACTTTTGTCTTTTGGTTTAATACTGTGTTTTCTTATTCCTGCCTCTAATGCTTGTCTTATTAAATCATCTTTTGCCCGTAGTTGTTCTGGAGTTGGCGTTTCCAAAGTCAACAACTGTATTATCTCTTCATCCGTAAACTGCGCAAAGTGTGAACATTCTTTATGGTGCGGTGATTTAGGGTTAGTTGCATAAAATATCGTTGTGCCACTTTTCGAAACTCGTTGCTTTGTATGCAAAATAGCGGGTTTGTCAGCTGTTAATTTACGACATTCAATACACTCCAAATCATCAGTCTCATTTATACCACACCGCTTATATTCTCCTGCTTCTACTTCTTTATCAAGAGTTTTACTATATGCTTTCTCAAATTTTGCCATAACCATCACTCCATAATTATGAATGTTTGCTAACTATTAAACCAGCGCCACGAGGAACCAATGAAATATCCTTTTGACGCATCCATTCTAAAGCTTTAAAAAACCTATCCCGATCTATGTTCAACTTCCGGCTTGACCAGTTTTCTCTTGCCTCATAGACTATTTCTTCATCATCTGGGTCTTTCCCACCTAATAGCAGATTATTCCACGCGGCATAAAGCGTAGCAACGATTTCTGATTGTTCCAGATTAAATTTTAAAAATAGAGTTATCAAGTCATTAACTTTATCATACTGCGACTCCTCTATACTTTCCTCAAATTTTCTGATTGCTTTATCAATATTTCTCCCAGCAAGATAGCTATGTCCTATTGCTTGTTGATGAACAGAAAAATATCCAGCTTTTATAGCACGATGCTCAACTTTTTTCAAATGTGGATAATCATCTGGTCCAGCAGCATCTTTGACTGGCTCACGACCTAATGCTACGTCAATATGATACTCCACCAGATGAGCAATTTTTTCACATTTAACATGAGATAGTTTTTCCATATATCCATTATCCTGATGCGCTTTAATAATCTTGGCAATCAGACCGGCATGAATATCCGTTGATACTTTTGGTTTTGATGTTTTTTTTGGTAGAGAAATTTGCGAAGCTTGATCTTTTTCTTGCTTGATTCTAGCCAGTAATGCATGGGCACTCTCGTAATCTGGATGATTGCGGATATTTTCCAGTTCTGCTTCAGATAACAATCTACCTTCAAAAGCTTTCTTAAGGATGCTTTGGCGTAAAGCCTCCGACTTACTCAGCGCATTTTCAATAGTTTCTTCAATTTTATCGCAAACACTCAGGCGGATTCCATTTCCTGAACAATTTGGTTTTGTTCTTCAAATGACATTAAAGGTATAAACATATTAGAAATTATACTCTTATTTAGCGCTTTTTGGTTATTTCCCGACCCTATGCGTCTTGTTTCTTGGTAGGTATAATAAAAAAAATTATATAATAATTGTGATGACAAGTATTTTTGGTTAACTCTTAGTGCGGCAGTATTTTGATTATGACAAGCTTCAATTGCGAGAATCCCTGATTGTCCTCTAGTTTTACCCTCTCCAATCATTGCTAGCAATACAGTGCCAATAGGATGTAAATTAGTAGATGTCTTTTTCAAACCTAATGCACTTATTGTTTCTGTAGTCTTCATTATTTTATTAAATGCTACTTCACCACTACTAACCCAATTGATATTACCGTTCCAATATGCTTGTTCTTTTCTACTGGGTGTTGAGCCTATAAATACTTCGTAGACTTCACCAAGCTTATAATACCCCCAACCTTTTGGTAACTCTATGTGCATTAAACCTGTTTGATTATCTCTATCAATCATAGGATTATATCGTTGAGGTTTTTGAGGTTTATCACTCTGCTGACCATTATCTTCACAATTTTTTACGGCTTGTTGCCATTCCTCGAGTTGTTGTTTATAATGCTCTTCACGCTCTTGCTTTATTTGTTCAATTAAATCTTCAGCCGTTGGGAGGTTAGTTTGTTTTCCGCGCCAATCTTTAGTTAGTTCACCACTAAAGGCTTTTTTGAGAACTGCTTGGCGATAGACTTTAAGTTTGGCTTGAGCTGCTTTAAGGTTTGCTATACCGTTATCCAATTCAGAAAAAAGTTGCTCAATTTTAGCAACAATCGCTTTCTGCTCAAGAAGCGGCGCTAAAGTAATTTGCATAGCTTCAATTTTTTTTGATGATATATTTGGCTGCGCACCACCGTAAGCATCTTTTTCGATTTGTCTTCTAAGCGCATAGAGTAAATAATAAATGTAATGTTTATT
>Ga0214919_10013179_pt1 | contig 10050 bp, 9 predicted proteins | sample LL1503_MetaG_FD_177994 | JGI IMG/M metagenome (GOLD analysis project Ga0214919, IMG submission 177994) | Freshwater microbial communities from Lake Lanier, Atlanta, Georgia, United States - LL-1503 | ecosystem: Environmental > Aquatic > Freshwater > Lake | place: USA: Georgia | collected 2015-03-15 | reverse complement strand
TGTAATTCTCTTTGTCATCATCTTTAGTTTGACCCTCTTGCAGAAATCACTCTTCGGCTCTGGGGCCTGGAAGGCTGATAACTAATGAGTAAAGTGCGCAAATACAGTTTCTATGCACTGCTGATTTTTTACTCAGTGATAACAATTGTCCCTTTCCTATGGTCTTTAAGCACATCCTTTAAGCCATCGGAGGAGGTGTATCAAAGTAATTTAGTTCCGGATGCACCAACAATGAAGGCATATGCAACTGTATTTGGAAAGATTCAACCTAACTTTCAAACCCTCTTTGCTAACTCACTCTTTATCGCATGCGTAGTAGTTATTTTGCACTTGATCTTTGCAGCACTAGCTGGCTATGCCTTTGCTCGGCTTCGCTTTCCAGGCCGCGATGTTCTCTTCTTTGTAGTCTTGGGATGCATGATGATCCCTGACCAACTGCGCTTAGTGCCGATGTACCAAGTGCTTGTGAAAATGGGTTTGATTAACACAGGACCAAGTAACTATTTAGCGATATTTCTTATTAAAGCCATTAGTGCTGCCGATGTTTTTCTTATGCGACAGTATTTCTTGACCATGCCCAAAGAGATGGAAGATGCAGCAAAGATAGATGGAGCAGGACCTTTCCAACTATTTACACGAGTGATGTTGCCAAATGCTGCTCCTGTATTAGCGACAGTTGCCATTTTAACTTTCCAAGGAACCTGGAATGACTTGTTCTGGCCTTCCATTGTGTTACAAAGTCCATCGCACTGGACACTTCCTTTTGGTATCTTGCAGTTTAAAGGACAGTTCTCGACTGATTGGCCACCGATTATGGCCTTAGTTGTTTTATCAACTGTTCCAATCCTTGCTCTCTACACGTTCGGGCAGCGATACATCATTAACGTCCAACTTGCTTCATCGGCTAAGGGGTGAGCATGCAGGAGCAAAAAACTATGCGCCAAACTAGCTCACTTCGAGGCGCTTTGACTGTGGTGTGGGATCTTAATGTCAGAGCTATTCCAACTGCACTGGTGTGGGCGGTCAGCCTGATGTTTAGCTTTCAATCACCCAACTTGTTAACTCAACTCATTTGTTCTTTAGTGTGTTCGCTTCTTTCATTACTCAATGTGGCCATAGTGAAGTTTTCACATAAGCGAGTGAGTGTTGGGCATCTCATTAAAACCTCCCAGTTTAAGAAAATTGCAGCCCTGAATCTGTTTGTGGGGATCTTGTCTGTCATAGCTCTACATAACGCACTTAATTTGAACCCATCATCAATCTGGATTTCTCTAGTCCTTAAGTCCAGCGCTCTCACGCTATTAATCGCCTGGATGGGACTGATGCTCATTGTTAATCCACTCTATGTAAGCAAGATTGCGCATCAAGAAGTTAGTTCAATTGCTGAGATCTTCATGCGTTATGTGAAGGGTTATAAGAAGCAAGTACTTATGACAGGTGTAATTGTAGTGGTGTGTGCACCACTGATCTTTATCTTCATCGCCGTAGTTCTGACTGTAACCCAAGCAATGACCATCCTTACTTATGAAGAAATGATGGAGGTCTAGGCTTAAATGGATCAACTAAAAGCGGGCGAGACGACTGTAAATTATGAAGTAATTTTGCAAGAGGATGATCCTGCGCTCAAACCTGTTAACAGGCCGCCAATCAACGATGCAATAAATATGATTCTTGGAACTGCGCATGGCTATGAAGTCCCATTTGCAGCTATGCCATTAAAAGAATACGAAGGCTTACCTGAGCAAAATCTTTACAGCTGTCTTTTTGGGCGAGATTCCTTGTTAATCTCAGACTTGCTCTTTGATGTGAAGCCACATTTGCGCATGAATGTCATCAGTGCACTCGCACTAGATCAAGGAAAAGTTTTTGACGTCAAGAGTGAAGAAGAACCTGGTCGCATTGCCCACGAAGTTCGAACGATGGATGATCCAGTTGCAAAAAAGCTTAGTGAGCATGGTGGCTGGAAGTTTCCCTATTATGGTTCTATAGATGCAACGTTGATTTGGATGAATCAAGTTCACTATGCAGCCAAAGCCAATCCCTCAGTTCTAGATAATGTTATAGGTGGAATTCCGCTCTGGGAGCGTTTCATCGCATCTACACAATGGGTATTAAATCGCCTTGCAACACCATCTGGATTTATTGAGTCATCACGGGCAAATCCCAAAGGAATAGCTAACCAAGTCTGGAAGGACTCTGGTGATTCATATATGCATGCCAATGGCGCGCTAGCTCGTGGGGATTCAACTGCATCAGTTGAAACTGTAGGCGAAACTTATGACGCGATTATGGCTGCAGTGGCAATTGCGCAGATGAAACCAAGTAAGAGTTGGCCGCTGTCAACTTCAGAGCTGAGTAAGTTAGCCAGACATCTGCAGCTTTCCTTAATTGGTTATTTTTGGATGGGGGATAGTTTTGCCTTAGGGCTTGAAAGAGATGCAGCCGGTAAAATAGTTCAATTTGAATCCTTGGCAAGTAATCAGGGTCGCCTTCTGGATTCAGGAGTTCTTTTCGGAGATGAATTTAGTGTGTATCGCAGCGCAATTGCAGAGGCAATGACCGATAGTTCAATGCTAGGACAAAGTGGTTTGCGCACATTATCAAGTTCGCATTTATCCTATAGACCTGGTGGATATCACACCGGATCTGCTTGGCCATTTGATGGTGTCTTAACTGCGCGCGGTCTGCTTAAGCAGGGGTTCACAAAGGAATCCATGCTTGTGCAAGATAGAATTAAAAAAGCAATTGAATCCTGTGGAGGATATCCAGAGTTTTTTCGCGGCGATTGGCCAGAAAATGATCTCGTTAATCGTTTTATTCAGGATGTACAATTTGAAGATGAGAGCGGAATACGTGCAAATACAAATCGAATTGCACAGCCACCTCAAATTGTTCAAGGTTGGACAGTCGCTGCTTACTCATGGCTTAGTAATAGGGCCTAACAACCAGGTAACTAGTGAAATGCTCAAGGGTTAACGGTTTTAGATCATGGATAAAACCAGAGCATCAATCGTTTCAGTTGCACGCGAAGCCGGTGTTTCCCTGCAAACTGTTTCTAACGTCCTCAATTTTCCAGAGAGAGTAAAGCCAGAGACTACAAAGAAAGTCTTAGCAGCCATTGAAAAACTCAATTACACCCCTAATTTGTCAGCGCGTCGTTTGCGGTCTAAGAAATCATCATCAATTGCAGTGCGCGTGGACTCAAATGCTCCTGTAGGCAAGGGTTCAGATGGTTTGTATTCTGGATACATTCAAGATGAATTTGTATATGAGCTCGTCAGGGCCTCTGAGGTCCGTGGCATCAAAGTATTTACTTACACATGTGATCCAGGTGAAAACGAAGTCGATAAGTTAACTAAACTCATTAATTCTCGCGATGTTGATGGATTTCTCTTAACCTCTACAGTAGAAGCAGACCCTCGGTTGAAATACCTCATCGATAGAAATGTTCCATTTCTAAGCTTCGGTCGACCATGGGGAAGTTCGGCTGAATTTGCAAGCTCTTACCCATGGGTCGATGTTGATGGCGCAAGTGGAACACGGGATGCAACAAAAATGTTTTGGAAGCTTGGTCATCGTACAATTGGGTTCTTAGGATGGAGAACAACTAATCCAAGCCCCAATAAACCTAAAAGCGTTGCCGATGATCGCTTACTTGGTTGGTCACAGACTTATGCTGAACTAAGGGATTCCAAAGCTAAAAAATCTCCACGTGATTACTGTGAACTTGGGGATGAAACGATTGCAAGTGCGCGTGCATCAGCGGCGCGCTTGTTATCTCGCCACCCAGACATTGATGCCATTGTTTGCGCCAGTGATACTTTGGCACTGGGTGCTCAAATGGAGATAGCCAGTTTAAAGAAAAACATCCCTGTTTCTGGATTTGATAATAGTCCTACTTCAAAAGTTTTTAACTTTTCATCACTCGATCAAAATATCTCAGAAGTGGCATCCCTGGCACTTAAAGTACTTATGGGGGATGAGGGTAATTCGATCCGAAAAATAGATTCTTCTAAGCAAATTGCTGAACCCAATTTGATCATTCCTCCTAGATTAGTTGTGCGGTGAAAACGTATCGGCCAGACATAGATGGATTAAGAGCCATTGCCGTATTGGCAGTGGTGCTCTACCACTTCAATATTCTTGCCACTTTTTCAAAAAGTGGATTTATTGGTGTTGACATATTTTTTGTTATTTCAGGGTACTTAATTACGAGCATTCTTATTTCGGATACCAATTCCGAGCACTGGATCAGACGGTTTTATGCTCGCCGTGTAAAGCGCATATTTCCTGCACTAATACTTGTCCTCTTTTTCAGCATTGTTGCGGCAAGTTTGATTTTGATACCGATTGAGTTCAAAATTTTTGGTCGGGAAGTTTTTAGTGCAAGCACATTTTCTTCGAATATTTTCTACTTTCAACAAGTCGGCTATTTTGATTATTCTTCTCATCAAAAACCGCTACTTCATTTGTGGAGCTTGGTAATAGAAGAACAATTCTATATTTTCTGGCCTATTCTGATTTGGGTGATTTCAAAATTACGACTTAAGGTCACACTCACATTAGGAATTCTGACTCTATCTTCATTCCTATACTGCTTATGGATAACGACGTATTCTCAAGATTTGGCATTCTATTCACCATTCTCGCGTGCATGGGAATTAGGTGTCGGTGGATTACTTGCAACTCTTAAATTTAAAGAATCCATAAAAATAAATAGAATTTTAGGCAATCTTGGACTGTTCCTCTTGGCGATAAGTTTTGTACTTATTGACAACGAAAAAACTTGGCCAGGGGTATTTACGATACTGCCTGTCTTAGGAACGCTTGCCATTCTGGCTTATAGCTCCCATGGAACTTTCAAACACAGAATCCTTTCCAACAAAATCTTGGTTTATATTGGGCGGATAAGTTTTCCTTTGTATCTTTGGCATTGGCCACTATTTGTATTTTTTAAGATCTACAAGGGTGACAGTCCAGATAGATATGAAAAAGTCTCAGTGTTTGTTTTATCTGTACTTCTTGCAAGTCTGACTTATCACTTTCTAGAAATTCCATTAAAAAAGAGCCACTTCGCAAGGTCAGCTACTCGCCATTTATCAATTGCAATGATGCTCGTGATGATAAGTGGTGTCATTGTGGCATCATCTAATGGTTTTCCCGCAAGAATCGGCAATGAAAAAAGTCAAGAAGTTGAACGCCAAATCTCACTGATGTTCGCGCCACCTAGTTTCCAGAATCAAAATTGTTTAGACGAATTTCCCAACCCCAACTCTAAGGAGTATGCCTGGTGGTTTTGCCGAACGAGTAGCGTAAAGCCCCCAACTATTTTGCTTTGGGGAAATAGTTTTGCAAATCAGTATTTTGAAGGTTTAGCGGAGAATAGATATTTTAAAAGTCAATCTATTTTATCTATAGGTGATTGTCCTATACAGCGGCAACCAGAACTTGTAGCTGGAAATCCTTGTGCAGGCAATCTTTGGAAAGAGCAGCGCAATTTTGTAAAGGAATTAATTCGTAGTACTCCTTCCATAAAGTATGTAATTCTTGGTGGGTTAAAGGAAGCTACAAATAATTTAGATAACGCTGATTTAGAAGCCACGCTAACTTTTCTTAATGAATTAAAAATACAATCCATTGTTTTTTATCCCCACCTTAAACCCACGAAATCTATTTTTTCTTGCGTGGATCGACCACTAATTAAGGCTACTTGGAATTGCAAAGTGCCAATCTCATTCCGTCAGAAAATGAAAAGTAATTTCTCTTCCAGCCTTACATTAATCACCGAGAAGTTTCCTGCTACTTTAGTTTTTGATCCAAATAATGTTTTTAGCGATGGTGCAACATGTGAATTCCTGAAAGATGGGTTGCCACTCTTACGAGATATGGTTCCTCATCTTTCGCTAGCAGGAAGTCGCTTGGTAGCAGCTGATTTCATCAGTTGGGCCCAAGAGAATTTGGTTTTTTCATCCACTCGACCCCGTGACTAGGGTCCACGCACTGGAAACGCTTGAATGTATTACGGTGATCCAAAATAGCAAAATTCTTTATTGATTAGTCGAATTGCAATCTCATTGCGATTGCTTTAGCGCAACCATGGAAAGGTTATCAAATAAAGGCAGATATACCTTTACTCTTCCTACCTTGCTCTCTGTTATCCATTTAAATTTTGATAAAAACTTTTTGGTAAAACTAGGGAATTGTGGTGAATTTAGGATTGTGAGATAGATATAACTTAAACTAAAGGACTTGGACACAGAACGGTGCAGTATCACTTCGAAACCAACACTTCCTAATAAATATCGAAGAGATTTTCGGTTGAAATAGAACCAGTGTTCCGGTGGTAGGAAAGCGTGCCATTTCTTTCCAGCGATTTTTGCAGTCAAGCTGGCCACATATGGGACATTGATAAGTAAATAGCCCCCAGGGATTAGGGATAAATGCACTGCTTGGAGAAATTCCCTCGGTTTCTCTATGTGCTCGAGCACATCAAGTGCGGTAACAAATTCAAACTGATTAATAAATGACGAGCTCTCAATAGTTCCAACTTCCACTGGTCGCTGTAATTTTGCGGCCCATTCAACGGCTTGGCTTGAGATTTCTAAACCAATTGCATCAAAACCTTCCTGATTTGCGAGAGAGACAAAGAAGCCATTAGCGGCTCCGATATCCAACAATTTCTTTGGAGTGTTGCTTGGAAGTTTGCCGAGCCACTTCAGATATTTGAACAAGTAACCGGTTGAAGCTAACTTGTCTGATTCATAATTACTGAAGCCAAAACCATGTGTTCCACCGACGAAATAATCAGAATTATAAATTGACGTTGCGTCAAATCGAGGAGATACGAAAATTAAAGTACACGCTGGACACTTATAAAATTGATACTCTCGAATTGTGAATTTGTGAGAAGCCTGGAAACCGCACAGACAATCTGCCACATTATCGGACAAGTTTATGACTTTATTTTCAGATTGCGCTCAAACATAGTGTGAGTTTAACTCACCCGAACCGTTTAGGGACGTACCTACCCGTGTAATTTCCTTTACATGAAAGTGTAAATCTCTACTGGGCAGTACGAGGGAATTTATTTTTCGACTATATACATCCAGTCCACAGAGGTCTAGATTACTTAAACACTAAACACTTTATGGCAACTAAGGCATAAAACCCACAATGCTTAGGAGAGAACATGGCACATGTAGTTGAAACAGGAATCATCAATGGAGTTGAAGGAACAACACGTGCTCAGCAATTATCACGACTAAAGGAATGGAAGATTTACTTTCTTGGTCAAGGTGTAGAAAAAGTAGTTCTATCTGAAGTGGGTCCTGGAAACATGGATGGTACATGGATCCTGGCAATTCATCACAAGTCAGGCGCTGCGTTTGGTGCTACATATGATTCATATTTTAAAAACCCAAAGAGTTATGACGCGCTTATGGAGAAGTGGCAGAAGGCACCTAGGCTCAAGATGGAAAGCTTTGCGATCACTTTTGTAATTGATGATTTTTAAGTAATAAAATAAAAAGACCCTGCGTGAGCGGGGTCTTTTTTCTGTAACAAACTTTCATTGAATTTCCTGTTAGCGTCTTAAATCCCATTTAACGAGTTACGGCTTTAAGACAATACGAATCGGATTGCCGACTTTATTGGCCAACTTTTCTAATGCCTGTGCTGCATTTTCTAGCGGCATTACCTCAGTAACTGAATGAGATAAATCCAACTTTCCTTCAGCCGCAAATTCAATGAGTTCGCGCACGTGATGTTCTTCAGATCCGTAGTGACCCATGATCTGTGTGCGCATGTATGTGAAGGCCATGTCATTGGAAATTACAATTGGTTCATTAGCAATTCCAACAATTATTAGCCGACCTTGCTCACCAAGTAGAGATAGTGCTTGCTTTCGAACGGGTGTGACACCCGCGAAATCAAAGGCAGCACTTAGCCCACGATGTTTCTGTATCGCAGAATCATCGGGTGCAAAGGCGAAATCAGCACCACGTGCCAAAGCGTTTTCGCGGGCAGCTGCGCGTGGATCGATGGCAATGATTTTTTTACAACCCACAATCTTTAACAACTGCACCGCGTGGATTCCTAATCCGCCCACACCAAATACAGCAACGCTTTCACCAGCCTGAATTTTCCCGGTTGAAGAGATCGCAGCCCATGGAGTCGACACCGCATCCGGAATAATTGCAGCCTGCTCAAAAGGCAACGAATCTGGAATCTGTGCAACTAAATCTGCTTTTGTAACAACGAACTCTGCCCAACCGCCGTTGTAATCAAAGCCCATGGTTGTTATCTGTTGCGCTTCGTTGCGCTCTCCTGCAATTATTACAACTCGATCACCAACTTCAGATGTTCTAACACCTGTACCGACTTGATCCACAACTCCTGCTACTTCATGTCCTAGCGTCACATAATCGCCATCTAGATAGCCAGGAGATAAAATCCCTTCTAAAAAATGTACATCGGATAAACAAACACCAGCTGCTGCAACTTTTATGCGCACCTGTCCCGGACCAGCATCAGGAGTTGGCACATCAACGACCTCAAAGTTTCGAGTTGACACTGTTATCTGCCCAGCTCTCATTGGATCTTGCCTTCTGCTCGATGAATCAAGGTATTAACCGCATCACCAAAGCCAGCAAAGGCTTGATTAGTAGTTTGTCCTGCCCTATATCGAGCCCAGATCTGTTGAATGATTACCGCTAATCTAAAAAGCCCAAAGACTTCATAAAATGTAAAGTCTGCGCAGTTGCGTCCACTGAGTTGAATGTATTTAGAGACAAATTCTTCTCTCGTTGGCATTCCTAGCAAATGACTTGGCTGTCGGCGTAAGGATGCAAACATTGGCTCGTCATCTCGGTCGACCCAATAGGCCAGAGCAGATCCCAAGTCCATCAAGGGATCACCAACGGTTGCCAGCTCCCAATCTAAAACACCAGCAATACACCCACGCTCTAAATCAAAGACAACATTATCGATTCTCCAATCACCATGAATTATGCAGGAATCAATATCTTCTGGTTTGTTCGCATCTAACCAGGCCATTACTTTTTCACTATCGGGTACATCATCGGTGAGCGCATTTCGATATCGCTTTGACCAACCTTCTACTTGTCGCTGCACATATCCCGGACCTCTATTTAACTCTGCCAAAATTGATGAATCAACTGCGTGCAATTGCACTAATCCATTTATCAATGAACCAGCCATTACTTCGATATCTGCAACTGATATCTCTTCTGTAATGTCGCGGCGAAAGATCTGTCCAACAACTCTTTCCATCACATAGAAATCGGAGCCCATCACAGATTGGTCTTGGCACAATGCAATCATGCCCGGTACTAATGAATACACAGGCTGCAATCTGGATTGAATCAGATACTCACGTTTCATATCATGGGCAGAAACCGCTTTTGTCCCAACAGGCGGCCTGCGCAAAACTAGTTCGCGATCAGGAAACTTCAGTAAATAGGTCAGATTGGATGCACCACTTCGGAATTGCAGAACCTCTGGCTGTACATCCTGACTGATAAGTGGTCCAAGCCATGCATGCATTGAAGCAACATCAAAGCGATCCTCTTGGCGAACCGCGGTTACATCACTCATGACAAATAAGGTTTGATTTCTAAACGTGCGATATCATGGATGTGGACTTCATCAGGCCCATCGACTATACGCAAAACTCGAATTCCGGCATACATCGAAGCGAGTGGAGTATCTTGGCTAACACCTGCGCCACCATAACTTTGAATCGCATGATCAATAATGCGCTCTGCCATCTGTGGCACTGCAACCTTGATTGCGGCAATTTCTTTACGGGCACCTTTTGCACCCACTGTGTCAATCATCCATGCAGTTTTTAGCACCAACAATCGCGCCTGTTCAATGTCGATGCGGGCTTGCGCAATCCATTGTTGAATAACACCTTGTTGCACTAGTTCTCTTCCAAAGGCCTCACGAGATGCTGTTCTCTTTATCATTAATGACAAGGCCCGCTCTGCCATACCGATGGCGCGCATACAGTGGTGAACTCTTCCAGGT
>Ga0214919_10013178_pt1 | contig 10050 bp, 8 predicted proteins | sample LL1503_MetaG_FD_177994 | JGI IMG/M metagenome (GOLD analysis project Ga0214919, IMG submission 177994) | Freshwater microbial communities from Lake Lanier, Atlanta, Georgia, United States - LL-1503 | ecosystem: Environmental > Aquatic > Freshwater > Lake | place: USA: Georgia | collected 2015-03-15 | reverse complement strand
CAATATCGCTTCAGGGTGGCGTTGGTAGACATCGTCATCCACTACATCCAGCATGCCCGATTTGTCCACAAAGTGGGCATTAAGCGGTCGCGGCGGATGAGCCGTGGCCTCCTCGAACAGCCAATCTTGCATATTCAGATGCACGATTTGGTTCAGTTGCGTGACCGCCTTGGCCGCCCAGTAATAGTGCTTCATCAGCGCTTCGCTGGCACGTCTGGCATGGCGTTGCTCCCCCTCAGGCGGGGCCAGTCCCAGGTCTTGTGACACGGCGGTTTGTAAATCAAAAACCAAGCGGTCTTCACGCCTGTGGGCGATGTAATGCAAACGCCATCTAACCAAGGACAGCACGTCTTCGTTGCGTTGCAACTGCCGCAATTCCAAGGGCGTGACCATGCGGTGCTGAGACAAGGCCTTCCACGATTCCCCTAAACCACTGGCTTTGGCCAGCCACAACAACATTTGCAAATCGCGCAGCCCCCCTGGCGACTCTTTGCAATTGGGCTCCAGCGAATAAGGGGTGTTGGCAAACTTGGTATGGCGTTGGTGCATTTCCAAGGTCTTGCCGGTGAAAAAGGCGCGGGGGTCCAAGTTCTGCTGAAAGCCTTGGCTAAAGGCATGAAACAAGGCCACATCACCGACCAAAAGTCTGGCCTCGAGCATAGAGGTTTGAACGGTGATATCGCCAGCCGCCTCGTCAATGCACTCGTGTAAATTGCGAACGCTAGAGCCTATTTCCAGACCCGCATCCCAGCAACTGCCAATGAAGCGCTCTATGGCGGATTGCAATAAGGGGTCTTGCTGCGGTGACAAACCGTCAGGCAATAACACCAGCACATCCACATCCGAATAAGGAAACAAAGCTTGTCGGCCATAGCCACCGACCGCTAACAAGCACGCCTGTTCAGGCAAACAGGCCGATTGCCATAGCTGCAGCAAACTCTCGTCGCACAACTGGCTGAGTTGGCGCAAGTGTTTTCGAACACGAGAAGCCTGTCGCAGGCTTTGCTCTTGGGCACAATCCAACAACAAGGCTTGCTTGCGTTGTTTGAAGTCGGGCGAGGGCTGGCTCACCGCGCTTTAGCAGGAAGTGGTGGTCACAAAGGAAGGCAAGGGCGGGCTGCCCTCGGACAAGGTCAGTACCTCATAGCCTGTAGGGGTGACCAAGATGGTGTGCTCCCACTGCGCTGACAAAGAGTGGTCACGGGTCACGATGGTCCAGCCATCGCCCGTTTCACGTATGTCTTTTTTTCCGGCGTTGATCATGGGTTCGATGGTGAAGGTCATGCCGGGGCGCAGCTCTTCCAAAGTACCCGGCTTACCGTAGTGAAGAACCTGAGGCTCCTCATGGAACACTTGACCGATGCCGTGTCCACAAAACTCTCGCACCACCGAAAAGCCCAGGCCTTCTGAAAACAGTTGAATGGCGTGGCCAATATCGCCAAGCCTGGCACCCGGTTTGACCTTGACAATGCCATGCCACATGGCTTCATAAGTCATGGCGCACAAACGCTTGGCAGCGATAGAGCCTTCACCCACCACAAACATGCGGCTGGTGTCGCCGTGCCAGCCATTTTTGATGACAGTGATGTCGATGTTGACGATATCGCCTTTTTTCAAGGCCTTGTCGTTGGGAATGCCATGACAAACTTGGTGGTTGATCGAGGTACAAATCGACTTGGGGTAGGGGTTGTAGCCGTTGGGCGCGTAGTTCAGAGGCGCTGGGATGGCTTGCTGCACTTGGGTGATGTAGTCGTGCGCCAGTTTGTCCAAAGTATTGGTGGTGATACCGGCTTGCACATGGGGCGTGAGGAAATCCAGCACTTCCGAGGCTAAACGCCCCGCTAAGCGCATACCTTGTATACCTTGCTCGTCTTTGATGGTGATGGTCATGCCCAAATTATCTCAGGCTCTACCGTTGACGCTTTGACGCCCTATGTAAGCCAGTAAAATCAAGTGAAACACAGCTGTTTCCCACCCATTGCCCCCTAACCAGGCCCGCCCCGTGACCGTTCAGATCAGCACTTTCCAAGGCGGTGAAGCCTTTAGCCCCTTTAAGTTACAGCGTTTACTGCAATCTCTGCAAGAAACAGCGCCTTGCATCAGCGGACTCACAACCCGCCCAGTGTTTTGTGTGGCTACCGCCAAGCCCCTGTCCAAAACCGATACCCAACGCATGTCGCGCTTGCTGGACGCCACAGCCTCTGCACCACCAACGCCTGCCGCCCATGAAGTGGCCTGGTGGGTGTCCCCCCGCTTAGGCACGGTTTCTCCTTGGGCCTCCAAGGCCAGCGACATTGCCCGCAATTGCGGTTTTGCGGTGCAACGCATAGAGCGTCTGATCGAATACAGGATAGCGACTTCTCAACCACTGAGCCAGCAACAAGTCCAAGCCTTGCAAGCCCAGTTGCATGACCGCATGACCGAGACGGTTTTCCTCGAGTTGCATCAAGCGCAGGCTTTGTTTCAGGCTTTGCCTGCACAAGACCTGCATTTCGTGGATCTTCAAACCCAAGGCCGAGCCGCCTTGGAGCAGGCCAATACCGATGGCGGTTTGGCCTTGGCAGACGATGAAATCGATTATTTGCTAGACGCCTTTACCAAACTGGGACGCAACCCCAGTGATACCGAACTGATGATGTTTGCGCAGGCCAACAGCGAACATTGCCGGCACAAAATTTTCAACGCCACTTTCAGCATTGATGGGCAGGCCCAAAGCCACAGTCTGTTTGGCATGATTCGCCACACCCACGCCACCTCGCCACAGCACACAGTGGTGGCTTATTCGGACAATGCGGCCATCATGAAGGGCCACGCGGTGGAAAAGTTTGCTGCGCCCTTGACTGGCTTTATGCCCCGCTACGACAAGTCGCAAGGCGTTCAGCACATCTTGATGAAGGTGGAAACCCACAACCACCCCACAGCCATCTCGCCGTTTCCAGGTGCAGCAACCGGGGCGGGTGGTGAAATCCGTGACGAGGGCGCAACCGGGCGTGGTGCTAAACCCAAGGCAGGCTTAACGGGGTTCAGCGTTTCCAAACTGTGGGGTAGCCGTTTGGGGCAACCTGCTCACATGGCCAGTGCCTTGGCCATCATGACCGAGGGTCCCTTGGGTAGCGCCGCATTCAACAATGAATTCGGACGCCCGAATTTGCTGGGCTATTTCCGCGAGTACGAACAAGTGGTCGATGGCGTGCAACGCGGCTACCACAAGCCCATCATGATTGCGGGAGGCTTGGGTGTGGTTCAACGGGAGTTGACCCGCAAAATTGAATTTCCCCCGGGCACTTTGCTGATACAACTGGGCGGGCCGGGTATGCGCATTGGCATGGGTGGGGGTGCCGCCAGCTCTTTGGCCAGCGGCAGCAACAACGTGGCTTTGGACTTTGACTCCGTGCAGCGCGGTAACCCCGAAATTCAACGCCGTGCCCAAGAGGTCATCAACCATTGCAACGCCTTGGGTGCCATGACGCCTATTTTGGCCATCCACGATGTGGGTGCGGGTGGTTTGTCCAACGCCTTTCCCGAATTGGTCAATGACGCAGGGCGCGGCGCCCGATTTGATTTGCGCCAAGTGCATTTGGAAGAGTCGGGTATGTCGGCGCGGGAAATTTGGAGCAACGAGAGCCAAGAGCGCTATGTGCTGGCCATCGACCCCGACTCCTTGCCGCAGTTTGCGTTCTTTTGCGAGCGTGAGCGTTGCCCGTTCTCGGTGGTGGGCAAGGCATTGGCCAAGCCGCAGTTGGTGGTGAAAGACGGTGGCAGCGTTTCGCCCGTCGATATGCCGCTAGAGGTGTTGCTCGGCAAACCGCCCAAGATGCACCGCGAGGTGGTTCGTGTTCAACGCATTTCTCCTCTCTTGGACCTGAGCGACGTGCGTTTGCAAGACGCTGTCATTCAGGTGTTGGCGCATCCAACGGTAGCGAGCAAACGTTTTTTGATCACCATTGGTGACCGAACTGTGGGTGGCTTGAGTCACCGCGACCCCATGGTGGGTCCTTGGCAAGTACCCGTGGCCGATTGCGCCATCACCTTGGCCGATTTTGTGGGCTATGCAGGCGAAGCCATGAGCATGGGTGAGCGCAGCCCGATTGCCGCGGTTAACCCCGCAGCATCTGGGCGCATGGCCGTGGCAGAGGCCATCACCAATCTTTTGGCTGCACCCATCACCTTGGACAAGGTGAAGCTGTCTGCCAACTGGATGGCCGCTTGCGGCGAGGTGGGTGAAGATGCGGCCTTGTATGACACTGTGAAAGCGGTGGGAATGGAACTCTGTCCGGCTTTGGGTATTTCCATTCCTGTGGGCAAAGACAGCTTGTCCATGCGCACCCGTTGGAGCGAAGAAGGCGCTCAACGCCAAGTGACATCGCCTGTGAGTTTGATCGTCACTGCCTTTGTTGCTTTGGATGATGTCCGTGGCAATCTCACACCCCAACTGGACGCCACCCAAGACAGCAGCTTGGTCTTGATCGATTTAGGGCGCGGCCAAAAGCGCATGGGTGCCAGTATGTTGGCGCAAATTTTGGATCAAGCAGGCGGCGACACCCCCGACCTTGACGACCCCCAAGACTTGCTGCATCTGGTGCATGCCATCCATGATTTGCGACAACAAGGCTTGCTTTTGGCTTACCACGACAAAAGCGATGGTGGCCTGTGGGCGACAGTGTGCGAAATGGCGTTTGCAGGCCGCGTTGGCGTTGATCTCAATGTGGACTTGCTGGTCACAGAGGGTGATGGACTCAGTGACAGCCGTGCCGACCATGGCGACAGCAAAAATTGGGCGCAACAAGTAGGTCCTCGCCGTGAAGCCCTCACGCTGCAAGCCCTTTTCAATGAAGAACTGGGCGTGGTGGTGCAAGTGGCCACGGCACAACGCGATAAGCTGATGCAAGTGCTGCGTCAACATGGTTTGAGCGCCCACAGCCACGTGATTGGCAAAACCCGCGTCAGCGCCACACCACTGGTCACGGTCTGGCGAGACGCCAAAGAGGTTTTTTCCGCTTCACTGCAAGACTTGCAACAGGTGTGGGACAGCGTCAGTTGGAAGATCGCTATGCAGCGTGACAACCCTTTGGCTGCCGACCAAGAGCATTCCGCAGCGGGGGATCCCAGTGACCCCGGTTTACACCTTCATTTGCCCAGCGGCGTACTGGACAACCCTGCCGCGCCCTTTGTACACAGCGCACGCCCGCGGGTGGCGGTGTTGCGCGAGCAAGGCGTGAACTCACATGTTGAAATGGCCTACGCCTTTACGGAGGCAGGTTTTGAAGCCTATGACGTTCACATGACGGATTTGCAGCAAGGCAGAGCCAACCTGAAAGACTTTCAAGGCTTGGTGGCCTGCGGCGGTTTCAGCTATGGCGACACCTTGGGCGCAGGCGTGGGATGGGCACGCAGCATTCTTTTCAACCCCGGATTAAGCGACCAATTTCAAACGTTTTTCCAGCGCCAAGACACTTTTGCTTTGGGCGTGTGCAATGGTTGTCAAATGTTTGCCGAACTCGCCAGCATCATTCCTGGCGCAGATCACTGGCCGCGCTTTACCCACAACCAAAGCGAACGTTTCGAAGCCCGTTTGTCCATGGTCGAGGTTGTCGATTCGCCCAGTGTGTTTTTCAAGGGCATGGCGGGCCTCAGAGCGCCTATTGCTGTGGCACACGGTGAGGGTTTTGCCAATTTCTCCTGCCAAGGCGATGCCTCTTTGGTGCACTCAGCCATGCGCTTTGTGGACAACCACGGTCAGCCAACCGAGGCCTATCCTTACAACCCGAACGGTAGTCCGGGCGGAATAACGGCAGTGACTACCGCTAACGGACGGTTCACGGCCATGATGCCTCACCCGGAGCGGGTGTTCAGAAGGCTGCAGTTCAGCCACTACCCCACAAGCGGAAATGAAATATCTTCTGAATTCAGCCCTTGGATGCGTTTGTGGCGCAATGCCCGGGTTTGGTTGAATTGAAATTCAACAAAATTAATGTAGGATGTTGAGAATATTGTTGATTTAATAGGTTTTGACATGTCTACTTCCTCACAATTTGAAACGGACTCCAACGAAGGCTTTTTCAGATCCATGTTCACCAACCCTTTGGCCAGAAATTTTCAGGCTTGGGTGTCCATTGTTAATTTTTGGATCTTCATTTCCTGCTTGACCTTGGCGGGTGAAACGGTTGAGCCTTATGCCAGTGAACATGGTGGGATATTCAAATTAGTTGAGTATGCAGCGGTGTTGTTTTTCACCATTGATTACCTGGGCAACCTTTATTTCGCCAAAGACCGTGTCAAGTATTTCTTCAGTTTTTGGGGATTGGTTGACCTGATTTCCATTGTTCCCACCTACTTGATGATCATGAACCTGACTGCCTTGCAAGGCAGCAAGGTATTGCGGGTGTTGCGTGTGGTTCGGGTCTTACGGGTGCTGAAAATGGCACGTATTGCCCTGCAGCAAATCCAAAACACCTTGGAGAGCAGCAACCCGATTGTCACCAACCTCAAGATCTATTTCATCGCTTTGTTTTCAGTCATCATGATCTCCAGCACCTTGATGTACTACGCCGAAGGCAATTTGTACTCCGCTGAAAACATGGCGATTGGTCAAGCGGCTTTTGATGCCCAACTCAAAGTCAATCCCCTGCCTGAAGGCTCACCTCCCGAGGCTGCGTTGTTTACGCCGGTTGACCCCGTGAGTGGTAACCCCATTCCTCCTGACAAACGTTTTTACACCTCTATTCCTGCTGCCATGTGGTGGTGTATCGTGACCTTGACCACCACAGGCTATGGCGACATGTTCCCCGTGACTTTCTGGGGCAGGGTCATTGCTGGTTGCACCATGTTGATGGGCTTGGTTTTGTTTGGTATTTTGTTGAATATCGTTGGCAAAACCATCATGGTCATGCTGTTTGGTGAGCAAATCACCGAAGACGATAACGTTAAAGCCACCCGCGAAAACATTCTCGGCATGATGGTCACCCGCGGATGGATCAGCCAGCAGCGTGCGAACGAGATTGAATTGCTGTCCGAAGAAGACATCAAGTCACGTACCCGTAACTTCTAAGTCTGCAGTGACCCGCGACCGAGAATTAGCTGATACCTTGTATGCCTTGGTGGATTTGGCCGAGCACCTCAAACTCGACCTCAATTTACTGATTCATGGCTTGCAAGAGATGCACCACTCGGAAACGGGTTTAACCGTGGCAGGGGGCAAAACCAGCCACGAAGTGGCGCATGACCAGCACGATCCTGCCCACGAGAAACGCATGGCTGACCATGCGGCCAACACCGATCACGCCAACAAGGCTTTGGAAAAGACCCACTTGGTTCAGAAAAAGATAGAGTTGGTGATCAAACTGCTGTTGCTCAACCACACGGACGCTGCCAGCATCTTGAACGAGTTTGAAAAAATACGCACCACCAAACTTCTCACCAGCGAAACCTTCAGTTTGGCGCACATATTGAAAGACAAAGTGAAATAAAAAAACCCTCGCAAGAGGGTTTTTTACGTGTTGTTAAAGAGACATTTATTCGATTTTGGCTTTGTCTCGCAAGCTTTGTTGATACTCCGCCAACTTACCTTGCTGCATTTGCTGAACGATTTGTGCTTTGACATCCTCAAACTTGGGCACAGGTGTTTCGCGCACATCGTCAAGGCGAATGATGTGAAAACCAAACTGGGTTTTCACGGCCGTCTCTGTGATTTGGCCTTTTTTCAAGGCCACCATGGCTTGAGAAAACTCTTTCACAAAGCTGTTGGGATTGGCCCAGTCCAGGTCGCCACCGTTGGCGCCAGAGCCAGGGTCTTTGGATTGCTTTTTGGCGATCTCTTCAAACTTAGCGCCTTTTTTCAAGCCGGCAATAATGGCTTTGGCTTGTTCTTCTTTTTCTACCAAGATATGGCGGGCACGGTACTCTTTACCGCCATTGGCTGCCACAAATTTGTCGTACTCGGCTTTGACATCTGCATCGCTGATGGGATTGGCTTTTTGGTATTGGGTAAAGAGCTCGCGAATCAAAATGCTTTGTTTGGCAATTTCCACTTGAATTTTGTAATCATCCGACGCGTCCAGACCTTGCTTTTCTGCTTCTTGCATGAAAATTTCGCGCATCACGACCTCTTCACGCAGTTGTTGCTCCATGTCGGGCGTGATGTTGCGACCCGAGCGCTCGAGTTGTGCCGCCAACATATTCAAACGTGTTTTAGGTACGGCTTTGCCGTTCACGATGGCAACGTTTTGGGCTTGCAAAGCGGCGCTGGACAGGCTTAATACCGCCGCAGCAATGACGGTGGGGAAAAAAGAAAATCTCATGAAGGGGGCTTTCGAAGTATTAAATTGCAGAATCGACAATTTCTATGGCCAGAGCGTGCAAACCCTGTGCAATAAATGCCTGCAACGCATCATACACAAGCCTATGTTTACCCACGCGGGTGAGGCCATTAAAAGCATCACAACCGATACGCACCCGAAAGTGTGTGCCTTGGCCTGTGCCATCCGAACCGCTGTGGCCTGCATGCGCAGCACTTTCGTCCCAGATTTCCAGCACAAAAGGGCTGAAGGTTTCTTCTAAAGCCTGCTGAAGTTGTGAAGCGGTGATATTCATGGTGATTCTTCTGGCGCTGCCTCTTCAGGCTTGATGAAGCGACTGAGGTAAAAAGCTTGAATCACCACAAACACCAGCATCAAACCCATGCCGCCAAACAGTTTGTAGTTCACCCAAGTATCCAGATCAAAGTTGAAAGCCACCCACAGGTTGACCACGCCCATGAGGACAAAAAAACCACTCCATGCCCACAACAATCGCAACCACACAGGATCTGGTAACTCAAGTTGGGCACCCATCAGCGTTTGCAAAAAATTTCGCTTCAGCAACACATGACCCAAAACCAAGGCCCCGCCCATCAACCAATACAACACCGTCGGCTTCCATTTGATGAAGGTGTCATCGTGAAACACCAAGGTAGCGCCGCCAAACAACACAATGATGCCGAGGCTGACCCACTGCATGGCCTCGACCTTGCCATGGCGAAAGTGCAACCAGCCAATTTGCAGCAAAGTAGCGCCTATCGCCACCCCAGTTGCTGCGTAAATACCTGCCAACTTGAAGGTGATGAAGAAAAGGGCAATAGGAAAAAAATCGGTCAACAGTTTCATATCAGTTCTGGTCTTGGGGTTCAAACTGCAAAGCCGCCGAGTTCATGCAGTAACGTAAGCCGGTGGGCGCAGGACCGTCGGGAAACACATGGCCTAAATGCGCACCACACTGTGCGCAAACGGTTTCTGTGCGCACCATGCCATGTGCGCGGTCGACACGTTCTTCTATGGCACCAGCGACAGCAGTTTGATAGAAGCTGGGCCAACCACAGCCCGCGTCAAATTTGGTACTGCCATCAAACAGCAGGGCGTCGCAACATACGCAGTGGTATTTACCCAGTGCCCAATGGTCTTCATAGCGACCGGTGAATGCGCGCTCTGTAGCAGCCTGGCGTGTGACTTCATAGGCCAAGGGTTCAGCCCCTTTGCTGGCCAAAAACGCTCGCCATTGTTCGGGTGTTTGGGGTAAATCTGTCATGAGGAGCAACTGATGGAAATGGTGGAAGCCCAATCGGGTGGAAAAGCGGCGTAACTCTCAAAGCCTGGGTGTTCGTCAAATGGTGCACTGAGCAACGTCAGCAAGGTGGTTACACCTGAAAAGTCGCCTATTTTCGCTTGTTGAATAGCTTGCTCGCCCAAATGGTTGCGCAACACAAATTTGGGGTTGCAAGACAGCATGGTTTGAGCGCTGTGGGACACATGCTCGTGGCTTAGGCGCGACAAGTAAAGTGCCAGCCATGTTTGCCAGGCGGTTGCTTCGATGAACATGTCGCCCACACCATCAAACGCAGTGGGCTGTTTTGTTTGTGCGTAGACAGCCATTGCAAGGCTGAGTCGTCGCCAAAAAATGGTGTAGTCCGTGCGCTCGGTCGACAACAACCGAAAGACGGCATCGATCAATGCGTGGTCGCCAGCTTTGACATCGGCCAAGCCCAATTTGCGAGCCATGTGCCTGTCCAATGCCGCTGGG
>Ga0214919_10013176_pt1 | contig 10051 bp, 3 predicted proteins | sample LL1503_MetaG_FD_177994 | JGI IMG/M metagenome (GOLD analysis project Ga0214919, IMG submission 177994) | Freshwater microbial communities from Lake Lanier, Atlanta, Georgia, United States - LL-1503 | ecosystem: Environmental > Aquatic > Freshwater > Lake | place: USA: Georgia | collected 2015-03-15 | reverse complement strand
GGAATGGTAATAGCTGGAGAACTAAGGTTTAGCATCGTTAGTTATCTGGATGAAGCTAGCACGAATCAATTAAGCCAAAGTTTTAAAAGCCGCTTAGAGCAAATAATAGTTCATTGTAAGGGATTAGTTGACAAGAAGATAAGCTATTATACACCAAGTGATTTTGCAAATATTACCTCAGAGTCTCATTTAAGTACCTTACCAATACCAATTAATAACTCAGACAGTGCTGAGCCATTTGAAATGACCGAGCTTCAAAAGGCATATTTGCTGGGGCGAACTTCCTACTTTGAGATTGGTAATGTTTCCAATCATACTTACCAAGAGTACGCATATTTAAAACCTATTGATATTGAACAGTTACAAATCGCACTTAATAAACTAATACACCACTACCCGGAATTACGGACTGTTTTTGATGCACATACGCTAAAACAACATTATATAAGCGCTAAAGATGTTGGTGTTTATGATGTAGAGGTAGCTACCTATGATTGTGATTACGACGATAGCATAATAGCTCATGTTCGAGATGATTATTCTCACAAAGTATATGATACAACACACTATCCATTATTTAGTTTTTTTGTTTCAAGGTTTAAAAACAGGGATATTTTGCATATTAGTGTTGACTTAATTATTTTAGATGGGGATAGTCGGGCACAGTTATTTTATTATTTAAATTGCTTATATCAAGATAATAACTTTATATTAGCTAGTAATGAAGTATCATTTAAAAATTATCAAGACTATATTTGTCAATTAAAAAACTCATCTTGGTATCAACGCGATTATAGTTATTGGCAAAATAAGTTATTACAATTGCCATTGCGACCTATTTTTAACTTTAATAGCGATCCTTGGGCTGTAAAAAATCCAGTATTTGCAATTAATTATAGAGTAGTGGAGAAAGATAAGTGGAGTAAGTTTAAAGAACAGTGCGCAGTGCATATGGTTTCGCCCTCATCGGTCTTATTATTTTTGTATGGATATGTTTTATCTCAATATAGCCAAAATGCTGAATTTTTAATTACACTTACTGTTTTTAATCGAATGAATGTTCATCAAGATATTGATAAAACCTGGGGTAATTTTACTTCAACAAGTTTATTTGGGTTTAACAACACCGGTAACTCGATTATTGAAAAGGTTAAAAATACACATGATAATCTTTGGGATGATCTTGAGCATAAATTATTTTCAGGAATAGAGGTTCAGCGTCTATTACAACAAGAACATGGGCTTAATATTCAACATGCCGTTTCTCCAATCGTATTTACGGGAAAAATTGGCGGTAAAAATAAGTATGCTCAAAATACTACATTCTTATCAAGCTCAGAAATAGTAAATGAACGTTACTGGAGGGGGCAAACTTCTCAGGCGTGGATCGATTTGCAGGCAATTGAAACAGATGATGAGTTTAGTAGTGGCTGGCTTTATGTCACTCAATTATTTGATGCAGAGTTAATCGAACGATTAAATGCAAATTATTGTAATTTAATTGAATTTCTAGGCGAATCAAACTGGAACGAAGTATTGCCAACTATTGCGCTATCAAAACTAGATCAAGAGATAATTAATCAGGCAAACAGTCATAATAGTGCAACCACAAATGAAACGATGATTGAGTTATTTAATAAAGCGCTGGTAAAATATCCTGAGAACACGGCCATTATTGATGTGAATGGAAAATATAGTTATACTCAGATTTATGCTGATAGTTGCGGAATAAGTTATTATCTGCAAGAGCATAATTTATGTAAGGCAAATACTTTAATTGGGGTTTTAAGCCAAAAAGGTTACCAGCAAGTTGTCGCTGTACTAGGGATCATGCAAAGTGGTGCCGCATATTTACCATTGCATATTGATTGGCCATTAGGTCGTTGTGACGAGGTACTTTGTGAGGGGCAAGTAACAACGGTTTTGCTATCGCGTGAAGAATATGATAGTTGTATAAAAAATAGTGAACTTTTCAGCAAATATACTTGGCTAATTATTGAAGATATCATTAATCATCAAGTTGACGATGCACGTACACATAGTTTTGCCATGACTAAACCGAGAGCAGACGATATAGCATATGTAATCTTTACCTCTGGAAGTACTGGTAAGCCTAAGGGAGTTACTATTTCTCACCATGGTGCAGTTAATACATTATTAGCCATAAATGAGCGCTTTGAGATAAATAGTCAGGATAGTGTACTGGCATTATCTGAATTGAGCTTTGACTTGTCTGTATATGATATCTTCGGTGTACTTGCCGCTGGTGGTACGGTAGTATTTCCAGAACAAAGTAAAACCAAAGAACCATCTCATTGGTATGAATTAGTTAATGAACATCAGATAACAATCTGGAATACCGTTCCGCAGTTAATGAGTTTATTGCTTGATTATGCAAATGATAGAGATAAAAGAATAAGCAGTCTAAAAGTATGCTTATTAAGTGGGGATTGGTTGCCGTTAAATTTAGCAACACAGATTAATAAGCATAATCCACAAACAATTGTAATGAGTCTAGGTGGAGCAACAGAGGGAAGTATTTGGTCAATCTGGTATGAAATAAAGGATGTAATGCCAGAATGGAAATCAATTCCGTATGGTGTAGCGATGCCAAATCAAAAAATGTATATATTGAATCAAAATGGTGGGCATAATTCGGTAGGTGTAATCGGCGAGATTCATATCGGTGGGTGTGGAGTGGCATTAGGCTATTGGAATGATCAAGAAAAAACTCAGGCTAGTTTTATCGAGCATCCAAGCCTTGGTAGATTATATAAGACTGGAGATTTGGGTAGATGGGACAAAAATGGCTACATGGTATTTGAAGGCAGGAAAGATCATCAAGTTAAGCTAAATGGTTATCGGGTCGAGTTAGAAGAAATTTCTTTTCGCTTAAATCAGATAAATGGAGTAGAAAATGCATTAATAACAGTGCAAGATAATCATATTATTGGCTATCTGGTTTTAACACATCGAAATGATCAACAAGCTAAAGAGCTAGTCACAACTGATTATATCTCAGATGTACTTAAACAACATCTTCCGGAATACATGCTACCAAACACTTATATCATAATAGATGAAATTCCATTAACTGCAAATGGAAAGGTTGACTACAAAGCTCTGCCTAAAGTGGATTATGATACACAAAGTAATTATGTGGCGCCGAGTTCTGAATTGGAGCAAACCCTTTGTCAAATCTGGAGTGGTGTTTTGGGGATTGATGTTGACAAGTTAGGTGTTAATGATGATTTCTTTAGAATCGGTGGTAACTCAATTTTGGCGATTAAACTAGCTCATCAAATAAGTAAATCTTTGGATCAAGATATAAGTGTTGCGGATATATTTAAACATAAAACAATTTTGGGAAGCGTTAGTAATTTAAAATTAATGTCTTCGGTTGGAAATTTTGAAGGAGAGCTGTAATAGCAATGAATACCATATTGAATATACTTTACAATGCGAATAACATGGGTATAAAACTTTGGGTTGAAAGCAATAAACTAAAATTTAAAGCGCCCAATTCAATGCTTAATCATGCCATTTTTGCGGATATAAAAAAATATAAGACAGAGATTTTGGAACTATTGACTTTGCAGCATTTAGAGTCTTCAAATATTCAGCTACCAATTATTTATAAGGGAACATTAGATAAATACCCCTTATCATTTGCTCAAGAACGCTTATGGTTCATAGAACAATATGAAGGTGGTAGTAATGCTTATCATATTCCGCTGCTCTTGGAACTATCTCAAGCAACAGATCTTTCAATTTTAAAACAAAGTTTGCTTGCAATAGTAAGGCGGCATGAGATATTAAGAACTACTTTTGTTCAGGATAGCGCTGGTGACTACTATCAACAAGCGCAACATGCTGAGGTAGCAAGTGGTGATATAACTATAGCGGAATATAGCTTCACAGAGAATGAACAAGTAGGGTTAGATCGACAAATAAAGCTAGATATTAATACTCCGTTTGACTTAACTAAGGATTATCCGCTTCGTATCTGTGTGTATAAGCGAAGTCTTGCGATTAATGGCAGTGATAACAAGCAGCAAGAGAAAAGCTTACTGCTGATAAATCTTCACCATATAGCCAGTGATGGCTGGTCTATGGATGTTCTACTAAGAGAAATCTATGGGCATTACAATTATTTCTCAGGTGCAACTAAGCAATTAAATTTAGCTCAATTATCTATCCAGTATAAAGACTTTGCTTACTGGCAAAGAAACTATCTTAGTGGAGCTAAATTAGAAGAACAACTAGCTTATTGGCAAAAGCATTTGTCCGGATATCAAGCTCTGGCATTAGCCACGGATAAAGTAAGACCCAAAACAATCAACTATAGTGGAGCAAATCTAGGCTTTAGCCTCAACCCAGAACTATCCATAAAATTAAGAAACCTCGCAAAAGAGCAGGGTTGTTCTTTATATGCGGTATTGCTTAGTGGTTTTTATGTACTATTATCCAGATATAGTAATCAAGATGATATCGTAATTGGAACTCCAATAGCAAATCGTCACTATAATCAATTAGAAGATCTAATAGGTTTTTTTGTAAATACTCTGGCACTTAGAGCACAATTAAACACTAGCGAGAGCATTACAGCCCTAATTCGACAACTCCATCAAGAGATGATAGAAGCCCAAGCCCATCAGGACTTACCCTTTGAGAAACTAGTAGATCATGTAAACGTAGAAAAAGATTCATCGCGTCACCCAATTTTCCAAGTGATGTTTGGTGTACAAAGCTTTGGTAAGCAAGCGAGTCAAGAGAACACTACACAGCTATTCAAAGCTGCAAAGCAGAATAACTATCAGATGGCTAAATTTGATCTTGAATGCTTTATGGATGATTCAGAGATAAGTATCAGCGGATCATTTAACTATGCAACTGCGCTTTATAATGAAACCAGCATAGCGCAAATGATACAACATTATCAATCGATATTGGAGCAAATGGCATTTCAGACTAATAGGGCAATTCAAGACTACCAGCTTCTTAGCACCGATGAATACCAAAGAATAGTCTATGACTGGAATAATAGCGATAAAGACTATCCCAAAGATAAAACGATTCATCAACTATTTGAAGAACAGGTGCAAAGAACGCCGGATAATCTAGCGCTAGTGTTTGAAGAGCAGAGCCTCACTTACCGCGAACTAAACCGACGGGCAAATCAGTTAGCGCATAAAATCCGCAACAGCTACACGGAGCAAACTAAGCATGAGTTGCAGCCAGATACCTTAGTTGCACTGTGTCTAGATAGAAGTCTGGAAATGATAGTAGCAATCCTGGCAATAGTCAAAGCCGGAGCGGCGTATGTACCATTGGATCCAGAGTACCCTGATGATAGGATCTCATATATCTTGGCGGATACTCATGCCCAACTGATACTCACCCAAACCCAACATCAAACTAAGCTGAATGAGATAGTAAATAAGCTAGATTTAAACGCGGCGAGTAGTGATGGTATTGCTAGCAGTGTTAAATTATTAGATATCGCAGACTATTCAAATTACCAGAATGAGCCGGAGGGCAGCCCACTAAGGAATACCCAAGCGAATCATCTTGCATACGTGATTTACACCAGCGGAACAACTGGGAAACCTAAGGGCGTGATGATTGAGCATGCTGGGGTGATAAATCTTATATACAATCAAATCTCTGAGTTTAACATTGTTGAAGGCTCAAGAACACTACAATATGCTTCATGTATATTTGATGCAAGCATTTCTGAAATATTTTGTTCTTTGCTTTCAGGCTCTAGTTTATTTATAGCAAATAATAACACCCGCCAAGATATTTCGTTATTAAGCAATTATTTAAGCGATAACCAAATAAGTATAGCAACAATACCACCAGTTTTACTAAGTAACCTTAGTGGCAATGATTTAAGCACCTTAGAGAGCATAATCGTAGCTGGAGAATCCTCTAATTTAGAAACTATGGAGAATTTAAGGGCGCATAACTTAATAAATGCTTACGGACCAACCGAAAGTACAGTATGTGCAACATTGCATAAATACAGCACTGGAGATTCAAACACTAATATTGGTAAAGTCTTATCAAATATAAAAGTCTATGTTCTGGATTCAAATAATACCTCCGTTCCAATCGGCGAACTCTATATCGCCGGAGCCGGACTAGCCCGTGGTTACCTAAATAATCCTGAACTTAGCGCAGAGCGATTTATTCCCAATCCTTTTGCCACTGCAAGCGATCTGGCAAATGGCTATACGCGGATGTATAAGAGTGGTGATTTGGTGCGCTGGTTGCCAGATGGTAATTTGGAGTATATTGGACGGAATGACTTTCAGGTGAAGATCCGTGGTTTCAGGATTGAACTCGGTGAAATAGAAGAACAGTTAGTTAGAATCGCGGGTATCAAACAAGCATGTGTAATAACTAAAACTAAAGGTGAGACTAATCAGCAATATTTAGCGGCATATTATGTCTTAGATAAGTCTCTCCAAAGTGAATCCCTCACACCTGAAGATAATAGTTCTAAGTTAGACAAAGAAAGTATCTTGGCTAAACTTGCCTTGGTCTTACCAGATTATATGTTACCCAGCAGCTTAATCGAACTAGAAGCCTTACCTCTGACAATCAATGGGAAGCTAGATCGGCGTGCGCTGCCGGAGGCAGAGTTTGTTGATAGTGATAATTATCTGGCACCGGGCTCAGAATTGGAGCAGACGCTCTGTCAAATCTGGAGTAGTGTTTTAGGGCTTGAAGCTGACAAGCTAGGTGTTCGTGATGACTTCTTTAGAATTGGTGGTAACTCAATTTTAGCGATTAAACTTATATATCGAATGAATGAAGCTTTTCATAATGAAAATTATCAATTTACAATTATTGAACTTTTCAAACATAAAACAATTATGGGTCTGGTAAGTAGTCTATATAACGCAGAGGTAAAAAATAATCAACTATTAAAAACTTTAGCATTTGATACTAGCAATCAGCGAGAAATGTATTTTATTCATCCCGGCAATGCTGGTTGTGAAGTATATGCTGATTTAGCTATAAAGATCTCTCATAAGTATAATAGCTACGGAATTGATAACTATAATATTCAAAATGAAGATAAACAAATATCCTCATTGTCACAACTAGCTAAACTATATCTTGAGCAAATATCTTTATCTGATAAAACTACACCGGCTATTCTTGTTGGATGGTCACTAGGAGGGCAGATTGCAATGGAAATAGCACATCATTTGGAAAATAAAGGTTATACCAATATTCACGTTTATGCATTTGACTCCATACTAAATGATGAGAAATTATTACAACACAGACAAAAAATAGATGATAATCAATTTAATGACGCATTAAAAGTCCATTTTATGAGTCGAGATTATGAAAATGAATACATTAATAAAGTTATAACTGCTGCTAGAACTGAAAAAGATATTGCGCTGCAATCTCCAGGACCGCTTAAGTTTAGTCGTGTGACAATATTTAAAGCGCTAGATAAAGATCCAAATTTTGATTATGATGGTAAGAGTGAGTTTGATAATTATCTTCAAAAGATTCCTGACAATAATGTTGGCTTATATGCCTCAAAGGTTAGAGTCATTAATTTAAACTGTCATCATGGAAATATTTTAGAATATATAACTCCAGAGATGCTTGAATAAAAATTTACAATTACAGAGTGAACGGAAAAATGAATAATAATGCTTATGAGATTTATGCTGTCCATATTGATGAATCTATTGATTTGCCAGAGTATTTAGAATTATTTTCATCCGAGATACGTAACCATATACTATCTTATCGAAACCACTCAGATAAATTAATTGCATTTGCATCGGCATTGCTAAAGTATTATTATTTACCTTCTTTATTAGGTTTATCACGACAAGATTTAGTAATAAAGGAAGATGTATATGGTAAACCATATTTAGTTGGATTCCCTGAAATTGATTTTAATATCTCACATAGTGGGAAATATGTTGTTTTAGGAATAGCCTATGGCAAAAAAATTGGTATAGATATTGAACAAATTAACCACAAGATTGATCTTGATCTTGGTCAATTTGTATTTAGCTCATATGAGCATGCTCAAATTAATTCCGTCTATGATTTTTACAGACTATGGGTTAAAAAGGAAGCCTACTTAAAATGTCAGGGCAAAGGATTTGCAACTGATTTATATCAAAACACCAGATTAAATACTAAATTAACCGAAACTAATCAAAGCCATGAGATTTATGTAAATAGTCTTGCTCAAGATTACGTGTTAGCTGTATGTGTTACAATATGAGTTATTTCGATCTATTCTGTGATCATGTAATTAAACTTTGCTATTAATATTAACAAGGGGAACTTTATATTATGAAAAAGAACTTAACTAAATTATTAATTATCTACTCATTGATATCTCCGGCAAGTAATGTATTTGCGGAAAAGAGTGCCGTTTATACCAAAAATATAGGAAGTAATTGGTGGCAAAACGCAATTGGTTATGAAGTATATATTCGTTCATTTAAAGATGCTAATGGGAGTGGTCTCGGCGATTTACAGGGGATAGATCAAAAATTGGATTATCTGAAAGCATTGGGCGTTGATTTTATCTGGATTACGCCTTTTTATTCATCGCCTGGTATTGATATGGGGTATGATATTAGTGATTACAAGAGTGTCGATGCTCAATTTGGTTCTATGCAAGATTTTAATAAGCTAGTTAAAGATGCGCATGCCAAAGGTATTAAAGTCTTGGTTGACATGGTTTTTAGCCATACTTCAGATCAACATAAATGGTTCCTATCCGCAAAAAGTGCTAAAAATAATCCATATCATGATTATTATGTTTGGTATCCGCCTAAAGCCGATGGATCTGCACCAAATAACTGGCAGTCTTGGTTTTCTGGCTCTGCATGGGAATATAATAAAATAACCAATGAATATTACTTACATATTTTTGCTAAACAACAACCCGCCCTAAACTGGAAGAACCCACGCGTTCGTGAGGAGTTAGCTGAGGTTGCCACATTTTGGTTGGATAAAGGAATTGATGGAATTCGTTTCGATGTTATTACGCTTAATGCCTTACCGGAAATTAATCAAAGCTCTGATTTATGGGGTAAGATGCCTCTGGCTAAAACCTATCTTGAGAGTCTAAATCAGGAGGTTTTGTCTAAGCATGATTTGTTAACTGTTGGTGAAATGCCTGGTGTTAATGCAGAAAATGCGGTTCAGTTTGTTGGTAGTGAAAGTGGATCCTTAAAGACAGTGTTTCAATTGGATATTATGAATCTGGGTAATGATGGCAATAAATTCCATCCAACAGATTATAAATTAGTTGATTTTAAAAATATTTTTCAACAATGGTATACAGGGTTATATGGAAAAGGTTGGAGTAGTGTTGTATTAGATAATCATGACCAATCTCGTGCCGTTTCTCGCTGGGGTGATGATAAAAATTATTGGCAGGTTTCTGCTAAAATGCTGGCGACATTTCTTTTAACTCAGTGGGGCGTTCCTTATATTTATCAAGGTGATGAAATAGGAATGACAAATGTGCCATTTAATATTGATGATTTAAGAGATGTTGAAGCCATTAATTACTATAATCAGCAAATCAAAGCAGGTAAGAAGCCAGAAGAGTTTCTTAGCGGCTTATTTGCACGTAATCGCGATAATGCACGGACACCGATGCAATGGAGTGAGTCACCTAATGCTGGCTTTACGTCGGCAAAAGTCCCTTGGATAAAAGTTAACCCAAACTACACCACCGTTAATGTTGCTAGAGAAGAAAAAGATCCTAGCTCAATTTTAAATTATTATAAACAAGCAATTGCAATACGTAAAGCTAATCCTGCTTTTACTTATGGCACAATGAATATTATTGATTTTGACAATGACAAGGTATATGCATATACGCGGGAATATCAGGGTAAAAGTTTTCTAGTCGTGTTAACCCGAAATAGAAATGTCACTTGATGGGGCGTGACAGCCCACTGAAGAAATGGTGATTTTAAAAAAATCCATTTTAATGATGAGATGGTAATTGTCCCCCATCTAGCCTAAAAAATCAAGT
>Ga0214919_10013175_pt1 | contig 10051 bp, 9 predicted proteins | sample LL1503_MetaG_FD_177994 | JGI IMG/M metagenome (GOLD analysis project Ga0214919, IMG submission 177994) | Freshwater microbial communities from Lake Lanier, Atlanta, Georgia, United States - LL-1503 | ecosystem: Environmental > Aquatic > Freshwater > Lake | place: USA: Georgia | collected 2015-03-15 | reverse complement strand
GGCATCTGTTAAGGCTGATGTAGTTGTTGAATCAACAGGAATATTCACAAAGGCTGCAGATGCTCAAAAGCACATCACAGCAGGTGCCAAAAAGGTAATCATCTCTGCTCCAGCAACAGATGAGGACATCACCATCGTTATGGGTGTTAACCACACACAGTATGACGGTGCAAAGCACAACATTATTTCAAACGCATCATGCACAACTAACTGCCTTGCTCCAATGGCAAAGGTTCTTCAGGACAACTGGGGAATTGTTAAGGGCTTGATGACAACAATTCACGCATACACAAATGATCAGGTAATCCTTGACTTCCCGCACAAGGATCTACGCAGATCTCGCGCAGCTGCAACAAACATGATTCCAACATCTACAGGTGCGGCAAAGGCGATCTCACTAGTTATGCCAGAGCTAAAGGGCAAGCTAGATGGCTACGCAATGCGCGTTCCAGTTCCAACAGGATCTGCAACAGATTTAACTGTTGAGCTAGCTAAGGAAGCAACAGCTGCAGAAATTAACGCTGCAATGAAGGCTGCTGCAAATGGTCCACTCAAGGGATTCCTTTCATACACAGAAGATCCAATTGTTTCTTCTGACATCGTGACAGATCCTTCATCATGTATCTTCGATGCAGGTCTTACCAAGGTAATTGGTAACCAGGTCAAGATCGTTGGTTGGTATGACAATGAATGGGGTTACTCAAACCGCCTAGTCGACTTGATCGATTACGTTGGTAAATCTCTGTAATGCCAGATCTTTCAACTATTGATGTAGCCGGAAAGCGAGTCTTTCTTCGTTGCGACCTTAATGTCCCTTTGAAAGAAGGAGTCATTAAGGATGACGGACGTGTTAAAGCCTCGCTTCCGACTATTCAGTTACTTCTTGAAAAGGGCGCATCACTTGTAATTGCAGCCCACCTTGGTCGTCCAAAGGGTGAAGCAAAGCCAGAACTTTCTCTTGCTCCAGTTGCAAAGCGTTTAGCTGAACTACTTGGTCGCGAAGTGAAGTTCGTCGGTGAGTTAACAGGAGCTGCTGTAACGACAGCTGCAGAATCACTCAAGGCAGGCGAGATACTTCTTCTAGAAAATATTCGTTTTAGTGCTGCAGAGACAAGCAAAGAAGAGTCAGAGCGCGCAGCATTTGCCGAAGAGCTAGCACAGCTTGCGGATTTCTACGTGGGCGATGGCTTTGGCGCAGTTCACCGCAAGCATGCATCTGTTTTTGATTTACCGAAGTTGCTTCCACATGCTGCTGGCACATTAGTTGCAGCAGAGGTGCAAGTTCTAAAGAAGCTGACACAAAACCCAGAGCGCCCATACGGTGTTGTTCTAGGTGGAGCTAAGGTTTCAGACAAGCTTGGCGTTATTGAGAACTTGCTTGGCAAGGTTGATGTTCTAGCTATTGGCGGAGGAATGGTGTTCACATTCCTTAAGGCTCAAGGCAAAGAAATCGGAACATCACTTGTTGAAGCTGAAATGCTCGATGTTGTTAAAGGCTTGATTGCAACTGCTGAAAAGAACGGCGTGAAGTTAGTTCTTCCAACTGACATAGTTGTTGCTCCAGCATTTGCTCAAGACGCCACGCCAACTCTTGTTTCAGCAGATGCGATCCCTGCAAATCAAATGGGTCTAGATATTGGACCTGTTTCTGCACAAGCGTTTGCTGATGAAATTGTTAAGTGCAAGACCGTGTTCTGGAACGGCCCAATGGGAGTATTTGAATTCCCTAACTTTGCTGCCGGCACAAAGGTTGTTGCTCAAGCATTAACGCAAGTTTCTGGTATTTCAGTTGTGGGCGGGGGAGACTCAGCAGCGGCAGTTCGCGCTCTAGGTTTTGCTGATTCACAGTTTGGCTATATCTCAACAGGCGGCGGTGCATCACTTGAATATCTAGAAGGAAAAGAACTTCCAGGCCTAAAAGCATTAGAATTAATTTAACAAGAATCAATAGCGGGGGAGCAATAATGCGTAAACCATTAATGGCAGGAAACTGGAAGATGAACCTCAATCACCTTGAGGCCATTGCAGTTGCACAGAAGTTGGTTTACGGCCTAGATGACAAGGACTATGACGCTGTTGATGTTGCAGTCATTCCTCCCTTTACAGATATTCGTTCAATTCAAACATTGGTAGATGGCGATCGTTTACGTCTTCAGTACGGAGCACAAGATCTTTCACCTGATGCAAGTGGAGCTTTCACTGGTGATATTTCAGGATCAATGCTTGCAAAGCTTGGATGCACATATGTTGTTATTGGTCACTCAGAGCGCCGCGCAATCCACCAGGAGTCGGATGCGTTGATTAATCGAAAGATCAAGGCAGCGTTAGCAAATGAAATTATTCCAATTTTCTGTGTTGGCGAAGAGTTGGCAATTCGCGAAGCGGGAACACACGTGAGCCATGTTATTCGCCAGGTGCGTGCAGGTCTTGAGGGATTCACAAAGCCAGAGCTAAAAAAGATTGTTATCGCCTACGAGCCAGTGTGGGCTATTGGCACAGGAAAGACTGCAACACCTGAAGATGCTCAAGAGGTTTGCGCAGCCATTCGTGAAGAGGTAGAAAACATTGGCTCACTTGAGATTGCATCAAATATGCGCATCCTCTATGGCGGTTCAGTTAAGTCTTCTAACATCGTTGAAATCATGAAAAAGCCAGATGTTGATGGCGCTCTGATTGGTGGAGCGAGCCTAGACCCTGAAGAATTGGCCAAGATCGTCAAATTTCACGCGGTGAGCGAGTAAGCATTACCCCCACGGGGCAGGTATCCTTACCCTCTACGAACTAGGAGTTTAAGAAAAGTGAAACTAGCTCTCTCAATAGCGCTGATCATTACCAGTCTACTCATGATCCTTTTGGTACTACTACATAAAGGAAAGGGAAGCGGCCTATCGGATCTATTCGGTGGCGGTATCTCATCAAACTACGGTGGTTCATCAGTTGTTGAACGCAACCTAGATCGCATCACTATCGTCGCTGGCGGTTTGTGGTTTGCGCTTGTTGTCGCGCTTTCACTCGTTCTAAAGTAAATATTTTTCTTTTTAATTAAGTAAAACAAGGGGATAACCATGGCAAGTGCAATTCGCGGAAGTCGTGTTGGCGCCGGCCCAATGGGTGAGGCAGAGCGTGGCGATTCAATCGCACGTGCTTATGTTTCCTACTGGTGTGCAAATGGACACGAAGTTCGCCCATCATTTGCCGTTGAAGAGACAGTCGTTATTCCAGCTGAATGGGATTGCCCAAAGTGTGGTTACCCAGCAGGTCGCGATCGCAACAATCCACCTAGCCCAGAAGTAAATGTTCCATACAAGACACACCTTGCCTATGTTAAAGAGCGTCGCACCGATGCTGAGGGTGAAAAACTTCTAGAAGAAGCACTTCGTAAACTTCGTGGAGATGACGAAGAATAAGACTTAAAGAGCTTTTGCAGCACTAAGTAATTCAGATATACCCATTGCGCGATTTGTAAGATTAAATCGAAGCAGTGGGTATTTTCTTGAAGCTAGTGCTTTTCCATCACCTAAAGCTTGGGCCGCAACTAGAGTCTTGAAACCGTAGATCTGTCCTGGGATTGCAACATCTTTTTTCACATCGCCAGTAATTTGCAAGAAAACACCGTTTTGTTGTCCGCCCTTATGGAACTGACCTGTTGAGTGAAGGAAGCGTGGTCCCCAACCAAAAGTCACTGGTCGTCCAGATTTTCTAGCAAGGATTTCACGCAGTTCTGCAATTGCAACATCATCTTTGCGATCGAGATAAGCCATCACAGCGATATATCCATCTGCAGGGATACTAGAAATCAAGTGTGACAACGCCTCCGTTGCATTATTTCCTGCACCAAAGATTTCAACTGCGCCAATGGTTGCATCGCCAGTGAATGCTGGAAGAACACCCTTCCATTCATTAAGAAGGGCCGAAGTTTGCTCCTTTGCCTCGGTCACATTTGGCTGGTTGAAGGGATCAATAGCAAGGGCTGCGCCAACAAGTGCGGTGACCCATTCCCACACAATAAATTGTGATGCTAAGTCACCTTCAACAACTAGATCTGCGATGCCGGTGAAAGCGATTGTGAATGCAACACCTTCTAAGCCAAGCTGGGTTGATTCGGCAACGACAGGAAGGCGGCCAATCTGATTCTTTCCAGTTGATTCAGCAACTAATTGCTCAATCCAATCACTCAATCCCGGCATTCCAGAGCCTTGATCTGTGTATGCAACGTATTGATCAGCGACATATGTCAGTAAGTATGCGATGTCGCACATCAACTGTGAGTCGGCAAAGAATGCAGCTTTGGTGTCACTGGCGTTATCTAGTAAAACTGAAACATCAACATCGATTAGCGCGGCAGGGACCAAACCAAAGGGACTCAAAACGCTAAAGCGCCCACCGACATTTGGGTCTGCATTTACAACTGCGTAGCCACCTTCTCTGACCTGCTTGTCCAAAGGAGAGCCTGGGTCTGTAACAAAGACCATGTGGTCAACGGGATTAAGCCCGGCATCTTTGAATGCTCCCTCAAAAAGTGCGCGTTGTGATGCTGTTTCAATTGTTGAGCCAGATTTCGAGCTGACTACAACAACGCTCTTTGAAAGATCTGTCTTAAGTGCGTGTGAAACGTAATCGGGGTCGGTTGAATCTAGAACGAAAAGCTTCTTCGAAAATGTTTGAGCAATCACTTCTGGTCCCAGTGAAGAACCACCCATTCCACACAAAATAACCGAGCTCTTATCGCGATGTTTTGCAGCCAGAGCATCAAATTGTGGAAGTAGCTCACGAGATGATTCAGGCAGATCAATCCAATTCAAACGAATTGAAGCTTCTGCTTGGGCATCTGGCCCCCAGATTGTCGAATCCTTTTGCTTTAAGCGTTCGTGGAAAGCCTGCAGAGCTTTGTATTGGGCAGATGAACGGTCGATCTTTGTCAGGGAAGTACCTTTGATTGAAATCATTGTTGTTGGGCAGCCTTTACATTCTCTAGTAATTCATCCCATGCTTGGGCAAACTTTTTAACTCCATCGATCTCTAAGTCATTTGTTATTTGATCTAGGGAAATACCTAGAGCAGATAGACCCTTGAGAACATTGACGGCATCTGCGTAGTTACCAGAAATAGTGTTTCCTCGAACTACGCCGTGATCGATCAGAGCATCAAGGGTTGATTGCGGCATGGTGTTGACAGTCTCTGGCGCAATTAACTCAACAACATATTGGGTGTCAGGGTAGGCAGGATCCTTTACTCCTGTTGAAGCCCATAGAGGTCGCTGCTTGTTTGCACCCCTATTGGACAATCCACTCCATTTATCGGAGGCAAATTTTTCTTCAAATAGTTGATAGGCCAAATGAGCGTTAGCAATTGCGGCCTTACCTAAGAGCGCTTCAGCTTCAGATGAGCCATTCTTCTTTAGTAATCCATCAACAGTTGAATCGATACGACTAACAAAGAAAGATGCAACTGAGTGGACCTGTGAGGGATTCTCACATTGCTCCAGACCCTTCATGAAGGCATCGATAACTTGACCGTATCGTTTAACAGAAAAAATCAGCGTGACATTTACACTGATGCCAGCAGCAATTAGTGCGGTTATGGCTGGCAATCCTTCAACTGTTGCTGGGACTTTAATCATTAGATTGGGACGATCAACAATTGCCCAGAGCTCTTTGCCTGCAGCAATTGTGCTCTCGGTATCTCGAGCAAGACGAGGATCAACTTCAATGCTCACTCGGCCATCAAAACCTTTACTGCTTGAAAAGATTGGTGCAAATAACTCACAGGCTTGTCGAACGTCATCAGTAGTTAGTTTCTTAACGACATCATCAACTGTTGCACCTTTCATCGCAGCAATATCAGCGCTGTATTCAACTGCGCCACTAATTGCACTACTAAAAATGCTGGGATTGGTAGTAACACCAACTACGCCACTATTAGCAATTCGTGAAGGCAGTGAATGCGAATCTGTTCCAGTTATCTTTGCTCGTGAGAGATCATCTAGCCAAATAGATGTTCCCGCACTTGCTACATCGTGAACACTCATTTGATTGCTTTCTTCACTTGGGCCACTACGTTTTCGACTGAGAAGCCGAATTCCTTAAACAAGCGCTTAGCATCTGCCGATGCACCGTAGTGTTCTAGGGAGATTGCAACGCCGCTATCACCGATCAGCTCGCGCCAACCTTGTGCAATGCCAACCTCAATACTTATCTTCACTACATTGGGGGATAGGACTGAGGTCTTATAGGCCTGATCTTGTTCAGCAAACCATTCCAGACATGGCGCACTTACAACTCTGACATTGATTCCTTCTGCAGCTAGGGCAGTTTGTGCATCAACTGCCAGTGAAACCTCAGAGCCTGTTGCAATCAAAATGGCTTTTGGGTTTGCAACATCTTTCAAGATGTAGGCACCCTTTGCTACACCTGTTGCTGGCGCACATATGGTGCGGTCAAACACCGGCAAATTTTGGCGGGAGAGCAAGATTCCAGCTGCTCGGCCGCGAGTAATAATCTGCTTCCAAGCCTCTGCTACTTCGTTGGCATCTCCTGGGCGGATGACATCTAGTCCAGGAATCGCACGCAGAGCTGCAAAGTGCTCGATCGGTTGGTGTGTTGGTCCATCTTCACCGACACCGATCGAATCATGCGTCCACACATATGTTGCTGCGATGTTCATAAGAGCAGCAAGGCGCACAGCAGGTCGCATGTAATCGCTAAAGACAGCAAAAGTTCCGCCAAATGATCTGGTTAAACCATGAAGTGCAATTCCATTTAGAACTGAACCCATGGCATGTTCGCGAATACCAAAGTGAATGATGCGTCCATATGGATCAGCACCAGGGATAGAAGATGATGTTGGCAAGAATGAGCCTGATCCCTTAATGCTGGTGTTATTTGAACCTGCTAAGTCAGCAGATCCTCCCCAAAACTCTGGCAACTTTGCCGCGATTGCATTAATTACTTCACCAGATGCCGCACGCGTTGCAACTTCTTTGTCAGGTGCAAATACTGGAATGTCAGCATCCCAACCTGCAGGCAATTCCTTAACGCGCAATCTTTCAAGAAGCGTGGCTTTGTCAGGATTAGCTGATTTCCATGTTGCAAACTTTGTATCCCATGTGGCACGAGCGGCTGCGCCGCGATCTTTTACAAGTCGTGTATGTGCCAGAACACCTGAAGGCATCGCAAAATCTTCATCAGGATTTAAACCTAGTGCAATCTTTGTTGCCTTGATTTCATCCACGCCAAGTGCTGATCCATGTGAACCGGCTGTTCCTTGAGCTGTAGGAGCAGGCCATGCAATTACAGAGTGCATACGAATCAAAGTTGGCTTAGATGTTTCTTTCTTTGCAGCAAGCATCGCGGCATCAAGTGAAACTAGGTCGATATTTCCCGTTGCAAGAGCGGCAACTTCAATAACATGCCAGCCATATGCTCGGTAGCGAGCTGCAACATCTTCGGTGAATGCGTTGTGGGTGTCGCCTTCAATTGAAATTCTGTTGTCATCATAAATAACATTGAGATTTCCAAGCTCTTGCGTTCCTGCAAGAGATGATGCTTCAGCGCTAACGCCTTCTTGAAGATCGCCATCAGAGCAAATAACCCAAATAGAGTGATCAAAGATTGAAGTATTAGCTGGTGCTGTTGGATCAAGTAAACCGCGCTCATAACGAGCCGCCATCGCCATGCCAACTGCAGTTGCAACGCCTTGACCCAATGGACCTGTAGTCATTTCTACGCCTGCAGTGTGACCATATTCTGGGTGACCTGGAGTCAGTGAACCCCACGTTCTAAAGCTTTGGAGATCCTTCATTTCAAGGCCATAGCCACTTAAAAAGAGTTGAATGTAGAGAGTTAAGGATGAGTGACCGCAGGAGAGAATGAATCGGTCGCGACCTAACCACTGAGGATCTGCTGGATCATGAACTAGGTGGCGTTGGAATAGTGAGTATGCAACCGGTGCAAGCGACATGGCGGTGCCAGGGTGACCATTGCCAACTTTTTGAACAGCATCAGCTGATAGCGCACGTGCATAGGCAACAGCGCGATCATCTAATTCACTCCAACCGGTTAGTTCGCTCATCTCTTATCCATTCTGTGTGATAACTGACAATCGGATTCGCCACGCTGCGATCCATACCAATGTTGCTCCTAGTAAGTGAGCAGCAACTAAAACTTCAGGAATTCCGGTGAAGTATTGAACGTATCCAATAGCACCTTGTGCAAGTGCAATAACGGTAAAGGTCTTGATGGTTTTCTTGGTTTTTGCACTGGTTCCTTGTGCAACATAGAAGGCAAGGGTTAAACCCAAAAGGAAGATGACTACATCTGCGTGCATCCAGGCAACTGTGCGAATATCAAAGCCAAAACGTTTAGCTTGAGCATCGCCGGCATGTGGTCCTGATCCTGTAACTATCGTTCCCAAAACTATGACGAGAAATGAAATTGCTATATGAGCTTTAGAAATCTTGGAAGTTAATGATTCGGCTTCAACAAATACTGCAGGAAGGTATCTGCGAGAGTACAGCGAGGTCGCTCCGGCTATCAGAATGATTGAGAGCAGTAGATGGCCTGCAACAGGGATTGGATTCAGATCTGTTAACACGGTGATTCCGCCAAGAATTCCTTGTCCAAAGATTCCTAGGAATTGTCCAATAGCTAAGCCGCGCAAATCTTTCCGCTTGCTTTTTAGAACTGCAATGATCACTGCAACTGAAGCAATTACTAATACAAAAGTTAATAAACGATTTCCAAATTCGATCCACACATTTAATTGCGGTTCGGCCTGATGGGGGACTGGGGTATATGAACCTGGCGTGCACTCAGGCCAGGTGGGACATCCCAAACCAGAACCGGTTAACCGAACAGCTCCACCGGTAACGACTAGAGCGGCTTGCAAGAAAAGCAGTAGTCCTGTGGCCGGGGCCAAAACCCTTGTGGCTAGTTCTGAGGCTTTGGACATGGCCTAAGCCTATGACCCTTGAGCCACGCAGGGCTCTCGAGTGGCTCTCTGTGTCGAATTACGACACAATACTGTTGTGAAAATGACCGGAGCCAATCCAGCAGGGGACGATGCCCGTACCCGTGACCTTGTGGCCCGCTCAATTCTAGAAAATGGACCATCAACGGCTGCAGTCCTGGGTGAGCGCTTAGGGCTTACCGCTGCAGGAATTAGACGACACCTAGATCTTTTAGTTGCAGATGGCGTTGTAGAAGCGCGCGATCCACGTTCTTCATCGATTCGCGGTCGTGGTCGCCCTTCAAAGGTTTTTGTTATGTCAGATCAAGGCCGCGAACAATTTGAACATTCATATGATGACTTAGCTGTTGCTGCTCTGAAATTCATGTCAGCTCAGTCCGGTGCACATCTTGTCGATGCTTTCGCGCAATCTCGCGCCGATGACATTGAACGTCAGGCACAGAAATTTATGGCAAAACGAACAGGCAAAGTTGATGCGCTCGCCGACTTCTTAACCGATCAAGGATATGCCGCAAGCGTGCACGATAAGCCAATGGGACAAGAGCTATGCCAACACCATTGCCCGATCGCACACGTTGCATCTGAATTTCCACAATTGTGTGAGGCAGAGACTGAAGCACTATCAAAGCTTCTTGGAACTCATGTTCAACGATTGGCGACAATCGCACACGGCGATGGCGTCTGTACAACTTTTATCCCAAAGACACAAACTACAACCCGAAAGGTACGTGCATGACAACAGCACATCCAGAACTCGACGGCCTCGGCAACTACGAATACGGCTGGTCAGACAAGAGCTCAATTGGTGACAACGCCAAACGAGGACTCAGTGAAGAAGTCGTTCGCGACATCTCATCGAAGAAGTCTGAACCACAGTGGATGCTAGATCTGCGCCTTAAGGGTTTAGATCTTTTCGGTAAGAAGCCAATGCCTAATTGGGGATCAGATCTGTCAGGTATTTTCTTTGACACGATCAAGTACTTTGTTCGCTCAACAGAAAAGCAAGCAACTACATGGGATGACTTGCCTGATGACATCAAGAACACATATGACCGTCTTGGAATTCCAGAAGCTGAAAAACAAC
>Ga0214919_10013174_pt1 | contig 10051 bp, 8 predicted proteins | sample LL1503_MetaG_FD_177994 | JGI IMG/M metagenome (GOLD analysis project Ga0214919, IMG submission 177994) | Freshwater microbial communities from Lake Lanier, Atlanta, Georgia, United States - LL-1503 | ecosystem: Environmental > Aquatic > Freshwater > Lake | place: USA: Georgia | collected 2015-03-15 | reverse complement strand
CTCCAACTGCGGCCATACCCGGATATCGCGTTGCAGGTAAGACAGGTACAGCGATGCGATATAACTCTGCATGTAGTTGTTACAGTGGATATACAGCCTCATTTATTGGATTCGCACCGGCAGACAAACCACGATTCGTCATCAGCGTCACAATTCAAGATCCAAAGGGCCTTCACTGGGGCGGCGCTCTCGGTGGACCAGTATTCAAAGACGTCATGTCTTTTGCTCTAAAAAGTGAGCATGTATCACCAACTGGAACAAAAGTAATTCCTGTACCACTCAATGAAAGAGAACTAAATGCACGCATCAAGAAAGATGCGGTGAAACAGTAATGCTTAGGCCGATATCAAATCAGAGTAAATCTCTTGATGAAATCTCTAAAGTAATTTCTGCACATTCAAATGTTGATATCTCCGAAATGGATGAGATTCGTATTACGGGAATTTCTCAGTCTAGTAACGATGTAGAAGAAGGCGATATATTTATAGCCCTTGCTGGAGAAAAAACGCACGGTGCACAATTTGCCGCAGATGCAATTCAAAGAGGTGCCAAGGCGGTCCTCACAGATACTGCTGGGGCTGCGCTAATTTCTGGGGTACCGGTTCTCATAACAAATAACCCACGACGAAGTGCTGGGGTGCTTAGCGCTTGGTTCCATAACGAACCCATGCGCGACCTATACAGCGTGGGAATTACTGGAACCAATGGAAAAACTACTGTTACAACTATTTTGCACCAAATAATGTCACTTGCGGGACGCGAAAGTGGATTGATTGGAACGATTGAGACGCGCATTGGTAGTGAGGTTCTCATTAGTAAGAGAACTACTCCAGAAAGCAGTGAACTCCAATCACTTGCTGCCATTATGCGTGAGCGACATATGCGCAATCTTGTAATGGAAGTTTCAAGCCATGCAATTGCGCTGGATCGTATAAGAGGTAGCCATTTTGCAGTTGTTGGTTTTACAAATCTATCTCAAGATCATCTCGATTTTCATAAGACAATGGATAAATACTTTGAAGCAAAATCTGCTCTATTTACTTTCGAATATGCCGATCTTGCCATAATCAATATTGATGATTTATATGGACAAAAGTTACAAGAAATAACGGAGCTACCAGTAATTACCCTTTCACGAACAAATACAGAAGCAGACTGGCATTACAGCGATATTAGTAGCGAATACTACGGAGCTCATATTGCAATACGCGGATCAGGTGGCATTCTCATCGAGGGCAAAGTAAATCTCCATGGTGGTTATAACTATGACAATTTATTGATGGCTGTTGCAATCGCTGTAGAAAGTGGAATTGACCCTATTGATATCGCTTCCCTCTTACCAAAGCTTCGCGGCGCATCTGGTCGTCTCGAATCAGTTGTACTCGGACAAAAATTCGCTGCTTTTGTTGATTATGCGCATTCACCCGATGCTGTTGCTCGCGTTCTAGAAACTGCTCGCGAATTGAGCATGGGACGCGTTATCGGAGTATTGGGTTGCGGAGGCGACAGAGATCGCACTAAAAGATCTGCAATGGGACGCGCACTCAAAGAAGGTAGCGATGTTGCCATTTTTACAAGCGATAATCCACGATCAGAGAGTGCTGAAGAAATTCTCAAAGAGATGACTACTGGTATCGAAACCGCAATGGTCATAACTGATCGCGCACAAGCCATTAGAAGCGCAGTGAACGAGGCAGGGGATGGCGATGTTGTCATAATTCTCGGTAAGGGGCACGAGACTGGTCAAGATATTGCAGGAGTAGTTCACCCTTTTGATGATCGTATTGAGTTAGCGAAAGCTATTGAGGAAAAGAAATGATTCCTCTCAGTGCATTGGAAATATCAGAAATTGTAAAGGGAAAATTACAGGGTGAATCTAATGTCATTGTGAGCATGCCTGCAGTATTTGATTCACGTGAAGCTAGGCAAGGCTCTCTCTTCCTAGCCCTTGTTGGAGATAATCAAGATGGTCATGATTATGTCGATGCAGCCTTGAGCAATGGCGCAGTCCTAACTTTTGCAACTCGTACGGTCAAGGGGAATCACGTAGTAGTAAGTGATGTTATTGAAGCCGTTTCACTTCTTGCTCAATATGTGCGATCACAGTTATCTACTATGAAAGTTATAGGAATAACTGGATCCCAGGGTAAGACAAGTACTAAAGATTTATTACGTTCAATTTGTTCAACATCAGGAAGAACAGTGGCACCTGTTGCTTCCTTCAATAATGAATTAGGAGTGCCGCTAACACTTCTTCAATGTGATGAGAAAACACAATATTGCATTATTGAAATGGGTGCGCGTCACAAAGGAGATATCGCAAAACTTTGTTCGGTGGTCAAGCCTGATATCGGAGTGGTTCTACGCGTTGGAAATGCTCATATTGGCGAATTTGGATCACAAGAAGCTATTGCACAGACTAAATCAGAACTGATTCAATCACTCGATAAAGATGGAATTGCAATTCTAGGAAGTTACGACAAATTCACTATTGCAATGAAGAGCTTACATAAAGGTAGGGCGTTCACATTTGGGGAGAATCAAAGCGATGATGTCAGGGCGGCCGACATTGAAATTCGAGAAGGACGTGCGCATTTTGATCTCGTGACGCCACAGGGAAGAGATGCTGTTGGTTTGCGACTTATTGGAGTCCACCATGTGTCAAATGCATTAGCTGCCGCAGCAGTTGCAACTGCACTTGGAATTGCTATTGAGGTAATTGCAGGTGCATTATCGACTGCAGAAATTGCCAGTAAATGGCGAATGGAATTGCACGAACTCGATGGAATCATGCTTATCAATGATTCGTATAACGCTAATCCAGAATCAATGGCAGCAGCACTTCGTACTCTTCTCCTCTTCGCGCAAGAACGTGGGGGAGAATCATGGGCATTTATCGGAAAAATGCATGAACTCGGCGAGTCATCAGCCTCTCATCATCGAGATATTGGCACCCTTGCCCAAGAGATCGGGATTGATCACTGTGTTGCCATAGCAACTCCAGAATATGCGCCAGTGAGTGGAGGGGATGCGTCGATGGCCTTCCACAATTTAGGCACAATTGAAGAGGCAATCAAATTCTCATCTCATATCAATAAAGGTGATGTCGTACTTGTCAAAGCCTCTCGAGCAGAACATTTTGAATTGCTTTCAGATGGAATTGAGAAGGCTTGGAAAGAGCGAGCAGGTGAAAACGAATGAGACAGATTCTAATTAGTGGAGCGTTGTCGTTAATTTTTGCTCTTCTTGGCACTCCGATGCTCATCCGCATCTTGGCAAAAAAAGGTTATGGACAAATAATTCGAGACGATGGACCAAGTAGCCATCACACAAAGCGTGGTACTCCAACTATGGGCGGAATTATTATTATTTTCGCCGCACTCTTTGGTTACCTCGGCTCACACCTAATAACTCAAAATAGTATTACTACATCTGCAATTTTGGTTTTTGGATTAGTTATCTCATTAGGTTTTGTTGGATTCCTTGATGACTGGCTTAAAGTTTCACGACAAAAGTCCCTTGGTTTGACCGGTAAGCAAAAATTATTTGGCCAAGCACTTTGCGCGGCAATATTTGGTTACTTAGGAATTAGATTCGCTGATGCTGATGGATTGACACCAATATCTCTTTACCTTTCTGGAGTACGGGAAACATCCTTCAAACTTGGAGCAGTAGTTGTTATTTTGTGGGTAGTGCTCATGGTGCTAGCAACAAGTAATGGCGTAAATCTCACCGACGGATTAGATGGACTTGCTACCGGTGCTTCAGTTATGACTTTTCTTGCCTTCCTACTCATTGGGGTTTGGGAATTCGGTCAGAGCTGCGCAATCACTGCAACGTCTGGTTGTTATCAAGTTCGTGATCCACTCGATATGGCTGTATTTGCTGCTGGCTTTGCTGCTTCGTGTACTGGCTTTCTATGGTGGAATGCATCACCTGCTCGTATTTTTATGGGCGATACAGGATCGCTTGCTCTCGGTGGCGCACTTGCAGGACTTGCAACAACGCTTCGTGTAGAACTTTTGCTACTCCCTCTTGGTGGGCTCTTCGTGATCATTACATGCTCGGTCATTATTCAAACTCTCTATTTCAAAGCAACTGGCGGTAAGAGAATTTTCAAGATGGCGCCTTTGCAACATCACTTCGAATTACTCGGCTGGGGTGAAGTAACCATCGTGCTTCGCTTCTGGATTATTGCTGGACTCTGTGTCGCAGTTGGTCTAGGTCTTTTCTATGCACAATGGGTGGCGAAGTAAGAGAGATGGCTACGCTTTATTCATCCCAAAAAGTGCTGATACTCGGTGCCGGTGTTACAGGTATTGCTGTTGCGCAAGCCTTATCCAAGCGAGGCGCCCATATCGGAATTGTTGAGGAGAATAAGGAATCCAACTTTGATTTTCCGAGAGTTGAAATAGATTCAATCGATATTTCAGATTGGGATTCAATCGTAGTTTCCCCAGGATGGAAAGAGTCACACCCAATTATTCAAGCAGCTCAATTAGGTGGCATTACTATTTTGAATGAGATTGATATTGCTTGGGAAATTCATCTTGAAATGGCTCCTTCTCAAAAATGGGTTGCAATTACTGGAACTAACGGAAAGACAACTACTGTTGAAATGGCAGCGAACATGCTGCGCTCTGGTGGTTTTCATGCAATTGCATGTGGAAATGTGGGCGAGACTGTCATTTCGGTTGTGGATCAAAATGATCCGTATGACTATCTCGTTGTCGAGCTATCATCGTTTCAATTACATTGGTCAAAAAAGGCGCAGTTCGTCTCATGCGCAATACTAAATATTGCTGATGACCATACAGATTGGCATGGTTCATTTGAGAAGTATGCACAGGCGAAAATTTCACTATTGGATCGCACATCAACGGCAATTCTCAATGGAGATGATGGGGTAGTTTTAGAAAAGAGTGCTCATTGGCAAGGAAGAAAGATTTTTTACGGATTAGACACCCCGAAACCTGGGGAACTTGGCGTAGTAGAAAATTTATTAGTAGACCGTGCATTTGTTCTTGATCCCCAAGAAGCGGCGATGATTTGCGAACTTGTTGATGTGAAACCAACTGCTCCACACAATGTCTCAAATGCACTCGCAGCCGCAGGTATCGCACGATCACTTGGGGTCACACACGAAGCTATACAGAAAGCACTTCAGAAATTCACACCTGGGCGACATCGCATTGAAGTAGTGTGCGAAAAGAATGGCATCACATGGATTGATGATTCCAAAGCAACTAATCCCCATGCTGCAGCCGCTTCTTTGCTCTCACAATTACGCGTTGTTTGGATTGCGGGAGGTTTAGCAAAGGGTGCAAAGATGGAAGAACTTATCTCACGAACAAAAGGACGTATTCGCTCTGCCATAGTCATTGGTAGCGATGGAGAACTTATTGCCAGCGAACTTCGCAGACAGGCACCTGAAGTGCAAATATTCAAAATAGAGACACCGAGTGATTATCACAAAGGCGCAGAGTCGAATTCTCTAATGGAAACTGTTGTGAAGAAAGCGCATGAAATTGCTATCGAAGGCGACACCGTCCTTTTAGCACCTGCGTGTGCATCTATGGATCAATTCATCTCTTATTCTGATCGAGGAGATCGATTCGCAGATGCAGTAAAGAAAGTTGTACTTCATGAAAAATAACCAAATAAAGAAATCAGCACTTACTGAGTTTCTAAGCAAACCCGTGAATTTTTACTACATGCTTCTGGGTAGCACACTCGCTCTTACATTCATGGGGCTGATTATGGTTTTTTCAGCTTCATCGATTCATTCCTTGGAAACGAAAGGGAATTCCTACGGAATTGTTTTACGTCAAGCGCTGGCAATCTGCGCGGCGTTACCTCTGGGATTTTTTGCAACTAGGTTGTCATTGAAAAGGTGGCAGGTCATTGCTAAGAGATCTCTAATAATTTCAATCGTTCTTCTGGCGTTCGTTCAAATTATTGGACGTAGTGTAAACGGAAATAGAAACTGGATAAGCCTAGGATTCGTCGATGTTCAACCTAGCGAATTTGCAAAATTTCTAATGATTTTATGGGCTGGATACATGCTCGCTAGCCGAGAGCGTGCAGGTATTGTTCAAGCAAATGTTTTGATGTTGATCGCACCTGGCTTCGCGCTGGCTATGGCCCTTATATATTTCGGTAATGATTTAGGAACAGTCTCTGTCTTTGCATTGGTTTTGGCGGGGCTCTTGTGGGTATCAGGTGTACCAATGCGTCTTTTCACACTTGTTACAACACTTGGATTTGCAGGTATTGCAACACTCATCGTGACGTCACCAAATAGAGCGCAGAGATTACTCGTTGTCCTGCATCCCTTTGCAGAAGGTGATTACAAGAATGCGGGCTGGCAACCAGCACACAGTCTCCTTGGCCTAGCTAGCGGTGGACTATTCGGAGTTGGCCTCGGGGCAAGCAGACAAAAGTGGGGAAACCTTGCCGAAGCACATACAGATTTTATTTTCTCTGTCATTGGTGAAGAGTTAGGTCTATTTGGAACTCTCGCAGTTCTTCTCCTCTTTGCTGCTTTGATTTTCTCAACGTTCAAGATTTCAATGCGAACACATGATCCACTTGTTCGCTATGTCTGCGCTGGAATTGGTTGCTGGATAACTATTCAAGTAATACTGAATTTAGGATCAGCCCTGAGTGTGTTACCAGTTGTCGGCGTGACGCTTCCTTTTCTTTCATACGGTGGCTCTGCGCTCCTGGCAACATATTGCGCAATTGGTTTCGTACTCGGTGCAGCGCGCAGAGATCCACGCATTTATGATGAAGTGAAGAGATCGAAGTTTCCATGGCTCGCATAATTATCGCTGGGGGAGGCACAGCTGGTCATATAGAACCCGGCCTTGCAGTTGCTCGACTCTGGCGAGATAAGAATCCAGATGATCACATTGCATTTTTAGGTACAAAAAGCGGATTAGAGAACACATTAGTTCCTGCAGCGGGTTTCGAACTTCTTTTGATTCCAAAAGTAGTTGCCCCTCGCAAACTTTCTGTCGCAGCTTTTCGCGCTCCATTCACATTCATTAGCGCACTTGTACAGGCTCGCAAATATATTAAAGGCGCGCAAGTAGTAATTGGTTTCGGAGGCTACGTAAGTGCGCCAGCGTATTGCGCAGCTAAGTTATCTGGAATTCCGATTGTTATACATGAATCTAATGCTAAACCTGGAGTCGCCAATAGGTTAGGTGCACTTCTAGGTGCCTCAGTTGCAATCTCTCGAAGCGTAGAGAGTGGGAAATTCTCTGATGCGCTCATTACTGGGTTGCCACTTCGCATTGAAATAATTGATGCGTTCAAAAGTGCGCAAAAAGATTGGACGAAGGCGCGTCACCAAGCGAAAATTGATTTAGGTTGCAATCCAAGTAAAAAACTCATTCTCATAATGGGTGGATCTCAAGGTTCAATAGCACTCAATGAGGTGGTTGCAGAGTCCCTTGAAAACCTGCTCAACCAGGGTTACAGCGTAATTCATTCAGTTGGGCGAGGAAATAATCTTCCAGACAAGCGTGATGGTTACTTTCCCACTCCTTATATAACGTCAATGAGCAATGCCTATTTAGCGGCAGATTTGATTATTGCTCGAAGCGGAGCAGTTACGTGTAGCGAATTTCGCACATTAGGTCGTTACGCTTTATTCGTGCCTCTACCAATTGGAAATGGCGAACAACGCCTCAATGCTATGGATTTAGTAGAAGCAGGAAGAGCACAGATAGTTCAACAAAGTGATTTTGATGCTCACTATGTTCAGGAAAATATCAAGAGGCTCCTTGATCAGTCTGAAAAAACTCATATCGAAGGTGATCCAACAGAGTTACTAGCAGTAGAAAAAATCGTAAACTTGATTGAATATGTAAGTCAAGGAAGCAGATGATGCGCAGGACTCTCGCTGATCTAATAGACAACCGGATTCATTTCATAGGTATTGGTGGCGCTGGCATGAGCGGTCTTGCTCGCATTGCACTTTCATACGGGGTCGAAGTAAGTGGCTCAGATGCGAAGGATTCCTCTGTAGTTGCAGCACTTCGAATATTAGGTGCTCATATCGATGTCACTCATGAAGGTGACCATGTAGACGGTTCAAATTTCGTCGTTTTCTCAACAGCAATTTCTGAACACAATCCTGAGTTAGTCCGCGCACGTGAACTAGGTTTACCCATCCTTACTCGTGCGCAATTACTTGCAATCCTTATGTCGGTTTCTAAAAGTATCGCCGTAGCCGGAACACATGGAAAAACGACGACTTCTTCGATGCTTGCCGTAGCGCTTCAATCGTGTGGCCTAGATCCATCATTTGCTATTGGTGGAACGATTACTGCATCAGGCTCTAACGCACATAAAGGAACAGGAGATTTATTCGTAGCTGAAGCAGATGAATCAGATGGATCTTTCATTGAATATCATCCTTTTGCCGCAATTGTTACAAATGTTGAGCATGACCATGTTGATTTCTTCGCTACCCCTGAAATGGTGACTAAAGCATTTTTGGATTTTGCAGCAACAATCAATCCTGAGGGCTTCCTTATTTACTGCAATGATGACCCTGGATCGAAAGCTCTCGGAAAAGCGTGTAGCGAAATCTCGACAGTGTCTTATGGCACTGATGCCAGTTCTGATTTAGTAATAGATAAAATCGAGTTATTCGCAATGAGTTCTAAGGCTCGTGTTGTTTGGCGGGGTAAGAGTTTAGGAATGATCGAATTACACGTTCCTGGTCATCATAATTTGCTCAATGGGTGTGCGGTATTAGCTATGGGTATGGCACTTGGCTTAGAACATTCAGCAATCATTGCGGGATTGGCAACCTTTCAAGGTACAGGTCGCCGATTCGAATTGATTGGAACGGTCCATGGCATCCGAGTCGTTGATGATTACGGCCATCACCCAACTGAGATTGATGTAACGCTACAAGCAGCGCGGCGCTATGCAGGGGATGGTCGAGTAATTGTAATTTTTCAACCACATCGCTATTCACGAACACAAGCGTTCATCACTGAATTTGCTCGTGTGCTCAATCAGGCAGATCGCGCAATTTTATTAGAAGTTTATGCAGCAAGTGAACAGGCGATTCCTGGCATTAGCTCGCAGCTCATCGTTGATGAAATGACGCATGGTGAATTCATTCCAAACTTTATTGATGCCACACAGACTCTAATTGAATCAGCCCAACCCGGCGATGTAATCATGACATTGGGTGCTGGAGATGTAAGTTCACTTGCTCCAATCATTGCCGCTGGTTTACACAAACGCTTTAGCGCGGAATAGGTGATTCAAATAAATCGCAGAATTCTCTCCTTATTGGGAATTGCTCTATTTGCACTCATTGTCTACATCATTGCTTGGTCGACGCTATTTACTGTGTCGAAAGTGGTAGTGACTGGCGCACAGCAAAGTGCAATGCAAAATTTTAGTGGAATAATTCTCGGAGAGAAACTAGCGCGAGTTGAACCAAGGGCTGTTGCTAGAAAGCTACAAGAGCAATTATGGATCGAGGGCGTCGAAGTCTCTAGAAATTGGATTAATGGAACTGTGACTTTAGATATCACTCCTCGAAAACCAATAGGCATTTTCTCTGGTCGCTTCATTGATAAGTCAGGGACGATCTTTGATATTCCAGGGGGGTCGAGTAAATCTCTACCTGTAGTTGAGGCAAATTCGACAGTCAGTGGCCTTTCAGCGATTGAACTTTTCACGCAATTACCGGAGAACTTTCGTTCTAAAATCGAGACTATCAAGGCGAAGAATCAGGATTCTTTTGAACTTGTCCTCGATGAAGGGCCCCGAAAGCTTTTATTATTGTGGGGGACCAATTCAGATTTGAATCTGAAGATAAAGGTCTATGAAGCACTTATTGCATTGAAAGAAAATTCAAAGATTGTGACAGTAGATGTTTCTGCTCCACATGCACCAATTGTTAAATAACGTCTCAAAATATTTCTAGAAATTCTTCGCGTCGGTGTTTGCTTACATGCTCAACTCGCTTTACGTTCACCTCACGCATAAATATAAGAACTATATGTCTCAAGTT
>Ga0214919_10013172_pt1 | contig 10052 bp, 20 predicted proteins | sample LL1503_MetaG_FD_177994 | JGI IMG/M metagenome (GOLD analysis project Ga0214919, IMG submission 177994) | Freshwater microbial communities from Lake Lanier, Atlanta, Georgia, United States - LL-1503 | ecosystem: Environmental > Aquatic > Freshwater > Lake | place: USA: Georgia | collected... | reverse complement strand
CATCTATGTTGCTAACTCTTCAATCTTGTGAGAAGTCTCAAGCAAATGTCCGAACACTTATTTCTAATGACTGCGGTGTTACCTGGGAAATAATCCCGGCAGGTCAAACAATTCCTAAACGACTTACTGCGTGTGAGTTGAAAACTACGATTCCTGGCGCACCTATGACCGGTGAATCTCATTTCAAAACTAACTTTGCTAACAAAGTTAAAACAAACATTGATATGGATTATGAATATGAAATCATTGATCCAGTTAAATTTATCACCGAAGCTCCTTACTTGGCCAAATCTAATTCAGATGCTGATGATGTGAGTTCTGATCCTTCACGATTTGAATCTGCTGAGAATTCTATTATAGACAAACGAATTAAAGATATCGCACGTGATCTACTCTTGAATATTGATATCGTAGAGTTTGACCAATCAGAATTTGAAGATACTCTACAAACTCAAGTAAATAAAGCACTATCAAATCGTGGAGTTCATATTAACTACCTAAGTTTCGTTCCCACACCATCTGAACAAACTGAACAAGCTATTGATGTGGCAACTGCTATGAAGATTTATGAGAGTAAAGGTCTTACGGAAATTGGTAAACAAGTTATCGCTAATAAGGCTGGAGCTGCTAAAATTGAAATGAATGTTAAGTCAGAAACCCCAACTGCACCAAAAGAATAAAATCTAAAATAAAAAAATCCGAATGAAATTCTCATTCGGATTTTTTATTATTTTCCAAAATATATAAAGTTATGAGGATAATACTATTTCTATTTCTACTCACATCAAACTTGATGGCTCAGATATATTATCCTGCACCGGATAATTATGATGAAAATGATCCTAAAACACATTTATATGATGATGGTAAAGGAAATACAATAACATGGGACCAACTCTCAAAATCTAAACAAGATATTGAGTTAATCAATTACTCCCCATATAAACCGATGCCAAAACCATCCTTAGATAAGATAGGGTTTAATGGTAAGCCTATGATACTCTACTTCTATTCAAAGTATTGTGGGGCGTGTTTTGCAATCACACCAATAATACAAGGTTATAAGAGTAAAGTTAAAGTAATAACAATTGCGGGTACAGGACATCCAATGGATGATGAAAAGGATAATATTCATTTAAAGAATTACTTTCAGAAACATATTAATTACACACCAACGATATGGTTTATTAATAAGAGGGGTCAGTGGAGGCAAAAGATAGGATTAGGTGCTGAAGAAACTAAAGAAGTTATAAATAAATTTCTAAATGAAAAATGATTGAATTAGAAATTAAAAAAAGAATAGACGAATATCTACTATTCGACTCTGATAGGTTATTTAAGTCTTGTGATTTAGTACGGATATTTGGTGGTGCTATTCGTGATGGTATCTGTGGACATCCTATTAATGATATTGATATACTAGTTGGTTCTAAATCGATTGGTATAGTGGAACATATTTTATCATTAAATGGATATACAAAAATAGAATCTCTGATACCAAAAGACCTAGCAAGTGTGTATAACGATATACAAGTTATTAGCGAACCACATACGTGGATGAATGGAAATCGAATAGTTCAACTTATTAGACCAAGAATAACACAACCAAATTATAAAACAGGAGGTGGTGTTATTAAACCTGATATGTATTATTACAAAGAAAACTTTGATAGGTTGATATCTAGTGTTGATTTAAGTTGCTGTGGTGTCTCTTATGATGGTAATAAACTATCAGAGGATTATCCAAATGCCATTTTACATTGTAATAGTAAAGTTTTTTCTGTTAATCAGAATGCAATGATGTACTCACATAAAAGAATACATCATAGAGTTGCTAAATTAGAAGGTAGAGGTTGGAGTAGAATAGATGATACCGTGTCAATAAATAGAGATCTAAAAATTAAACAAATTATAGGTATATGAAAGACTCACAATATGTAGAAGGTAGATTATTTAGTGATTACTCTTCAGTTGGTACTGGATTTCTAGAAGGAATGTTGGATAAGTACCGATGTAAAAAATGCGGTCATTTAGGTAAAATGACTATTATCACAAATGTTCCATTAGATGTTATATGTGAGTCTTGTGAGAGAGAAGAAAAAATTGATGATATATTAGGATCTATTTAAGATTCATCTAACAAGTCATTTAGTTTTTCATTTCTATTTTTATTCAATCGAATGAAATTAATTTTATCATTTGCATCCTCGATTGCTTTTTTATATAATTTTTCCATATAATCAGTTTCAATTAAAATAACAGAGTGTGTTTTATCTGTATAAAATATATCACCGTCAACTGGAATTATTTTACAATCAATATCCCAAATACTACCTCTGGAATCCCCTATTGTTTTTAATTTAAAGAGTAATTTAGTATTTCTATCACCATGTCCAGTTATTATATCATAAGAATCATATGATATATCATCAACTATCATATCTAAAACTCTACACCATTTATATAGTGAGACTCCACTATTATATCCATTGTCAAAAGCAACTATATCTCCACAATTAAATATTTTACTCATATTCCTAACTCATTTAATTTCTCATTTCTCATTTCTTCAAAGGTTATGAGAAAATTGGCATCTACTTTTCTCCATTTACTATCATTACATTTTATAATATAAGATGGTGGTGCAGGTTGTAAGGTATATGGATCATATATAGTTGGACACAATTGTCCTTCATATATATTACCAATATTTAAATAATCATTCAATATTATTCCATAACTATGTGGTATTTCTTTTAAATATAATTTCATTTCAGTATTTCATTTATCTTTTGATCTCTTTGGCAGTTTTTACAAATTATTAAATTATCTAATGCGTCTTTAAAAGTGGAATTACAAAGTGGACATTTTTTAAAGAATACCGATAATGATTCTTCGAAGAATTTAAGAAGTTCAGCTTTAGTCATATTAAAAATTACATAAATATATAAAATATATTCCAATAAAACCATTTGTTTAAATATATACTAACATGAAAGAATATATATTTATTTACGGTTTATTTAGAGACCAAGCTAGAAATCTGTTAGGAGATTATACAACTTGTGGTCGGGCAAATGTTCAAGGAACATTATATAAAGTTAACGAGTTTTATCCAGGATTTAAACCAACTGGTAAAAATAAGATTTGGGGTGAAGTTATTATAGTTGATCCATCAGTTATGCCACAATTGGATGAATATGAAGGTGTTGAATACAATCGAGTTAAAGTTAAAACATCTACCGATATTGAGTGTTGGATCTATGAATATAAATATGATATATCCAATTTCAAAGAGATTAAAGGTGGAGACTGGATGTTAAGATAATTAATCCTTATTAATATTACTTATATTTCTCTCTAAGTTCTTCTTGTGATGATCCATTGAATTGGTTATATTCTGCAGATCGATAATCATTTTGATCTAATTCTAGCAATCTTTTAAACCAATTTATATCACTATCATTAAATGATAGTTCGGTTTGTCTTTGTGACTTTCTACCTCTTAAAATAGGAAGAATGATTTGACCATGTTTTGTTATGCAAATCCATTGATAATAAGAATCTTCATCCTTTGCATCTATTTTAGAGAAATTCATCCAACCATCTGGTCTGATGGAATCCAATCTTAATTTATCAGGACTTATAACTTTCAATACCGAATTGTAAGCTATTTCTTGTTCCTTTGTTTCAAATTCAAACTCTTTAGATAAATCTTTTACGATCCTTTCAATTCTAATATGAACCATTTTTTTGTAAAAAGATATGAATGTATAATTACCTTCTTTTAATTCATAATCATCATCTTCTAATCTTGCTAAAAGTGTATTATACATACCCAATATTTCCTGAGAATCATAATCCGAAGATCTGAGTACCATATCACATACTCCTATATCAGGAGTATCAATTTCAAAATCATAAGCATCAATAAAATCGGTTATATAGTCCGAAATTGGATTGATATAAGATTCGTATAGTTTATATTTTTTAAGATATTTCATAATTATGTATATATTAGATTTTGTTATAAGTAATTTTTTTCATATCTTTGTCATTAAAATTAATATGAAAATGATTAAATGGATTGTTAAAGCAAATAGTTGGTACGATACTATGAAAGAACCAAATCGTACATTATTTTTCTTCTTTGTTATATTACCATTAATTTGTGGTACTCAACTTATACTTACCACTATCTATGGTGATATTGGATTCATTTATTGGGGTATATGGATTATGATAATGTGGTTATTTAGAATGATGCCAGTATTCGTAGATATTAAAAATAAAAATGTATAAATGAATAAAAGATATCAACAATATAATAAAGATTGTTATCTAAGAAATGAATTCTTAGATATACTATCTGGTGCCTTACCAATTCAATATAATAGAGATACAGCTAATGCAAAAGAAGAATTCAACTCCTTATTTGATATATCAGTTCATTACATCTATTATCCAATGCCACTTGTTAAAGAGTTCTATATTACTGATTGGAAAGTTGACTACGATAGAAGTTCACTACATTTAGAATATTTGGATGAACAGTGGAGACTTAAAAAAACTATTTTTAGAAAGGGTAAACCTATATTTAATGGTTTAGCCTTTGTGTCGACAAAAGAAAGGATAGAATCAGACGATATAATTACTAAAGATCAGATTTTTCCAGAGATTATTAAATACTTCCAAGATGTTGATCCTAATATTGCCAAACAATTATCAAGAAATTATAATTTAAATATTCTAAATTTAGATATCTAATGTTTCATAAAATTCAAGATGGAGACACCTTTAAACTAATACCTCAAATATCAAAAAAGAATGGTATCTTATGGATTAGAGAGATGGATTGTCTTTTCATAGAAAATAATGTTTTGTATGATGTAGATTCTAAATGGATGGGTAAACTCAAAAGTATCATCTATAAAGATAAATATAACCAATCATCACCAATGTATAATAAAGTAAACTACTCTAAAAGATACTATTGTAATTTCATTGATAAAACTGGTAGTATTAAAACATTTACATTTGGTAGAACCCTTCATAAAATAATCGTAGAAAATCTTTCCGATAAACTTGCTAATATTCGATCTAATTGGCAATTACATATTTCACTAGAGATTAAAAGTACTTATCCATCATATGATAAAAGTAGTGTAATAGAGACAGGTTGGTTCTGTCCAGTAAATGATTTAAATGACCAACAAGAATGGATGGAGTTTATTAAAAATAATAGTCCTGATTTAGATACCTTTTTTAAACAAAAAGATATTAAATATCATCGAGAGGAATTATCAGAAGTATTTGGAAGTGATGTAATATCTGAAATTATTAGTAATGACAGAAGTGAAAAATTAAATCAATTAGGTATATAAACTTTTAATTTTAAAATTATATAATTTTCATTATTGCAATAATAGTTGTCATTTAACTAAAAAATGTCTGGAAAGGTAATCCATAACTTATCATTAAAAACAAAAATAAAATAATAATTATGAAAATTAAATTTATGGGAGCACTACATGCTTCACCGAACAAAAATCCAGAAAAGGGAATTACTTATACTGGTCATTTAAAATTAGCTGACTTGGTTTCAGCTCATAAAAATCACGGTAAAGATCTTTACAGAGGAAACGTTAGGGAAACTTTAGCATCTACTTATGCTCAAATTAAAAAGAATAAAGTTACAGATGGTATTTACCGTACATTAGAAAAAATAAATTCAGGTGAACTGGACCCAATTGTGTTTTTTAATGGTCATCAGGGATGTTTAATTATGTGTGAATCATTAAGTATATCAGATGGTGAGTATGTAGCAGAGATTAAACATGATTACCAAGGAATAGGTAATGGGCAACAAAGTGTTAATGCCGCTTATTTTTTTAGTAATAGAAATGAGATAAGTGATGATATTATAATTCAAGCTAAAGTTATGGTTGGATATAGTAAAAAAGACTTTCAAGAATCTTGCAATAGAAATAATACATCCAATAGAATATCACAAAAAAGTGTTATCTCTAATGATTGGACTGATATATCAAATGAATTGAAATCAATGGGCATAACTTTAATTTATAAAACGGGTGGTGTGAAACCTAAGAGGTCTGCTGGTAGAATAATTAACATTCAAGAAAAAAACTATTATAATTTTTTAAACGCTTATTTTGTAAAAACACCTTGGATAACAGGTGATGAAACTATTAGACAAGGATTTAGTGTCGATTCAGTGACAGTAAGTGAGTTAATAAAATTAGACAATTTCAAAACTCAATTAGTAAATTGGTTTGATAATAATCTCAAAAACTATGATACTGATCTTTTTGACTATAAAAGAATTGGTTATATACAAAATTCAATAGTAACTGCTTTTAAACAATACTATGATGGAAATTTATCTGAGTCAGATTTTATAAAAATCTGTTTTGATAAAACCATTTACCCAGCCATTAAAAGAGAGGGTAGAAGAGTTGATTGTAGTTATTTCACAAATGAAACAAATGTTAAAAACATTCTAGATAATATAGAATCTAAATTAACTATCTATAAGATGGAACAAAAACAATTACAAACTGTTTAATAAAATAAAACCCACTCAATTATCTTTGAGTGGGTTTTTAAATCTAATTTAAAAGAATATAATGAAATACTTAACCTCTAAAGAAAAAGAACTATTAGACCTTATTAACCTTAATAAGGAAAATCCTATTAAATGGAAAGCTATGCCTAAACAAGAAGTTTATACACATCTATATGGTTGGGATAATCCTCATGTAGATATAAACACACTCTTAACCCCTAAAGAAAAAGAAATACTTATAGCTAAAGGATATACAATAAATAACAATCTTAAAAATGATCCTAAACTTCTTTCTGATATCCGAAAATTGAGAAAGAATCCACGTTTATCTAAATAATCAATATAATCAATATGAACGAAACACCTAAAACTATTAAAGTCAAAATGACTGAATCTTATTCCACTTGGATCGTTAGAGAATCGGTTGAATTAAATGTAGAAGACTATCCAGAATTATCAGGAATGTCCATAGAAGAAATGGAAGAATATATCTCCGAGAATTGGGATAGTATGAAAGCACCTGATGATTCTTCTTACGATTCACTACTTGAACAATGTAGAGATTCTGATATCGAGAGAGATAGAGTTATCGATGAAGAAACAGGTTGTGAATTTGATTAATTTTTACTATATTTATATTTGTAATAGACGCGCTTCCCACGGTTAATGCACAAGGATAATGAAGGAAATAATACGTTCCCTAATCTATTACAGGAATTATAAGTAGTGAATATTTGCATAAATTTAAGTGGAAATGGTATCACGCTCGGCAAGAGATCACGTTGCAGGTTCGAGTCCTGTCTTATAATCAATACTTAGAAATAAATTCTACGGCTTTAGTAGATCCAGACATATTAAATTCATAGTAATTATCTGTACAATGTGATTCATTAATTCTCATTAACAATGATGAAGATTTTTTAAAATGTTCTAAAAAGTCTGGATATTCCGTTAGTATATCATCTATTATGAATAAAGTGTGTGAATCTGTTGATTTTATACCACTAAATGTGTATCTTTTGGTTTCACCATTAACAACCAATGCCATATCAATATATGGATAATCATCACAATAATATCCACCTGATATATAAAATCCAACTTTACCGTCAACATTCTCAAGTTTAATAACACCAGTTTTGTTATTAGAGTAACAATATGTTATTTTATAAGGTTCATCAATTTTATTATCAACATTTCTATTTACCCATTGTGAATAAGATATTTGAGATATAGATAAAAATATTAAAAAAATTAAGTATTTCATAGTTTTCTATATATATCTATATGTTCTACTTACTAATCGTTTTTATTATAGTCTCGATAATCTGTTTAAGTATTTATAGTTTTTTTGATAAGTTATTTGATAATATTAAAAATAATAATTTAAGAGTATTTTTAAAAGTTTTAGTATTTTTAATATTGTGTCCTATTCCATTTATCTTTCTAACAATAGCATATTGCTTTAGTTATTCATCTAATAAAAATTAACTCCAAATATTAAACAATGATGTTCCTTCATGTGTTAATAGTTTAAAGACTATGAAGATAAACATTCCTAAACCATAAATATTCCAAAATAATGATTGGGTAAAGCTAGGATTCCATAAATTCTCAGTATGTGTAGTTAATTTACTCTTTTCATCAAATCTATAAATCTCACCACAAAAAATTTGTTGTTCAATATGAGATATTGTTGTATCTATTAAAGAGGTTACAAATGATCCAATCAAAATTAACCAAGTAGTAAACCAAACGCCACCTGCAAATAAATTTGTACTTGTTCCTATATCATACATTAGTTGACTAAACCATACTTCACTAACTCCAAATATCAACTTAAAGGCGGCAAATCCAATAATAGTCAACATAAAAGATACTAAAAATGTAACAAACCACTTAACCGGATAGTATATCCATCTGTAATTATGACGAAGAAAAGCAAGTACTAATCCAACAATTAGCAATTGTAGAAAAAATGATAGTGTTTCAATTAATCTTCCCATATCTTATATATTTTAATCTTTTAAAGTATCTGACATTTTAGATTAAAGTTTTATTATTGTTTATTATATTTTTCGATTTGTGGTTTGAAAAAAAAATAAAAAAAATTTTTTAGTCTTGTCCATAAAAAAAAATTTTAGTATCTTTGTGTTTAAATAAACAAAATCTATGAATTTATCAGAGGTAATAGAAAAATTAATTTCTAATAAAGAAGAAATTAATACACTTCAAAGTCAATTGAATAAACTACATAATGAGAATAATAAATTAAATGAATTAAGAAATCAAATAGAAGTCAACAGACTAGTCGATTATATCCAAATCGGTGATGAATATGAATTCACCAGATATATGTCACTTAAAGGAGTTCAAACCGGAAAAGATACTGGAGCAAGTCCCAGTTTTAGATCTGGTGATAAAATACAATTTGTAAAGAAAAACACTAAATCAATAGTAATAAAATGTATTAAGAAGATTGTAAGTAAAAATGAAAATGGTACTGTTGTAAAAATTGAAACCAATCCTGATACTTTATTCCGTATTGATATAGATAGTTTATATTCACATCTAATGTTTGATATTAATTTTAAAACATCATTTCAATCATATATAAATAGAAAAGAATCTTTAGAACAATTAGGTATATGAAATTAATTGCTAAAAGAGATTTATTTATTAATAATAAGGGTGCTAAAAAAACTCGTGTTTTTAAAAAAGGTAATATCTATACAATTGAAAATGTTTTAAGTCATACTTTAAATAATAGTCATCCTTGGAAATCTTATAAAGTCACTGATGATACTGGTGGTTCTTATTGGTATGATGAATCTGAGATTAAAAAACTATTTCTAAGTTTAGATAAGGGAAGAAATAATAAATTAGACCAATTAGGAATAATATGAAAATAATTATAGGAAACCAAACCTATGAATCTAAGTCTTGGGATCAACCAATATTAGCATCTAAAAAAGTTAAAAATAAAATAGTAGATCTTATTATAGGTGGAAATCACGAGTTTAAAGATTTTCCCGAACTAATTATTTTGGATAAATATAAATATCAATGGATATTAAAGGGTTGTAACTTAGTTAAGTCACATACAAAAATAAATCTATATGATAGAACTTATGATACTTATTTAACTATATCCTATGAATCGAGATCAGGATCTCATATAAAGGAAGTTATTAAAGGTGAGATTAGGGATTGGAATATAGATAAACTTATAGGATAATAATATGAAAGGACAACGAATTGTAATTTTAGAAGACTTCAAATTTAATGGTAAAGAATATAAGAAAGGACATCAATTCACTATTACCGGTGATGATGATATCCGTGGATTAGATTTAGAAGATGATGATGGAAATAGTATCGGTGAGATTCGATTCAGTGGTATTAAATGGCAGTTATTAAGTCAGTATCGTGATGATAGATTAAGAGGATTGTATATATGAAAAGT
>Ga0214919_10013170_pt1 | contig 10054 bp, 23 predicted proteins | sample LL1503_MetaG_FD_177994 | JGI IMG/M metagenome (GOLD analysis project Ga0214919, IMG submission 177994) | Freshwater microbial communities from Lake Lanier, Atlanta, Georgia, United States - LL-1503 | ecosystem: Environmental > Aquatic > Freshwater > Lake | place: USA: Georgia | collected... | reverse complement strand
GCCATAGATGCACGTATTAAAAGTGGAAATTCGGTAATTGCTCAAACCGGTAAAAAGATGTCCGATTTAATGGGTATTAAAAACGTGTAACATGAAAAAAATACCAAAAGACAAATTAGTTTCAGGTCTTAAGATTCTCTACAAATTGTGGAAAAGAGAACATGACAGTGATAGTGATTGGCCATCAAAACATTATATTGAGTGGGAAGCTGGTGACCCTTATAAATTTTATTACAAATACGAAAAACAATTAGGTCTTGGTCGTGAAGCCGAGGATTACTATTATTGGATGAACGCTTTGGAGGAAAATGAAGATAACTTAGACAACGACACATTAACTGTTGATAATGTAATTATTCCAAAATATTATACGTTTGATGTTGAAACTTATGAAGATAGGGTTGAACAGGTACATGTTACTTATGAGGGTCAAGTAGAAGGTTATTTTAAGGAAGACCAACTATATAGAAGTTTCTACGAATTAGGACAGGGTGAAGTTTTTGATTTCTATGATTTTAGTGAAACTGACAGAGATTATGGTGATGGTGAAGGTAATGGTATAGAGTTAAGACAGATTACTATGGTTTCTGACGTTATACCAGAATCAAACAAAAAAAGAAAAGTTATGAAAGAATCTAAATTGGATTCGTTTATTGATAGTCTCAATGAGTCTGAGACAAAGTTTTTGATAGAAAAACTACAAAAGAAACTCCTTTAATTATTTTTTACGACCTTTTTTCTTAGGTACCAAATCACCAAGAGTTTGTTTTTTATCCACAAAATCTTTTTTATGACTTATACTCACGGACACGGGTCCATTTTTTGTGATGGAATAATCATATTTCCAAACTGACTTACTATATTCAGTTTCATATACACGTTCAAATTTTAAACTCTCAGACATTTTTGTGGTTCCAGACGTAGACATACTACAAAGATAATAAAAAACCCCTTAAACGTCAAATTTAAGGGGTTAGATTTAATTTCACTGATGGTTACTCACCATCCTTTTTAGGTTCAGGATTTTTTTTCTTTGCAAAAATAGCTTCAACAGTTGTTAAACCTAAGAAACTACCACATAAAAGAGCTAAAGTGTCAAACATGTATTCAGGGGTTACACCTGACTTAATTGTTGCAACGTAAGCCAATCCGATTAAGTTAATTAATGTGATAATACCTGAGAATCTTTTAGAAGATACATCAGAACCATCACCCATTAGTTTCATAAAAAAGTTCATATCAAGGTAATTTTATTTATAAATATAAAGAGATATTTATTTATCATGATTACCTGTACAATAAGTAAAAGTGTTAGTGATAAATTAGTTGAAAAATATTCATTTTTAAAATCAATAACATTTGATTGTAAAGAAAAAGATAATCAGTCAATTTACATGGACCCAACCATAGTAGTAGAAACTACTCCATTACCAGAGAATTTTTTTAATATGAAATGTGAAGCTTATTCTTTAATTAAAGAAGAAACTAATAGAATGCCGCATTTAAGAAATGGCTGGAAAATAATAAGAAATACTAAATAATTAAAAAGCTATTAAAGCTGCTAGTCTAGATGCTAAGCTAGTATAAATATGCCATTTTTTTACTTTGTTATTTTTAAATTAAAATTATATTTTTACTATGAAACTCGCAATGATGGAATCTTACTGTAATCGTGGCATAAAAGATAAAATGGAATTATTTTTTGGTGAGGGTTCAAGAATAGAATTAATTAAGGCATTTCCTCTTTCACAATCAAAATCACAACAAATTACGGCAAAGGTTTATTTGACTGACGCTGAAACGTCAATGAATTATTGGCCACAAAATATTTGTTGGCTAGTGGAAGAAGCATACGAATTTGTAAATGGAAAAAATGATGGACCAAAAATTGTTGTCCAAGCAAGTTACGATATTATTTAGACTTTGATGAGTCTTTTGTTGTTTTTACAACATCACAATGTTTTTTGGTACATGTTGGTGTTTTGTATACCGTATCGTGAATATAAACTTTAACGGCATTTGGATTTGGTAAATAAAGTGTGTCTGTTTTTGTTATTAACGAATCAGTTATTTCAGTTTGTACTTTAGTGGATGAGGTACAAGATTTTGTTATTGAGATAACAATAAGTGATACTATTCCAACTAGAACAACAAAAACACTAACACCAATTTTAAACGCAAAGTTATAAGCCGATTTTTTTTCTTTCATCATAATACGACAAAGATACAACAAATATGTAATAAAACAAGACCTGAAGGATAAATATTATTCTCCAAAATATTCTTTTCTCAAATCATCAATAAATTTCTTGGCTGTTAATCTAAGTGATGAATCGGTTACGTTTGGGAATTTGTCTTCGTAAGTTCTAAGTATTTTACCAACCAAACTTTTTTTGGATGAGTCAAGTAATCTTGATTTTTCATCAATATAAAGTAATACAAATGGTTTTGGGAAATGGTCAACAACTTTGGAATTAACAATAATATTAGACTTTAAAAAATCATAAAATTTTTGGTCAAACTCACCAAAGTAATTTTTCATAACTTCTTTTTTATCTTCTTCAGTAATAATTAAACGTGTCATAATTAACTTGATTTAATTGTTGATTCTAAATCTTGAATATCTGTTTTATTAATTTTAGCAATTTCTTTACCGTCATTTTTAATAATAAGAATATCACCGGCTAAAGTTACTGTTAATTCTGGTTTTTGGCTATGTTTAAATATTCCATTTCCAGATGGAACAAAACCCATTTCTTTGAGTACCGTGATTAAATCAAAAGATTTTTCTTCTAATATTCTTTTTAATTGGGATTCTGTAACAACTATTTTCATATTATATAAATACCATTTAAAATCTATTACGTGTATGTTTAAAATGAACGTGGTCGGGCTCCATAGAAAATGATGGTGCATCGTATGCTCCAACACCTTCTTTAGATTCTATTTTTTTATTCTCATGACCACATTGATGACAAAGATAAGGATGTTTATCATCGGGTTCAATATCCCAAGACCATCCACAATTTTCGCAAGTCACATCTTTATGTGATTCAGAAATAACTCGTTTAATTATTTTTTTTAATTCTGATTCCGAAATACGTATTACTTTTTTCATTAGTCTTTTGATTCTTTACTTACTTATAAATATCAAATAATAACTAATTCATATTAAGGACGATAACATCTTTCATATCTTGAGTCAAGATATTTTACCCTTTTTGGTTTCCATGAATGTTTTCTGTTGTAATGTTTTCTACTACAACTAAATAAAAATATTGTAATTAATAGTAGAAGGACAATTCTCATTAAAATAATTTTTGAACCTCAGACATCAATCTTTGTTGTTGAAATCTTATTTTGTCAATTTGTTCAACGTCTTGTTTTGTTAATTCAAAATTTTCAGCTTTGATTTGTCTGATTTGTTCCTCCAATCTTGAATGTTGAAATAAAAGATTATTATAGGCCTGTGCTTTTGCTTCGTTTTTTTCCATGATATTTCTAATATAGTTTAAGTTAAATAAATTACAAGGGATATTTTTTAAATTCTATATCTATCCAATTTTTACTACCAATTATATTACCAAATAATTCTCTGGCTAATTCATAAAGTTTTTGTATGGGTAACCCATCAAAATCATTTGAGTATACGGTAAAGTAATAACTTTCGGCTGAAGACCAATTACCCTCACTATCAATATCATCAGCATCTTCTTCATACTCATCTAACACAACAGTTAAATCAGAAAAATCTCTATCATACTTTTTTGAGTAAAAAGTTTTTAATAGTTTTGTTAAACCCTGTTCTAAATTTTCTTTATTCATAATTAATTTTCAGTAAACAGATGAATACCATTCTTGTCCACAACAAAAAGAATTATTTTTATAAAATAATCCTTACCCACCAATGGTTTTAATATTTTATTTGGAATAATAAATGCGTGCCACCAAGCTGGGTCCAAGTTATAATCTTCCCATAATTTCCCCCTTACCTCCCACTCAGATAAACGAGGTGTTGATTCTCCGGTACCTATAAATTCATCTTTAGTTATATTCAAAAACATTTTTATAACTAATATTTTGGATTCGTAAGGACTAACACTAACTTCAAATTTTTCAATAATATCATTTTCTAAAAGATTCAAAAACGAATCTCTATTCATTAATTTTTCTATTACATTTGTAAGTTCCATTTAGAAGTTTTCAATGACTTTTTTACGGAAACTAAATTCCCATTTTGAACCATATGTATTGTATCCTAAATTGAAGGTTTTATCTGTCTTATTTATAATACTTCGTTTTAAATCAATAAGGTTTAATTTAGTCAATTCATCGTCCAAATTATTAACCAAAATATTAATAATTATTTGTTCTCCACTATCTTTTCCATTAATAGGACCTGAACCATAATAAACACTTCTGGTTGTAAACCACACATCATCAACCCTATCAAAATTTGATAAGATATACTTTTTAATAATGTTTTCTTTTTGGCTTTCAGTTATTAGGTATTTCATATTTTACATTTTAAAAGTCAAAATCTAAATATTCATCATCAAAATCAATTGGGAAATCAAAATTCCAATTTTCTGCAATATAATCTTTAACATCATCTCTTGTGTTAAAATCTTCTTCAGTTTCATTATAATCTTCAAATTGGATTTCAACACCACCTTCATCTTCAAATAATGGTGGAACAAGTATATTTAAAAATCCATCTTGTTCTGCAAAATATTCATGAGGGGCATCATCTGACAAACCATATAATTCTAATGTGTCAGTGTAAATATTAACTGGCGTATCGTAATCAACATATCCCTTTTGAAGTAATATATTATAAAATCTTCTCGCTGGAGATTCAGGTAATTCAACTTCTGAAATTATCTTTTTTATAAATTGTATTAAACTTTGTTCTGTTAATCTAATCTTTTTCATATTAATTATAAATATAATAATAACTCATATTAACTCTTAGTCGTAGTAATTGTTATTTATTGAACAATTAATATGTTGGGTTTGGTTGTAAATAATTTTGAACCTGTCTTTAATAAATCACTTGATAGTCTTGGTGTAACAGTAACAATAAATTTATTTATTTTACCAGGTTTGGTATATTGTTTAAGTTTTTGAATCATATCAGAATTTTCATCAACTATAGAATATACAACATATGAATTATCAATAACATCATAGTTTGCTTTAAATGTTGATGAATTAAAAAGTTGACCCTGGTCTGTACCAAAACGATAAACAAGTTTACCATCTTCAGTGGTTACATCCAATCTCTCAATGAGATTTATAACTTGTGATTGATTTGGATTTTTTAAATCCATTGCAGATATGGTTTTTCCATCATTACTTCTGATTTGAACACCGAGTTTTAAATCCCCATTACTATAGGGGTTTGGTGCTATAAATGGCATTACTGTCGCATTTTTAACCCAATCAAGAAATTCTTGGTTATTTTCAGGAGATTGTGTTTGTTCTGTAACTAATCCATACATTTCACGGATTTGTTTTTTTTCAGATTCTTGTAGTATAAATTTACCTATTTTCATATTCTATTAATAATTATTTTAATTTTTAATCATTGAGTGTTCAATAAGTCTATTACCACTAGCATCAATAACAATTAACACTCCCCAAGATATTTTTTTTAATAAACCTAATGGTCTAAGTATTTTTTTAAGAATGGTTTCACTAAGTTTATAAGCATCAAAATTATTTTCATACAACATTCTTTCACCATCACCACGTTGTCCTTTATCACTAACATCAATATTAAGAATAACTTTAATAACCAACAATTCTACATCATTGTGTGATGCCACGGTGTATTCGTGTATAATATCATTTGGTGGTATAATCTTTGGGTTATTCAATAACTCCAAGATGGCTTTATCGGTGTAAGTCATTTCCATGTAGTTTCTATAAATAGTTTGTTAGTGTCATAATTTTTTATTACCTTTGTTCCAAATGAAAGATTTAGGTAAACTAATTAATAAGATGATTAACAAGGCTGTTGTGGGTTGTGATAAATATGTTCATAATGATAGCACTTGGTTAATTTTTACTGATAATAAAAAATGGATTATTGAATTAACTAAGGATGGTACTTTGTGGTACAATTACGATTTTTTCAAAAATTTATTTAAGGTTCTTTCTTTGGATGTTGTTGAAAATCAAAACTATATCACCAAATGGGTTGAAGATACCATTATAACTGGTGTGAAACACACCATAGACACCACACATCATAAAAACAAATATGTTGAAGACACCATTCAAAATGGGGTGAAGCACACCCGAAGAAACGGGGATTCAATGAATACCGATGCTGAAGACGCCATTATAAATGGGGTGAAGCATACCGAATATGGTGATTGGTTAGATGGTGATGAAAGATTTGATGACATCATTCAAAATGGGGTGAAACACACCGTAGCATCAGATTGTTTACCCTCAGTTTTTGTTGAAGACACCATTCAAAATGGGGTGAAACACACCGAAAAATCACTACAAATTGATGATTCTTGTGTTGTAGAAGATGTTATTCAAAATGGAATTAAAGAAACTCATGATGATGTTTATCACCATAAAGGTAGAGTTGATGGTGTAATTAAAAATGGTATTAAACAATGTATACCCTCACATACTCCACTATACAACCCAATGGATTTTTCTGTTGTATATCGTGAAAACCATAGATTAGATGATGTCGCAAGTGTTTTGGAAAAAGGTATTAAAGAAGTACAACCATTACCCTCTCAAGAAGGTAATATGGATTGGGGTAACTACTATCACAGACAAGAAGATAGAACCAAACCTCATACGAAATATGTTGATGATGTAATAACCAATGGTATTAAAGAAACAAAATTAATTGATTACTCAGACAATACTGAATTTATTGTGAATGGTGTTATAAGTAGGGGTTCATTAATTTAAGTAAAATAAATAATTTTTAATATTTATATTACATGAACATTAGAGAACACATTGACAAGTTTAATAATTTTATTAATGAAAGATTGTCAGAAATAGAAGGTACACCAATTTATCATTTTACTTCCACACCTAGAGCGGTTAAGATAATTATGAATAATGCGTTAAAAGCCGGTTCCAATATAAGTGGTGATTACCTTGATTATGATTTAAGACTTGCAAATTCAAAAGACCAAAAGGCAATATCATTTACAAGAGATAAGAATTTAGACCCTGATAGTTCTTTAGGAATGGGTTTAGATTCAATGTTAGAAGATACTGATGTGATTTTTGTTTTAGATAAAGATAAATTAAAAACTAAATATAGAGTTGAACCATTTGATTATGATGGGAGTGACCCATATTTTGATTCAAAAGGTAAAAATCCTGAACATGAAGAAAGAGTTTTAAGTTCTGAAATCAAACCTTTAAATTTATACGTTATGGATATAATTTACAAAGGAAATAATAAAGAAGTTCAAAAACTTATTGATTGGTATTTGAATAAATAACTAAAGTTTTAATTACCTTGTTTGTTTGATAATTTTTTTCGGTGTGACTCCGTAAACTGATGTTATAGTTCTATAAATTTTAGAATCTTGTGGAATCATTTTTAACTTATAGGAGAACTTTTTATTGGTTAATGGGTCCTTAGTATTTTCAATGTTAGATTCAATTGAAATTAAATCGTCTTTAATTGATTGTGGTAAGTTACTATTCAAAAGTTCCTCATATGCTCTTGGATGATATAATAATAACCCATCTTCATCATAATATTGTAATGCATCTGTGTTAAATAAATTTTCAATAGTATCTTGGAATTTATTTGTTAGTTTGGATAATGATTTTTTTTCATAACCCATTTTTTCTAATTCTTTAAATATTGATGCTCCTTTTCTTTTAAATGAATTTGGGTCAGAAGACGCTTCATTTCTTTTTAACATTTCAGCATCTGCCTTTGTTAACGGTTCATCATTAACCTTTTTAACATCATCAAAGTATTTTGAAATTTCTCTTGTAAAACCCATTTTACTTTTTACAATTTCAGGGTTCTTAATTACCGATTTTGTTATTAAAGTAATAATGTATTTGAACATATAACCAGAACCATCTTCATCTACAACAGATACAACAGTTCTACCTTCTTTCCATTTGTTTTTCGCAAATGAGATTAATTGATTTAGTATTGTCCTTTCATCAAATGATGATGAAATTGAATAACCATTTGCACCAATTTTAGATGGGATTCTATAAACATTCCATAATGGTTGATTAATATCTTTTTTTAACTCTGTAATAATATTTTCAATTATTGAATATAGTTCTTGCTCAGAAATCACAACTTTCTTCATATACTATAAATACTTTGTTAAATAGAAATAAAACTTCTACGTAACCAACGATACATATCTTTATCCCACGCTTTATCAAAATCAATTTTAGATACCAACCACAACAATAACTCTTCTCTTGATACTCCACAGTATTTGTATAACGCAAATAATGCATTATAGACGGTTTCATCTAACATAACTATATTATCATATATTGGAATGTGATATGTATCCCATCCATTGACGTACATTATGGGATGTAAAAATTCAATTTCAATTTTAATACAAAACTGATAGGTTGATGAAACCGAATGGTTCATATAGTGAACTCTCACTACTTTTGCCATTTTATCAATAATATTCGGTTCCATATAACAAAGATAATGTAATTTACTTATATTTACAATATATGAAAGATGCCATTGAAAATGTACTGAACTTGGTTTTAAAACCAAAATATCCATTAGTGGATGAGATAGTGGTACGTGAAGATAATGATTTTGATTATACCACTTACTTGATTTACATTATATCTGATAAGTACGAAGCTCTTAGTTATGAAAATGAGATTGTTAAAGATATAACAAATGTTTGTAAAAGTATGGGTTTAAGTAGAAGAGATATTGAAAATATTAAGTTTGCAACAAAAGGTTAATTTAAATAACTGTCATACCCATTTTAACAGGGTCAACGTAAACATTTTTATTTGGGTCTTGGTTGTATAAATCCTCACTAAAATATATCTTATCATTTGCACCTATAAACCATTTCTCATTATTTTTGTCTTTATAAACAAATACTTGGTTTGAGTTGAGATTACGGATTGCTAATTTCTCAGCAAATCTATGTGCGGTTTCATAATCAGGAGCTCTTAATATTCTATTACCAAAATAAAAATCAACAGGTTTGGTTTTGTCCAATGTTGATGGGAGTGTTGGGGGTTTAATTGGTTTAACCGGTTTGTTTACTTTTGGTAGTTCTTGTTTTGTTGGGGTTTGGGTTGGTGGTTTTATGCAATGTAAAGTAGGTTTTTTGTATTGTGGCACATTTCTAGCTGCCCTACCGTTTCCAACAAGAACCATTTCAGTTGATTTAATCATCTCCGAACCAAAACTATCAAATTTGTTACTGACAGGGTATTTTTTTTCTAACTCAACTTCTTTTTTGTTTAACTCCTCATTTGTTGCGTTGAGATTTTGTTTGAAATAATCAACAATTGATTTCCCTCTCATATACAAATTATATTCATTTTGGTATTTAATATATTCTGGGTCATTTTTTGAGTCAACCCAAACAACACATTTTGATTTTGGAGTGCTTTGTTCGGACAACAAAAAATTATACTGAGACTCCGTAATGATGACTTTCATATAAAATAAATACACTTATACACATATTAAACACATTCCTTTTACCTTAAATGTTAATTTATTATCTTTGACATATGAAACAAAAACTTATTTATCCAATTATTTTGATTGTGTTAGGACTTTTAACATTTGTGAGGTTGTACTTTGACTTAGACCAAATTGGTTGGTTTACAGAGTCTATATCACCTTTAATTGCTGTTTACGCTCTGTATAAAATGTCAAAAGAAACATAACTCATCCACAAATTAAAAAAAACAATATAAGATGGGTTAATGAAGTATTTATATATTGTATGAGGGATTTAATTAAAAAAGTTTTACAAGAAGAACTTAAAGGAAAAGAAGTTATTATTGAAATGTCAAAATT
>Ga0214919_10013166_pt1 | contig 10056 bp, 8 predicted proteins | sample LL1503_MetaG_FD_177994 | JGI IMG/M metagenome (GOLD analysis project Ga0214919, IMG submission 177994) | Freshwater microbial communities from Lake Lanier, Atlanta, Georgia, United States - LL-1503 | ecosystem: Environmental > Aquatic > Freshwater > Lake | place: USA: Georgia | collected 2015-03-15 | reverse complement strand
GAATCAATCATTTCTTCTGAAAATTGGGGCCAAACTTTCATTTTATATTTTATATGATATTTTATATTCTGGAACTAATTGTTTTAGTTTGTTTTTTAGTTCGGTTGGATTTAAATATTTGTAGGTTTCTATTAATTCATTGTAATTATTTAGGAAAATATCATAATCAATTTCTTCGTTATGCTTAGATATTTTTATATGTTCATTATCCGTTTCCAGCGTATTCTCACCATCGCATAATAATTCTTCATATAATTTTTCTCCGGCGCGTAATCCAATTATATTTATTTCAATGTCATTATTAGTGTAGTTTTTTATTATATTTTGGGCTAAATCGTAGATTTTAACTGGTTCGCCCATATCAAACATTAATATTTGTCCATTTTTACCAATCGTTGATGCGTATAATACAAGTTGTGCTGCCTCTGGTATTGTCATAAAATATCGGATTATATCTTTATGAGTTATATCAATCTTGTTGTATTTATTTATCTGTTTTATAAATGTTGGAATAACTGAACCGGATGATCCAAGAACATTTCCAAAGCGAGTTGTTATAAATTGTGTATCGCTTTGTTTATTCAAGTTATTTATATAAATTTCGGATACTCGCTTGGAGGCGCCCATAACATTAGTTGGATTCACTGCTTTATCAGTCGAAATCATTAAAAATTTTTCGACATTATATTTTATTGAAATATCCGCGATATTTTTAGTCCCCATAATATTAACTTTTATTGATTCCCAAGAATTTTCTTCCATTATTGGAACGTGTTTATAGGCGGCGCAATGATATATAATGTCGGGTCTTTCATTATTAAAAATACGGTCTAATCGATGTGAGTCTAATATATCCGCTAAATGAAATTTAACATTATTATTTTTAAATCGTTCACTAACTTCATTTTTTAAGTCGAATATTCCACATTCATTATTATCAACAACTATCAAATTATTGATTTCTAAATATAATAATTGTTTGACAATTTCGCTTCCAATTGAACCGCACCCACCACTTATAAGAATCTTTTTGTTTTTTAAATATTCGCGTGTTTTTATATTATCAACGATTATTGGTTCTCTATTAAGTAATTTATTATAATCAATATCTTCAATTTTTAAATTGTAGTTATTCATATAATATAATAATTATTATATTTTTTCTTTATAAATTTATATGAACGAATATAAACAAATTTATACAAGTTCCTTATTTACAGCTATTTTCAGAAAAAGTATAGTTTTTTCAAATATAAATATAGTTTTATTTGAAAAATAAAAAGAATCTACTTTTATGATACATATTATTCAATTTAAAATATTTATAACTTATAATACAATATTATATTTATGATTATATTACGCACTACAACAAATATTAAAACATTTATGATTAATTCAAAATTAAATCATATATGTGAGTATAATTTATTTGAAAATAATATTTTAGAAAATAAAAAAACAGAACATCATGTTCAATTTCCAAATGAAAAAACACATTTACAAATATTACAAGAATACTTATTATAAAGAGAACAAATAAAAACGCGTTTCTTATCTTAAATATATAAATCTCTATAATATTTAATCTTTCATTTTATTTGGAAATTACAATTGAAGAATAAGATTATACTATTGATTTAATCATTAAAAGTCCAACAATTTTATATAAACATTTATTTTTCATATATATAAAAAGAATATATTTTATATATCATGCCGAGCGCTCTTATACTACCCCCATATCCCACTTGTGAAACAATTCCAGAGCTTTGTGTTTGTAATCAATATCCTGTCCGAAAACTTATCGTCATAAATGGTAAAGTAGAAGTTCTTTTTTTATACAAAGGTGTCCCCTCCTAATGCTAAGCAAATAATACCGAAAATATAATTGAAATAAAGAATAGAATCCACGATGTAATTTTCATCTCTTTTGGAAAAGAGGTCCCATTGTTTGTAGCATATTGATTAGTTGCCCCCATATTTGTGAAACTTAGATTTGGGGATGAATTTGCTTGGGATTCATTTTGTTTTAATGGTTCATTAAATAAATTTGACATTTACTATATCATATTTAGAAAAAATTTGTGAGTAAAAAATGGATTTTATTTATCTTTTCAATAAATAAAAATGGCTGAGGAAGAATTAAGTGCGAATGCGCTCGTTGATGCTAAAAATGAATACACTAAACTTCTAACCAGTTATCTAACTCCATGTATAACCGAAGGCTTCATTAGCCTTTATGATGACGCCAAAAATGAAAAGGAAGAAAAAAGGAATGATTCCCGCTATGATGATTACAGTGAAATACAAATATTCCAAGATTTTATCAAGAAGATTCCCAAATGGAACCAAGATATCATTGATAAAGAGAGCGACCGAATTGTCCAGAGGTCAAAATGCGACTGGCTCGAACGCCTACTTTACGGCGTCTTTGTTAGCAATGCGAAAGTTCTATCTATTGTCCGGATTCAACCCAAAAAGGATGACAAAATGAGACTGAAAATCCCGAAGCTCCGGAATTTTGTCCATAAGTGCTATGTTGAATGTGGGCGTGAATTATATAAAGTGGCGTACCTATTCGACGATGAAGACATAACCAGTATTGAAAAACAAAAGAACATTCGAGATATTAATTCTATCGTTCGCGAAGGGGTTATAGAGGCCGTCCGACGATTGCTACCCATCCAAGATATTCTTAAAGATTGTATTGGAAATATCGGGGGAGAAAATACGATGAACTCAACCCTCCAAAGCGAGGGGGATTCAGAGGACATGTTTAGGAAATTTACGAGTAGTAATAAAATGAAAAAAGGGATTGAGGAAATACATAGCGAAACAGAAGGACTTCTTGAAGTGGAAGATAGCGAGTCTGATGAGTTTCTCGCGCAAGGGGAACAGGAGGATGAAAGCGTTGTCTCTCGGATGTCGACCCATTCTTTAAAAAAAGCGGAGGAGAGTGTAGTCTCTCAGAAGTCGACTCGTTCTTTAAAGAAAGCGGAGGAGAGTGTAGTCTCTCAGAGGTCAGAACGTTCCTCTTCTAAAAAAGAGAGACAAATAGAACAAAAGGGGTCGGTGCCAGAAAAGGAAAACGCAGTATTTCCTGAACAAAAAGAGGAGAGTTTAGTATCTCTTAAAGATGAGAGTCAAAGTGTGATACCTCATCCGCAGGAAACAAGTATTGTCTCTCAGCAGTCCGAAGTTAGTGAAAGAACAAATTTGGCTATTAAGAAGATAAGAACAAGTAGTATAATCCGCAATAAGGACCGGCGCAAAATGATGGAGCAAGAACAGAGGAAAAGAAAACCGACTGTCGAAAAAATGGAGCAAACGCGCGATGAAAGTGAAATTATATCATATGACCTCCAAGATTACGTCCAAGAAGAATATATTTCCGATAACTAGGCGATTTCGTTCAATTCATTATTTTTTTTACTGTGAAAAAAATAATGGGATTCAGTCATTTAATTAAAAATCCACTCGTGTTTGGAGCAATCGTTGGAGTTTTCTTGTGTATATTGCTCTTCCTTAACGATAAGTTTTTAGCCAAAAGCAAAGAAGATAAGAGCAGTTTAGGAACCTTCTTCAAGCTCTTTTTTGCTGGGTTCATCGTATCTGCTCCTCTCGTCTTTTTATTATATAACCGTGATTTGAGCTTCAAAGAAGTGGAGGCGGGTAGCGGGAGGTCTGTCTCGGGGGGCGCCATGAGTGATGTTGAAATGACGTCTTCTTCATCATCATCGGATTCCATTTCGGAAGTTATTGAGGTAGTTGCTAAAAAAGTTGGGGGAGGGAAACCGTCGGCGCAAAGAGGTGGGGGTGGAAATGGGCGCCGGTTTAAGACAATGAACACTGATGTTCCTAATATGTAACGCCCCTTTTTTCTTCTACTACGTAGAAGTAAAAGGTGCGAACAGATAAAAAACGTTAGTTTTTTATCTCTTGAGTTTAAATGACTTTGTCATTTAAACTGAACCCCCAAAAACGACCTACTACAAGACTTTTTTATAATAAAGATGTGGTTTATCTTTTAATGTAAATAATAGTTTACTATTTACACTCAATTCTTAAAATGTAAAACTAAGATGATTTTGGTTTCGGTTTTTGTTTGGGGGTTCGCACCTTTACCCGCGCGTCGCGGGAAAAAGGGGTGTAATTATTAGTCATTTCATCAATATGTAAATATTTTATTATATTCTTCGGCGTCATATCTCTCGTATGTAATTTCATAACCTTATGAACAATCTCATACTTCAAAAGTGTTTCTGGGCTTAAATTGATAATTTTAGTCCGCATATCTTTATAAAATTGGTTCGGTAATTTGGACTTCTCCTTCAAGTATTTTACCACTTGGTCAATGTAAAATTTAGTGTTCTCCATCACATCAATAACTTTCATTCCTGAACCTCCCATATCCCACGAATAAGTGAATACACTTGATACAATACTGGGCGTCATCATTATTCGAATTGGACAACATAATATTGAACCAAGAATATCGAGGCTTTGCGAACCTTCTATAAACGCGATTACTGGAATCTTCTTCTGGATTAGAGATAAACGATAGTTCAATATGTTATACCATCTGACCATATTCGAATTAGAAAAAGTAAAAATCTCTTGTGGTCTAAAATGAATGATTATTGGCTTCACATTCTCATCTTTCCTTAAAAAATTATTGTCCAATTCCAAACACAACTGATTCAAGTCTTTTATTTCTGATAAATTTGTTGGAACTGACATTGAAGTAATCAACGGATTTAAAGTTATCTCATTGGAATCGATATAAATATGATTAAGGTTTGTTTTTTTCAAAAATGTATGAATAGATAAACTTAGATTGGAACTGTTTGAATAATGTGATGGGTTATTTATTTTTGGGAAACGCAATATTCTATCAATGATTCCGTGCTTTAAGCAATAATTGGAATCAATAAGCAAATCACGAGAAATAAATTTATCAATCTCTTCATTCGTCAATTTCGTCCGTTTGCGAAGTAGTTCAATGTAATTTAACCATTGAGTATAAATACTTGTTTTAGTTTTTACTATATTTGCCGTTTTACCAAAACTTCTTCCGGCCGCGTCATGAATAAGATACTTTGAATAATCAACCATTACGCGATATGGAGCAAGTAATTGTAATTCAGTCGCTGCTGACGCACACATTGATTCAATTATTACGCATAAAGGTAATCGCTGTGTTTGACTAAACACATTGAATATATTCATTGAAATCGTATTTCCACCCTGCGAACTTAAATGAATAACAATCGGTTTCGGAGTAGTTTTAATTCCGGATTCAGAAACGACCGTTTTTGAAGCCTCCATCAGGAGCTTTTGTAAATTACCGACGGATTCATTCGTAATATCGGAATAGAAATAAATGTGTTGGACCTTATCTGAATACAAATCACTGTCGCTCATTTTATTAAAGGTCTCCTTTGATACTCGAACCCACTCATCATAAACGACATCACTCGATATTGAGTTTTTAAGAATTTCAATCATTATATTAAATATTATAAGAAAATAAAAATTTTTAAATTTTTATTTTACCCACAGCACCAACAGTTCGGAGGGCAAGGTTCTTGTAGGCCGTGGCCTGTCCTCTTTCGTTTTAAGCATTTCTTTTACACCATCCTGTAAGCCGGTTTTCCGTCGATTTGAATCTACGGGCAGCCTCTTCAGGAGAAAAATACGTTTGATTTGTCTCCAATATTCTCTTTGATGCATCTTCAATTGTTATACCTGAACGAGCAGAGAAAGCAAGTGTGATTTCAGTGAGTGGAATTAGATTTTCCACAATCGTCGGTATTTTGTACCTCTCTACTAACACACTGAGACACGGATTGGTAGGCAAATGATGTTCAATTAAAAGTGAAATCAAATATTTAACATCAGCGATTTTATTGTGATCAATCTCAACTTTCCTATCTCTTGCGATGTTCGAGTTAAAGTAGTCCATTTGCTGACAAAGGTAAAGAATGAAGCAGAAAAGCCCATACGAATCAAATGTTGATATCGATACAAGTAGTGATTTGATTGCATCATCATTTACCAAACAGTGGAGCCCTGTCTTCATGAAAGAACTCACAGGATCTATTCTGGTTATACTTAGACAATTTGGACCATATTTCAGGAAAGCCATTATTGTTTTTACACATAAACAATATAAGCAACCATTTCTGTTATGACAAACGTGCGCTTCACAATCAGCTTGCGAACCAACTATTCCACCATTCAGAACTTTTGACTCTATCACTTCATTGAAGAGTCTTTCAGAGACGACATTAAAATAACCGCATTTATGTGAGACAAAGGTTGATGTCAGCAGAAAGATAAATAATCTTGGGTCAACCTTCATGAACATCCCATCAAGACCACTTGATAACCACATTATTGCATCAGTTAGTTGTTCAATTGAACACGAATGTTCGCATACCATTGGTTCCGGAGCAACTTGTTTTGGAGGAGAAACTGGAAGTCGAATTTTTTTTGGTTTCCAAAGAGATTTTATGACATCAATAGTCTTCATATTTTCCAAAAGAGGATCTTTCAAAAATGCGATAATATACTTAGGAATCAACCATTTTAGCTGATTTATTTCAAAGTTTGACCCAGCATATATTGAGTTTTCTTTACTCAATTCAATGTTATATTTGGTATATTTGGTATATTCTTCCTCCAATAGAGAAAATGCAGTTTTTTGTTCTTGAATCCTCCTCTCTAATTCTTCGAGGTTTTGAGCAGACATAGTTTTCAATAACTCATTGAGTCGCAATTGAGATTCGCTAATTTTAGCTCTAAGCTCTTCAGCGACTACACTCACAAGCCAATCATGATTCTCTAATGAAAAATTATGCATAGCAGATAACAAAAATTCATTAATTATTTCTGGGCGACAATTTAAATTTTCGAATTTGTCCCAACCAAACATTTCAATGACTGACAAGACTGATGATTGCTTAAAACCATGTATTTTCACCATACGAAAAATGATACTTTCCTGACGAAAAGAGATACCATTCTTATATGATACGTTTTTCATCTCATCTAAGAGTCTTTTCAAGAGATTTAAATACAGATCTTTTTGTTTTTCAAAAACAATAGATTTATAGTTATCCGAACATGGTTCTGAGAGAATCTTTTCAAGTCTCTTTATCTTTTCTTTAAGAGAGTCAATCTCTGATTTTTCGGGAAAGGAAGTCATCAAAGTTTTCAGACGATTGAGTTCTTTCAATGCTTCATTCATTCTTTTTCTAAGACCTTTTAGAAACTTCTTATTTGAACTGACTTTCTCCTGTAAAACACTTTTGTTCAAAGAGTGTTTCTCCAAGGACAATTTTAGAATTTTCAACCTATCTAATGCGGTTCTAGAATTACCAAGCTGATAATTAATTTCAGCATCCAAGCGCTCAATTTCTTTCGTGTAAAATTCAAAATGAATGCGTTTCTTCTCATTCTCATCCGTGATACGTTCCTCAGAACAATACGCATTAACCACATCAAGAAGTTGGACATAATTGTATTTCACATCAAGCATAAATGAAATGACCTCAAGCGATTGAAACTCATACTGGGCTAATTTCATCAATCTCTCAATAGTGAAGTGTTCGATAAAACTCATCACAGGTCCCGTCGGTAATAGGTATTCTGGATGTTTTTCAAGATATAAACACAGCAAAACAAGATTAAATTGTTTGCAGTGTTTCAACGCTTCCAGAATTGATTTCGCCATTTTCATAGCAAAAACTCTAAAACGTGTAAGTATTTGTTGAAGTTGATATAAATCTATCATTTTTGAATAATAATATTTTTGATCAGTTTTACCATCAATTTTTGTTGCTTAGTATGACTTTTGGGAAAAATAGTTTTTTTAATCTATAAGCATATAAAGGAAAAATCTTAACATGACTTAAAATAGTAATTTGAAACAATGGTTCCGTTCTTTATATAACGGCTTATTTTAGCAGTGCAAACACCATGAAAATCCGCAGTTTGAGCAACGGAGTCCCATCTTCCAACTACTTCACCTGTTTCGCAATCCACTTTTTCCACTTTTTTGGCAGTTGATGACGTCAGTTTTTGATATACCGCGCCAGACTCTTCATTATTGAGTGATATTCCGTAATACCCAGTTTTAGAACCATTTGATGTCCAAATAACGGCTCGAAGAACATTTTTATTCTCTTTGAGGTAGCTTTTCATATCAACCATATCATTATCAGATGTATTCAGACCGATCGATTTCCTCCACAGTTGATACTCTTTGATAAGATTTGTTTCTAATACTTTACCAGTATCCGAGAAGCAACAGCTCTCAAAAATGAATGTTTCAATTGAAGAATTGACTTGAATCTTCTTGTATTCAAGTTCTATTAGTTTAAGACCACAATAACAATGAACACCATTTACACGTTTAGGCTTGAAGCGAGTATCAAAGTAATTTTTCAATGAGTGAAATACTTCCTTCTCTGGTTTGCGATTGTTCCATAGACGAAAGCGACATTCAAGATTTACAGAATGCTCGACTAATTTCGGGTCAATGATACACATTTTATCAATGAATTCATCGAACCTTTTAATTAATTTTTCTTCTTTATTTTCTTGCTCATCGATTAGTGGAATTTCATCACATTTTGGATGATTATCTTCATTTGGAACAACAATTGTTTTATAAATAGACCCATTATCTTTGTTGATGGATTCGATTATATTATTCTGACTAACAATTTTTTCGCGAAGCTTATTGATTTCCAATAAATAGTTATGTGTTTCTTTCTTATACTGTTCAATTATTTTATTTATCTTGGAATTTTCTTCGTTGAGAACTCTATTTTCTTGAACGAGTCTGTTAAAATTCTTCACACTATATGTCTTATCATGAATTATATTATTTATCAATGATATAAGCATATCAAGTGTAAAGGAATCAACATCATATGCTATCATTTCAATTTTATTATTACCATTAACATTTATTTGACGGAGTTGTTTTGAAATTCTGGGATGTGTTTTGATTGCGGTTTCAATCTCGACTTTGTTGATGACCTTGAAGGCATGAATTACAATGAAGTTTTCATAACTTTTTCTATGCTCGAGTACTCTTTGTCCAAGATTATTTGTATGACCAAACTTGATGAGAGACTCATTTATTGAACTGCGATTATCAATACGTCCAAGATAAACGCATTCGGTATTCAATGGAAAATTTGAAATAATAATGGCTTCTATTTCTTTCATTTTCTGATAATTGATTTTGTCGATTTCAGTTTCTTTTTTTGTAATAATTGTATCTTTTTCTTCCAATTGTAGTCGGAGTTCATTTAGATATTTTTCATTAGATTCATCATTTATATTTTCTTGAAGAGTTTGATTAATTATTTTTTGTAATTTATCAATATTTTCATAAAATTCATTTGATTTTTTTGTTCTTGATTTTAATGATAATTTTTTTAATGTATCTATATTTATCATTATAAATATTTTGTTATGACCACCTCGACCACTTTTTTTATTATATTGAATTGTATCATCTATTATATAATCTTTATTTATTGTAAAATTTTTTTCCAATGTATTTTTCAAGTTAGATTTTTGATTAAAATCTAATGATTTCCATACATCATCCAAATCAATTATAAAATCATTATTATAATCATATTTAAAATATGTGTAATAATTTGTTAAAAATAATAATTCTTCTGAGTTTATAAAATTACTCTGTAATTTTTCAATCAAAACTAATTGATATTTTGTTTTATTTATTTTTTCAATTGGATTGTTTTCAACCAAACTAATGATGTCAATACTTTCTGTATTCATATTTATTTATAAGATGTTTATTTATAATATATTACGCAAATAAAAATTTCAATTTTTTTGTATTTTTAAAAATTTAAACTTAATGTCTCCAATCAGGAGCAAAAAGTCCGAATCAGGAGCAAAAGTCTCCAATCAGGAGCAAAAGTCTCCAATCAGGAGCAAAAGTCTCCAATCAGGAGCAAAAGTCTCCAATCAGGAGCAAAAGTCTCCAATCAGGAGCATAAGTCT
>Ga0214919_10013165_pt1 | contig 10056 bp, 9 predicted proteins | sample LL1503_MetaG_FD_177994 | JGI IMG/M metagenome (GOLD analysis project Ga0214919, IMG submission 177994) | Freshwater microbial communities from Lake Lanier, Atlanta, Georgia, United States - LL-1503 | ecosystem: Environmental > Aquatic > Freshwater > Lake | place: USA: Georgia | collected 2015-03-15 | reverse complement strand
GCTTCGATATATTTACTTTCAGACCAAATTTTGTGATTAGGCCACCACACCCTCTCGTATTTCAAGTCTGGGTGCGTCATCCAACTGTGCTCGCTTCCAGGGTAGGTCACTACATCAATCAAGTCACCACCACCGTTCGGATAAAAATTACGACAGTTACCAATGTCAGACAACGGATCTTTCTCTGTTGAATAAAGTCGAGTCGGTGTATGGGGTGCATTGGCTTTGATCGCATACTCTTTTCTACAAAGAGGCCAAATTCCAGTCACAGTCTTAAATTGGCCCTTTGTATCCGAAATGAAATTAACCATCAATGAAACTCGTCCGCCGTAACTGAATCCAAAGAAATGCAAATTACCGTTGTACCAAGGCTGCTTGATCACCCAATTTCTGGCGAGTTGTCCAACCTTCTTCGCAAAATCATAGCTTTCAGAGCCTGCTTTTTTATTCTGTTCAACTGACCAAAAGCACATGCCATCGGTCACGCCTTGTGTAATGTCATTGACCAACTGCAATCGAACGATATTGACCTTGCCATCCCATGCCTTAGCCATTTTTTGAACATGAAAGTCCTGGTACTTAGCACCAAAAGTATCTTTACCGTTGCACCCGGGGAAATACATGACAGTGGGATCTGATGGGTTTCCCGACAAAAACAAATCAACGGTCATGCCGTCAATTTTTACGGTTTGGGAAAGCGCCGATGGAACAAAGGCACACAGACTCCATGCCAAGCTCGAGGCGGAAAATAGTAATTTAGTCATGATTTTTCAAAGCTTGTTGGTGATTTTGAAATTCAAGCAACGTGGTGATCTGCCGGCGTCATTTTGTCAGTTTGGTTTACAACATCAATTATCTTTTCAAAGCCACCATACTCATTTCGTCCTCGCCCTCGCTTTTGACCGTCAAACCAGCAAGCCAAATCATATGGCCCACCGATCAGCCACCGTCCACCGACCCGATTGAACAGGTAGAAATCGAAGCTGTGTTCTCCAAAGCCACCCAAGTCATCGCTTGGCATGAGCTGCAAAACAATCTGGTCTGGCGCCAGGGGTGGGTTTAAGGCAGCGTTAATTGAGAACGTAACAGATGACTCTCAATTGCACCACCACCGTCTTTTGCGCTAGAACTTGATAACTACATAACTTATAATATCCTTAAATATTACCCCACTATGCTGTTTTCGACACTTTGTGATGTGAGTTTGCAAATAGTAAAAGCCTCGAAATGAAAAAACTTTTATCAATCCTCGCTCTCCTGAGTTTGGGCTCACTTGCTGGCGCTCAAGAAATTGGCAAAGTCATTTCGTCCACACAAGTGATTCAGCAAGTGTCGGTGCCACGCCAAGTTTGCTCTCAAGAACAAGTGGCCGTTCAACCCAATAAGAGTGGTGCTGGCGCTGCGATGGGAGCCATTGCCGGCGGCGCTATTGGCAATCAGATTGGCGGCGGCAGCGGTAAAGCAGCAGCCACAATTTTGGGCATTTTTGGAGGTGCAATTTTGGGGGACAAAATTGAAGGTGCACCTGCCCCACAAACGCAGACAGTTCAGACCTGCACAACTCAGAACATGATTGAGAACCGAGTGATTGGCTACAACGTCACCTATGAATTTAACGGCAAACAATACAACGTCCAAATGCCGCAAGATCCCGGCTCAACTGTCAAACTCAACGTCAGTCCCGTGATGCATTGATTTTCATAGCGGGTCGAGGCCCCTTGTTCTGACCATTTGCGCATTGCCTGTCATCCGTCCGGCCATCGTTTTGACGTGGTTTTAGTGCGATTTATTTATCTTTAGGACAGGTCACAAAGTTAGGCCTCCCCCTCAAATTACCCCCCAAATTGCGCCACCTGTGCTCTGCTTCCTTTGGGTGCCTCTGGTTTTCATGTTCACGCTTCAATGCGTCCTTTTGTCGATCCACATTGACCTGTGATTGGGTGACACTCATCTGCGCAGGTGACTGGGGTTTGATGAACTTGATCTGTGCGGCCTTGGGTGGCTAATGTTTGAACCATAGAGTTGACATCACTTCGAGCGTTAAAGATAGAAGGAAAGCTGTCGATACTGTTGATATCCAACTCGATTATTGGAGTACTCCATGTCTTCGTTTTCACTTTCCAATTTCTCGCTTCAACCCCAAAACAGGGCATTGGGCGATCGATTGGTTGCGCCACAAGCAGAATTGTTGCCGCAAGTCGAATCCGCACAGCGCACAGGAGAGTTCACGAGTACTGAGTCTGCGCAGGCTGCAGTGTCGGCTGTGCCCAGCTCCATGGACATGCGCTTCGAGTTCAATGCAGTGACCAAGGCTTGGATGCTGAACATGACCGATTCTGGCTCCGGCGATGTGGTGCGCAAGATCGCGCTAGCAGCTTTTTCACAAAGCAACAGTGCGGCTCCCCACCGGTCTGCTATTTGGATTGACAAGGCTGTTTGATCAGCCAAAAGGTCGATCATGCAAACGACGACCGAATGACACTGACACGGGAAACATTTCTAACGCATGCACATTTCCTGTGATTCTTGCGTAAGTCGTTGAAATCATTGATCTGATAGGTTGGACCGACTTCGGTTACCGAGCGAAACAATTGAGCTGATGGAAATAGAGACTGTTTTTTAAAGCGACGCAGGTGCTTGCCTGTCGTGACCTGAAAAACGAAATGGTCAGACGCCATGTCCTTTGATATAGGTTTCAAGAAATTTGATCTGACTGCCCTGAAGTTCAATGATGTTTTTGACCAGATCACCAATAGATACTACGCCAATCACTTTATTGTTTTCAAGCACAGGTAAGTGCCTGATGTGCTTGTGAACCATGATTGCCATGCACTCTTCTAAAGAGTTCGAGAGTTTCACAGTAAGGGGGTTGCTAGTCATGATTTTTGACACTGTCACTTGTGCGGGATTGTTATGGGGCAACAATACTTTGATAGCGCAATCTCCCTGTGAAACGATTCCCGCCAGTTCACCTTCATCTATAACCAGTACGGCCCTGACGCGGAAATCACGCATGATTTTCAAAACATTCTCGACGGGATCAGAAGAATGTACTGAGAAGATAGTTTTTGTTTTTTGATCAATAATTTTTTTTACAGTTGTCATGGAAATTTGCCTAAAAATAAAACCAGGTTGTCGGTAGTTCTTGCTTGAAAAATTGGACAACGCCCTTGATACCTTCTGTCGGTAGGATCTTATATGCAGTCTGTTAAATAGTCTACTCAAAGACGCAAAGCAGCGCTTAAATTGATGTAAATTCGGTGGCATGGACGAAAGCGATTTAATCTACTCACCATTGCAGCAAATCTACCGTGAAAAAGATCGGTGGGTTGAAATTTGCATTTATCGAATGCCCAATACTGGCTGGTCACTTGAAGTGATTGACGACAAACACAACTCGACAGTGTGGGACGGGGAGTTTGAAAATGATCACGATGCGCTAGAGTTCGCAATGAATGAAATACACGCCATGGGCATAGTGGACTTCATCGACAGTCCACCCAGTAATTCGCTTCACTGATTGAACTCGGCCCGATGAAGTCTGAGCCGTGTGTTGCCCGTTGGGATGATCTTGTGGGAGCTTGCCCTGCAAGCGAAAAGCCTGTGGTCCACAAGCGTCTGATCGCCAGCAGGGCTAGCTCCCACAAGGTGCAAGATTGAAGTCACTCTGCAGACTTCCGAGGGGCGGATCAATAGGTGGCATTGTCAGGAGAACTTTAAGGTGCGTTGTGATGCCAATACCGGCGTGCCGTTGTTCTTTCACATTGCATGACACCGGCTTGATTGCTGCGCCATTGCATTGCACCGCAATGGGCCGAGTCCACCACCTCGATGTTGCGCATTTGGTATCGCGCGACCACCTCTGCCGCCGGATGACCGAAACGGTTGCGGTAACCCGCTTGCACCCATGCCCAACGTGGGGACACGGCATCGATGAAGCTCGCAGTGGAAGACGTTTTACTGCCATGGTGGGGCACCAACAGCACATCGGCCTTCAAAGAAGGCACCAAGCCATCTGTGCCTTTGGCACGGTTAAGCAAGGCCAGTTCTTGCGGCGCCTCAATGTCACCCACCAGCAAGGCTGTCTGACGCGCATTGCTGATGCGCAACACACAACTCAGGCTGTTGCTTCGAGCACCCTCAACATAGTTTTGCGGCAAGGGATGCAGAACTTCAAATGTCACCCCATCCCAGGTCCAACTTTGACCTGCAGAACATCTGATCGGCTCTTTGCTGTTCGTACTCAATGGCATGGATGAAACAAGCAAGGGATGACCCCACTCCAAAGAACTGAGTAATGACGCCGATGGCTGCATGGCCATCACGGCGGCAGCGCCCCCCGTGTGATCACTGTCCCGGTGACTGAGCAGCAATGTGTCCAAGCGTTCATTCCATCTTCGCAGCAAGGGCACGACCACCCGGTGGCCCGCATCACTCTCGACAGAATAGCGCGGCCCCGTGTCGTAAAGCAAACTGTGTTGGGCGGTTCGAACGAGAACAGCGTTGCCTTGCCCCAAATCGAGTGCTAACAATTCAAAGTGCCCAGGCAAGGGGCGAGGAACCTGCCACGCCAATGCGGGTAACAAAAGAGGAATACCCAAACAGCGCACCTTCCAGGGCCAAGGCATGGCCATCAGCAAGCCGCCCAAAAGAGCAATCAAGGCAAGACCCAGTGGCGGCAGCGCTACATATGCAGTGGCCCATGACCATGACGCCATCACTCCAAGCATAAATTGCAAAGGCTTTAGTGCCAGAACCGCCAAAGACCACAAGCCCGGCCACAACACGCCGCCCATGGCCAAAGGTGTTACCACCAGCGTCACCCAGGGAATAGCCAGGAGATTGGCCAGCAAACCCACCACTGAAATTTGGCCAAAGAACAGCACGGACAACGGCGTGAGCGCCCAAGTCACAACCCACTGCTCACGCATCAGGCTCCAAAATTTCTCAAGCCAACCAAATTGGTGCATCCACTGCCGCCACGCCCCATAACGCACAGGCTCATCCACCACTTCAGGGCTGCCCATCACGGGACTCGACGTCGCAAACAAAACCCCTACAGCGACAAAGCTCAGCCAGAACCCCGCTTGATACAAGGCCCAAGGATCAAAGATGATGACAACAGCCAGCGCCAAAGTCCAAATCCATGGCCAGGGCCAAATACGCCCCGATAAGCGCAGCACCCCCACCATGGCCAACATCCAGACCGTCCGCTGCGCGGGGACACCCCAGCCGCTGAACAGGGCATAAGCCGCAGCCAACACCACCCCACCAACCAAGGCAGCTTGCGGCGCTGGCCAATGTAAACACCAGTGCCAGCCCCACAAGGCTGAACGGCGCCATAAGCCCCCCACCAAGGCCGCTGCCAGCCAAGCGAACAAGGTGATGTGCAGGCCAGAAATGCTCATCAAATGCGCAACACCTGTGGCACGAAAAACATCCCAATCGCTACGGTCGATCGCACTTTGGTCCCCGGTTACCAAGGCAGCGACAACACCCGCCAGTTTCGCCTCGGCTTCACCGTCTTGGCCCATCGCGAAGCGCGCCACAATGGCATCCCTCACGGATTGTCGTGCCCACTCAATGGGGTGCAGGTAGGTTTGAGTCAATCGCACCGGCGCGGGATCGTGCGCACCCGTGCGCACATAACCCGTGGCTTGCAAGCCCTGCTCCCACAACCACAACTCGTAATCAAAACCACCGGGATTCATGTGCCCATGGGGCGCTTTCAGGCGCACACGCCATTGCCAACGCTCGCCAGCCTGTAGAGCTGCCACCGTTCTTTCAGCGTTGATGCCATCCACCCCTGATACAGCGCCCCCGTACCAAGCCAGATAGACCTGCTGAGGCACCCGAACCGCTTGTCCATTCATCAGCGCTGACTCGATGGAAAATCGAAACCGCAAGCCCGACTCACTGCGCTGCGGCATGGCCAAGACCACCCCGACCACGTCAAGATTACGGCCTTCCAATGCAGACGGCATTGGATCACTGAGCATCACATGGGCACGCAATCCCACAAGGCTCCAAGCCATGGATGCGGACAACAGCATCAAGCCAATTCCAGAGATCCAGACCGATCCCTTGCGGGTAAGCGGCCAGCGAATGATTGCCAAGATGCCCACAGCACAACAACACGCCGCCACGGCCAATTCATGAAGGGGCCAAAGTGCTGACTGCTGCAACTGAACGGCCGTCCCCGCAATCCAACCCACCAACATCACGCGCCATGCGCCGCGCTGCTCACTGCGTTTTGCTGCAAATATCAAATTCGTCTCCCTGTGGACAGCGTCCAGGTGTTGGCGCGTCTTTTGTTTTGTATTTACCGTCAGTTTAGAGCGCCCAAGCTGCCCTGTCGAATGCAGCCTCTGCGTGGCGTTTTGTTGGGCGTCGCTTCGCAGACCCTTGAAGTTGGCGTTACAGTGGAGCCCTTTGAACTGTAAGCTGCTGCCATGAACATTTACGACCGCCTGTCTGAACTGAACATCATCCTGCCCCCTGTGGCTACGCCTGCTGCAGCGTATGTGCCTTTTGTGAAAACCGGTAACCTGGTTTTTTTGAGCGGTCACATCGCCAAAAAAGACGGCAAACCATGGGTGGGTCAATTGGGGCTCAACATGACCACCGCCGAAGCCCAATTGGCAGCACGCGCTGTAGCCATTGACTTGATGGGCACTTTGCATGCCGCCGTGGGCGATCTGAACACCATCAAGCGGATTGTCAAAGTCATGAGCCTGGTCAATTCGACCGGTAGCTTCACCGAACAGCATCTGGTGACCAACGGTTGTAGCGCATTGATTGGCGAGATTTTTGGCGAAAAAGGCGCCCACGCACGCAGCGCCTTTGGGGTCGCACAGCTGCCTATGGGCAGCTGCGTCGAAATCGAATTGATTGCCGAAATGGCTTGATGCCGGCCATGACCATCGAACTGAGCAAAGAATACCGCGCACAAACCAATCAACCGCTCTTCTTGCAAATTAACAACCACCCCCGGAGAATTAAATGACCATTTCCATGTCCAGCGCCAGCCTTCCCGTGTGCACCCGCATGCTCACTAATCTGCACCATATTCTCGGTAAAGCCGAACACTTCGTTGAAGCCAAAAAAATTGACCCCGCCGCGCTGACCACTTTCCGCTTGTCCCCCGACATGCTCCCCTTTACACGTCAAATTCTGATCGCTTGCGATACAGTCAAGAATGGTTTGGCCCGCCTTGGCGGACTGGAGGCCCCCAAGTTCGACGACTCCGAAGCCACTTTAGCCGAGCTGAAAGTTCGCATCCAGAAAACCTTGGACTTTATGGCCACCTTACCCGCCGCTGCCATCGATGGCACTGAAGAGAAAGAAATCACATTTCCTGCCGGGCCGGGGAAAACCCGCAGCATGAAGGGTCAGGACTATCTTAATGGCTGGGTAATGCCCAATATGTATTTCCACATCACCACGGCTTATGCGATCCTGCGCCACAACGGCGTGGAAGTCGGCAAGATCGATTACTTGCTGGGTGCGCAGGACTGATATTGAAATCAGGAGTGCCCTGCGTGACAGGAATTCTGAAAATTCGAAGTCATATTTGCTTGACTTTCACTCACTAGAGAGCCCCAACCATGACCCCTGAACTTGAAGAAACTTTTGCCGACGGCATTGCCACGCTGACCCTCAATCGACCAGCCTCGCGCAACTCGTTGACGACAGAAATTCTTTTCGAACTGGCCCAAGCCATGCCTCGCCTGGCGCAAGACCCCGCGGTCAGGCTTGTGGTGTTGACTGGCAAAGGCGGCGCTTTTTGTGCGGGTGGCGATGTCAAAGGCTTTGCCAACCGCGCGGCTGACAACAGCAACGGCCCGACCTTTGAACAAAGCGCCCAGACCCTGCGGGCCCGGATGGAGGTGAGCCGTTGGCTGCATGAAATGCCCAAGCCCACCTTGGCCGTGATCTCTGGCCCGGCCGCAGGTGCCGGCCTGTCGCTGGCGCTGGCCTGCGACATGCGCATTGCCGCAGACGATGCCAAACTCACTACCGCTTTTTCCAAAGTGGGTTTGTCTGGCGACTTTGGTGGCAGTTATTTCTTGACACAAATTTTGGGTGCGGCCAAAGCCCGGGAGATGTATTTCACCGCCGAGGTGATTCTAGGCAAAGAAGCCGCTCGAATTGGTTTGGTCAATCGGTCGGTGCCTGGCGACCAATTGGCACAAGCCGCTCACGTCTATGCGCGTGAATTGGCCAGCCTGCCGACCATTGCCGTGGGCTACATGAAGCGCAACCTGAATGCGGCGATGCAAAACTCTTTGTCCGAAGTGCTCGACCTCGAAGCCATGCACATGATCCGCACCTTCGAGACCCACGACCACAAAGCGGCTGCAGTCGCGTTTGTGGAAAAACGCGCACCGAAATTCGAAGGGCGCTAAGGCCTCTCAAATGCTTTGGCTGCCGCGCAAATCCGCCAGATCTTGCGCGCTCAACCCGAGAGCGCTGTAAAACGCATCGTTGTGCTCGCCGCGCTGAGGTCCTGTGTGCGGCACGGGCAAAGACCGCCCTGTAAACCGCGGCACGATGCAAGGCGCTTTGACGCTGCCCAAATCGGTATCTGGCAAATCGATCACGGCTTGCCGTGCGACAAAGTGTGGGTCTTGCGCCGCCTGTGCAATCGAGTTAACACGGCTGTAGGGCGCCTCATGGGCGTCCAGCCGCTGCATGATGTTCGCCATCGGGTGCTGACGACACCAAGTGGCAATCTCTTGGTCCAGTGCGACCAGATGGCGTGTTCTGTCGAGGTTGTTGGCAAAGCGCGGATCGGTCAGTAAATCAGTCCGATCCATGGCTTGGCAAATGCGCTCAAAAATCGGGTTGCCTGTGCCCACGATGGTGATCCATTGGCCATCGGCAGATTCAAACACGTTGGACGGAGCCGTGTAGGTGGCACGGGAGCCACTGCGTTGCCTGACCACATCCATGAACTGCATTTCTGCGGCCAAGGGGTCGAGCAATCGAAACAAGGCTTCCGTGGCCGCGAGATCGATCTCGCAACCTTTGTAAAGTTCGGGGAGTGTTCGCGCGCGCTCAGCCAAAGCGGTGGAGATGGAGAACGCACCAAACAGACCTGCAATGGCATCCCCAAGGGGGTAGTTCATGTGCTGCGGCGGGCCATTGGCTTCGCCCGTCAAATGGGTGAAGCCGCTCATGGCCTCAAAGACGCGGGCAAATCCTGGGCGCTTGGCGTAGGGCCCGGTTTGGCCAAAACCCGTCAAACGCAAGACAATCAAATTCGGGTTGTGCGCAAGCAGTGTGGCCATGCCCAAGCCCCATGCGTCCATCGTTCCGGTGCGGAAGTTTTCTATCAATACATCAAACTGCGGCAGCATGCGCAAGAACAACTCGCGCCCCTGTGCTTGACGCACATCGAGCGTGATGCCTTGCTTACCGCGGTTGGCCACTTTCCAAAACAACGCATGTCCTTGCCAGACAGGCGCTAGCGTACGCAAGGCATCGCCGCCCTGCGGCAACTCCACCTTGATGACCTCGGCCCCCATGTCAGCGCACAAAGTGCCTGCCAGCGGCGCGGCAACCACGGTGGCCATGTCCAGAATGCGGACCCCGCGCAAAGGCCCTTGCGCTTGAGTCTCGTCGGAAGCCGCCACCTCAATTGCCCGACAAGTTGAGTTTGCCCAGCATCGGGTCCCAAGCCTTGCGGTCTTGCCTTACACGGTCGTCAAAAGCCGACACAGCAGTGGGCAAAGGCGTTGCACCTAATTGCTGTAATTTTTCTTTCAGTGCGGGTGATGCCATCGCTTTGGTCAAGGCCAAGTTCAAGGTTTTGACGATGTCTGCCGACGTGCCCTTGGGAGCCACCAGACCCATCCATAAACCCGCCTCCAGGCCCGAGATGCCCAGCTCGGCAAACGTTGGCACATCGGGCACAGCTGTAGACCGCGCCTTGCCTGTTTGCGCCAAGATGCGTATTTGCCCACTGTTCATGTAAGGCAAGGTGCCGCCGAGGTTGTTGCACATGGCCGGAATGTGGCCGCCCATCAAATCGGCCACTGCCGGTGCATTACC
>Ga0214919_10013164_pt1 | contig 10057 bp, 7 predicted proteins | sample LL1503_MetaG_FD_177994 | JGI IMG/M metagenome (GOLD analysis project Ga0214919, IMG submission 177994) | Freshwater microbial communities from Lake Lanier, Atlanta, Georgia, United States - LL-1503 | ecosystem: Environmental > Aquatic > Freshwater > Lake | place: USA: Georgia | collected 2015-03-15 | reverse complement strand
AGAGATGGTACAGCTGTATAAGATCCAAGAAGGTTTTTCTTCTTCAAAGTATTGGCAGTGGCCTTTAAAACAATGTGCCTGGTCAGGGCCTGCGATTGCTCTTGTGGTGCACCAAGAAAAGGACTTATCGCAAGAAGATCTTCAACGCCTAGAAACACTAGGCATTCCCCTAACACTTGTCATCGCGCCTGATCAGATAAGTTACGATCTGGCCAGCTCTTGGGCAGAGTCTCAACGTCATGGACTCTTTCTCTCTTTCCCTCTTGATAGAGTGCAATTCTTATCTTCTAAGGAAATGGGAGATCAATTGGAGAAACTTCTTCAAGGAAAAAAAATACTGACGGGTGTTTTGGGTTCTATGGAAGGGCCTTTGAATCAAGAGGCGTTGACGCATTTTCTCTTGCATCTCAAGCATCGTGGACTTGTATTTCTTGATGGATCTCAAACAGAAAGAGGGGTGTTGAACGAAATCTCTCATAAGACTTTGGCGCTCTCATTAAAAACAGACCTTAAGATGGATAATTTTCTTTCTCTGCCCCCAACAACAAACACCCATCCTCTGATTGTGAATGTCTCTTTAAAGGCAACGCATCTATCAAAGATAATCTCTTGGATCAAACAGCAAAAGAAAAAAGGCACCTCGTTTGTTTTGGCGACAGATCTTTTTTGCTGGGGCCATGGACAACCGTTGGTTCAAAAAAAGCCATGACAGAACAAGTGGTCATTCATTGGTTTAGAAGAGATTTGCGGCTTGAGGATAATCCTGCGCTTTTGAGTGCGTCACACCATACGGTTCTTCCCATATATATTCTTGATGAAACAGAAACCCCAGCCATTGGAAGTGCAAGTCGATGGTGGCTCCATCATTCCTTAAAATCTCTGAATGATTCTTTGGGCCATAGGCTTTCTTTGTATAAGGGGAATTCAAAAGAGATTCTTTTAGATCTTGTTGAAAGATATTCCGTCAAAGAAATCTATTGGAATCAATCTTACGAGCCTTGGTGGATAAAAAATGATCAAGAGATCACAGATCTTTTAGAAGGAAGAGGGGTAGAGGTTCACTCCTTCAACGGATCTTTTTTGATCGATCCAGCAACCCTTTTAAAGGACAACGGAACACCTTATCAAGTCTTCACCCCTTTTTATGAAAAATGTTTAAAGTCGTTCCGGTCTAGATCCATAACGCCTTTAGAGCGCCCTTCAACAACAAAAATAATGAAGGATCAGGAAAAGTCTTTATCCCTTGATCAATTAGCATTAAAGCCACCTCACTCATGGGCTGAAAAGTTTAAAAAGTACTGGGATATTGGTGAAGAAGCTGCTCAAAAAAGATTAAGCGATTTTCTTGAAAACGGCTTGAATCATTATCATAAAGAGCGGGATTTCCCCCATAAAGAATCCACTTCTCGTCTCTCACCTTACTTGCATTTTGGTGAAATTTCACCGCAAAGGGTTTTGTGGGACGTGCAGCAAAAAGAGATGGATGATAATGCCCAGAAATTTATTACAGAACTTTTTTGGCGGGAGTTTTCTACTTATTTGCTTCATCACTTTCCAACACTCCCTCATCACAATCTTCAGGTAAAATTCAATGGTTTTCCCTGGGAAGAAAATCATACGTTATTGGAAGGGTGGCAAAAAGGACAGACAGGCTATCCCATCATTGACGCTGGGATGAGAGAGCTCTGGCAAACAGGGTTCATGCATAATCGTGTGCGTATGCTTGTTGCCTCTTTTTTAACAAAAAATTTGCTGATCCCCTGGCAAACTGGGGCAGCCTGGTTTTCTGATTGTCTCGTGGACGCGGATCTTGCAAGTAATAGTGCCAGTTGGCAATGGGTTGCAGGATGCGGCATGGATGCAGCGCCCTATTTTAGGATTTTTAATCCTGTCCTTCAGTCATCAAAATTTGATCCCAAGGGAGACTACATTTATCAGTATGTTCCTGAACTTAAAAATCTCCCCGCACCTTATCTTTTCAGCCCCTGGGATGCCCCACAACATGTGCTAGAAAAAGCGGGGATTGTTTTGGGAGCAACTTATCCTTACCCTATTGTAGATTTTAAACTATCGAGGGAGCGGGCTTTGGAGATATTTTCCGGGCTTTAGGCGCTCCCGCTTTTTAGTAAATTATTATGTATTAGGCGTTCTCTTGGCTCAGAAGATCTTGCAAATTTATAATTTTTGTAAAGTAATTTTCCTCTTCAAGTTTTTCCGTAACACTGTTCATGTGAATCAAAAAGGGTCTAACAGAAAAGTTTTTTGGATATTTGAACCGGCTAATTTTAGATTTGACTTCCTCTATGAGATTTGGCTTTAGGTCATTTTGTGAAAATTTAACTTCCCCAACATAAAGTTCATTAAGTTTTGTTTGAATCAGGTAGTCTATCTGGCATCCAGGCAATCTAACCGTCTTTCTTTGAAAATAAGGGCCATCGTTAATAACTATTTCAGGGGGAATATGGAGGGCTTTTAATATCAGTGTGCGATTATTAAGGATAAGATTCTCCATCTGCAGGCCTATCATGGAATACCATCCACTCATGGTGGCTAAATGCACATTGTCCAATTGTCCTTTTTCAATGTTGCCACGTATTTTATCGATATATTTAAGGTAAAATCGAATATAGTTGTCAGAAATCCTGTACTTGCTTAAACGTGCGGCAGTTTGTGGTTTAAAATTCCAGATAAAGTCTCGTTGAATAAACCCAGCCTGTATTAGATCCTCTAAATATTCTGTAAGAACCCTATTAGGTGCTAAGGCAGTATGTTTAGAAATCTCATTTCTTTCAATGGGTCCCTCTACAAGAGAAAGAATTATAGTTTTGTATATGGCCGCGCGCTTATTAAATAGATCTGAAAAAATTTGGTCAAATTCGTTATAGAGAGGACCTGTCTCATTAAAACAAAGGCGTTTAATGTTAGCTTCCGCAGGTTCTTTTGGATTGATTTCTTCCAGGTACCTAGGAATTCCTCCGATGCAGGCAAGAACTTTTAGAATTTCATAAGCAGAGATTTGAGAGGCAGGATAGTCCCAAAACTCAGCACACTCTTTTAAACTTAGTTCTTTTAAGCGTATATGGAGAGAAACCCTTCCAACAAAACCAGCGCTTGATAGAATATTTTTGGTAATCCAGTAAGATACAGATCCACAGAGGATAAGAACGAGTTTGTCATTTTTCTTAAAGTGCAGGTCCCACACAGTTTTTAAAATCGCTAAGAACTCTGGATCTTTAGCTCCCATCCACGATATTTCATCAAACAAGATGACACAATTTGTATGACGCGTTTGCTCTGCCAAAAATTGAAAGAGTTCATACCAATTTTCGTAACGGATGGGCACATTGAAATATTTTTCTAATTGTAGCGCAAAAGTTTTTCGTTGAAACTTAGCAGTGGTCCCTCGAGAAGGGGGTAGACCGGAGAAAGAGAAGTAGGTACAGGATTTTCCAAATTCCTCTGCCAATCTACTTTTGCCGATTCTGCGTCTACCTGAAATAACAGCAAGACTTGCAGAAGATTTATTCTTTAAATCTCTCAGTAATTTAAGCTCACTTTTGCGTCCAACAAATTTCATTGTTCATCACCTCATGGTGCAATATGCATCTAAAAACAGACATATGTCAATATTTAGATACTAAATTTTTTTTTATTAGTATCTAATCTGAGAAAAACCACCAAATGAGGAGGATGAGTATATTTCACCAAACACATTTCATTAGACATATTTCCTATTTTTAAGGTATTTTGCCCCTAGATCTTTAATGGAGCCCTACAAGAAGATGGAAATTAAGAAACAAGATATTCTAAGGATTGAAAGGCTGGCGCGTCTTAAGCTCCCAGCGGATCAAGAACAAACCTTCAGTGAGCGGTTGACCAAGGTATTTGACTGGATTGATCAATTGCGGGAGGTGGATGTTGAGGGGGTGACGCCGATGGTGACGCCTTTGATAGACATGGGAGTCCAAACAGGTGTTCAAACAACACCTCTCCGTCATGACGTGGTGAGTGATGGCGATTGCCGAGATCAGATTATGGCCAACGCTCCGGAAGCCCAGCACGGCTCTTTTACCGTCCCCAAAGTTGTTGAATGAAGGATTAATTAACGATGACAGAACTCACGCGCTTAACTTATGGCGCATTGCGGCAGAAGTTACTTTCCAAATCCATTACGGTTAAAGAAACCATTGAGGCCTATCTTCACCAGATGGCCCAAACACGCTCGTTAAATGCGTTTGTGAGCGAATATGCGGATCAAGCCTTAGCGCAAGCAGAGGAATCGGATCGACGGATTCAATCTGGAGCACCACGTCCTTTGGAGGGATTTCCCTTGGCGGTGAAGGATAACTTCTGTGAAGAGGGGATGCGTACGGCGGCTGGATCAAAGATCCTCGAAAATTTTGTACCAACCTATACGTCAACAGTGGTAAAGCGTCTTCAAGAGGCGGGTGCCATTGTATTGGGTAAAACCAACATGGATGAATTTGCCATGGGATCTTCTACCTTGACGAGTCATTTTGGTCCCAGCATTAATCCTTGGAAAGCAAAAGGCGATAATGCTGATCTTATTCCAGGGGGGTCTTCTGGAGGATCATCGGCGTCCGTTGCAGCGTTTTCATCCCTTGGGGCGCTTGGCTCAGACACGGGGGGATCCATCCGCCAACCAGCGGCCTTATGTGGTATTGTGGGGATGAAGCCTACCTATGGCCTTTGTTCACGGTATGGCATTATCGCATTTGCATCTTCACTCGATCAGGCAGGGCCTTTGACACGCAATGTTGAGGATTCAGCCCTTCTTTTAAGGGAAATGGCAGGACATGATCCAAAAGACTCCACGTCTCTTGTCTATGAAGTGCCTGACTATACGAAAGCCTTAGGGCTGAGTATTAAAGGGATGAAGGTAGGAATTCCTCAGGAATATCGACCCGCTGGGTTGAACGCTGAAATTGCCCAATGGTGGGATCAAACCATTCAATGGCTTAAGGACGCAGGGGCTGAGGTTGTGGATATATCACTTCCTCATACGAAGTATGCCCTTCCCGCTTATTACATTATTGCGCCTGCGGAAGCATCCTCCAACTTAGCGCGCTATGATGGTGTGCGGTATGGCCTTCGGGTGCCCGGTGGGACGTTGGACGATCTTTATATCAAAACGCGTACAGAAGGATTTGGGGATGAAGTGAAGCGTCGTATTCTTATTGGAACCTACGTGCTTTCTTCGGGAAAGTATGAGGACTATTACCTTAGGGCGCAGCGGGTGCGTCAACGGGTGACCGATGACTTTACCCAGGCCTATGCAAAAGTGGATGTGATTCTGGCTCCTACCACAGCTAATACGGCCTTTAAGGTGGGGGAGAATATCACCGATCCTCTGGCCATGTATTTGCAGGATGTCTTTACGGTTTCAACCAACTTGGCAGGGTTGCCGGCTATTTCTGTTCCTGTGGGATTATCAAATGATGGCCTTCCTATCGGCATGCAATTCATTGGCCCAGCGCTGCATGAGGAGCGGTTATTCCAGTTTGCCCATGTGGTGGAACAAGCGGCTAACTTTCAATTGATGAGAGGAGTTGGGATATGATCAATACGCTCATTACAACGGCGACAGGAGATTGGGAAGTTGTGATTGGTCTTGAGGTGCATACCCAAGTCAAATCCAAGTCAAAACTTTTCTCTGGGGCGGCCACATCCTTTGCAGCTGAACCTAATGCCAAGGTGTCTTTCGTAGATGCAGCCATGCCCGGCATGCTGCCCGTCTTGAATGAAGTTTGTTTAGAGCAAGCCGTTAAGACAGGCCTTGCGTTGAACGCTAAGATCAACTTGCACTCTGTCTTTGATCGTAAAAACTATTTCTATGCGGATTTGCCTCAAGGATATCAGATCAGTCAATTTTACCATCCCATCGTTGGAGAGGGATATTTGGATATCGACCTTGAAGATGATACATCCAAAAGAATTGGGATAGAGCGTATTCATTTGGAGCAAGATGCAGGGAAAAGCATCCATGACGTTCATCCTTCTAAGTCATTGATCGATTTGAACCGGTGTGGGACGGCGCTGATGGAAATTGTCACAAAGCCTGACATGCGGAGTGCTGATGAGGCGATGGATTTTGTGAAAAAACTCCGGCTTATCTTGCGCTATTTAGGGTCCAGTGATGCCAATATGGATGAGGGAAGTTTAAGGGCGGATGTGAATGTTTCTGTTCATAGGCCAGGGACGCCCTTTGGGACGCGAGCTGAAATAAAAAATGTGAACTCCATCCGGTTCATTGGGCAAGCCATTGATTATGAGGTGAATCGGCAAATCACGCTTCTTGAAAGCGGGGGGACTATTGATCAAGAAACCCGTCTTTTTGATGCATCTTCCAACAGCACACGATCCATGCGGAGCAAGGAAGATGCGCCCGATTATCGGTACTTTCCTGATCCCGATCTGCTGCCTGTGATTTTAACTCAAGACTATGTGAATCATATCAAAGAAAATCTGCCAGAGCTTCCAGGCCAAAAGCGGGAACGGTTTATGAGAGACTATGGACTCTCTCTTTACGATGCGACAGTCTTGGTCTCTGATATGGAAACGCCTCTCTATTATGAGTCCGTTGTGAATCACATGAAAAGTTGGAAGGATCAAAAGGAAGCCGCTAAGATGGCATCCAATTGGGTTTGTGGAGAACTCTTTGCATTTTTGAAAGAGAATAATCTTTCTATCATTGACTCACCTATTTCTTCAGAAAAGCTAGCAACCCTTCTTAACCTTATTGGCGAAGGCCAGGTTTCTGGGCGGACCGCCAAAGAAGTCTTTGAGGACATGTGGACGAGTGGCAAAGACCCTGCGGCGATTATCGCTGAAAAGGGGTTGGTTCAAATGAGTGATGCAGGAGAACTGGCAACTATCGTGGATAAGGTGCTTGTGGACAATCCTCAAATGCTGGAACAATATAGATCAGGGAAAGATAAACTCTTTGGGTTTTTTGTGGGTCAAGTCATGAAGGTGACGGGTGGAAAAGCAAACCCCCAGATGACCAATGATATTTTGAAAGAGAAACTCCATGTCAAATAAACTACGCGGTCAAAGCAAGGAGCAATTGCTCAAACTCTATTATGAGATGCTTCTGATTCGTCGTTTGGAAGAAAAATCAGGTCAACTTTATGGGATGGGAAAAATCGCAGGATTTTGCCATCTTTATATTGGCCAAGAAGCAGTCGTGGTGGGTATTCAATCGTGCGCAAAAGAAGGGGATAGCGTCATCACAGCCTACCGTGATCATGGGCATATGATCGCCTGCGGTCTTGATCCAAGAGGTGTTTTAGCCGAACTTATGGGGCGTATTGATGGTCTTTCAAAAGGAAAAGGCGGGTCCATGCATATGTTCTCCAAAGAGAAAAATTTTTATGGTGGCCACGGCATTGTGGGCGCTCAGGTTCCTTTAGGGACAGGGTTAGCCTTAGCCCACAAATATGAAAAAGATGGGGGCATGGTTTTTGCCTATTTTGGGGACGGAGCGGCCAATCAGGGGCAGGTTTATGAGGCCTATAACATGGCATCCTTATGGAAACTTCCGATTCTCTATATCATAGAAAATAACCGTTACAGCATGGGGACATCGGTGGCACGGCATTCGTGCACAGACCATTTTTATTCTCGTGGCGAAGGATTTAATATCCCGGGTGAGTTAGTGGATGGGATGGATATCTTTACTGTGCAGGAAGCAACAGAGAAAGCCGTTAATCATGTGAGATCTGGCAAGGGTCCCTACATTCTTGAGATGGATACCTATCGCTATAAGGGGCACTCCATGTCGGATCCAGGACGGTACCGTACAAAAGAGGAAGTGGATAGTATAAAAACAGAGAACGATCCTTTATTGAATTGCAAAAAAGATTTGTTGGATCACGGCATATGTACGGAAGAAGACCTAAAAGTCATTGATCAACAGGTCAAAGATTTGATGAAGGAAGTCGTAGAGTTCTCAGAGGCATCTCCTGAGCCTGAGGCACATGAACTTTATACAGACGTTTTGATTGGAGAATAAAGAATGGCATTGTTAACAGTAAGAGAAGCTTTGCGCGATGCCATGGCGGAAGAGATGCGCAAAGACCCAAAAGTCTTTGTGATGGGAGAAGAGGTGGCCCAGTATCAAGGGGCCTATAAGGTGACCCAGGGACTCTTGGAAGAATTTGGGGCTGATCGGGTGATGGATACCCCCATTACGGAATACGGCTTTGCAGGCGTTGGGGTTGGGGCAGCCTTTAAGGGGCTCAAGCCCATCGTGGAATTTATGACTTTTAATTTTTCCATGCAAGCCATTGATCACATTATCAACTCTGCTGCAAAAACGCTCTACATGTCAGGCGGGCAGATGACATGCCCTATTGTTTTTAGAGGCCCTAATGGGGTTGCCTCCCGGGTGGGGGCCCAGCATTCTCAGTGTTTTGCCAGCTGGTATAGCCATTGCCCCGGCATTAAGGTGGTGGCGCCTTATGGTGCAGCGGACGCAAAAGGCCTTTTGAAGGCGGCTATTCGTGATCCCAATCCCGTTGTTTTCCTAGAAAATGAACTCATGTATGGCCGTTCTTTTGAGGTGCCTGATGATGAAGATTATATTGTTCCCCTTGGAAAGGCGGCTATTGCGCGCGCAGGGACAGATGCGACCATCGTGACGTTTTCTTTGGCCGTTGGAAAAGCGTTGGAAGCAGCTGACGTTCTTGCCGCTGAGGGAATCAATGTAGAGGTCATCGATCTTCGAACTTTACGTCCTTTGGATACGGAAACCATCATTGCATCAGTTCAAAAAACAAACCGTGTGGTGACCGTTGAAGAAGGTTGGCCACAGTCAGGGATCGGCGCTGAGATTGCAGCGATTGTTATGACCCATGCTTTTGATTTTCTGGATGCACCCGTGGAACGGGTAACAGGAAAAGATGTACCATTGCCCTACGCGGCTAATCTGGAGCGGATGGCTATCCCACAAGTGGAGGATATTGTAACGGCGGTGCGTAAGGTTTGCTATAAAAGTTAAAGGGAGAGATTCATCATGCCGATCAAGATTTTAATGCCAGCCCTATCCCCTACCATGACAAAGGGTACCCTTGCCAAATGGCATAAGAAGGAGGGGGATAAAATTCTTGCCGGCGATCTGATGTTAGAGATTGAAACTGACAAAGCCACGATGGAGGTAGAGGCGGTAGATGAAGGAACGCTTGGGAAAATTGTTATTCCCGATGGCTCTGAGAATATCGCGGTTAATTCAGTCATTGCCTTTCTTTTAGAGGAAGGGGAGTCCTTGAATGATATTGACCTTACCGCCACTCAAGCATCCATTCATACGCCTGAAGTAAAAATACAAAAAGAATCAGCGCAGCCAGTTAAAAATATTTCTCCTCAAAAGGCTTCTGTTTCTGACCGTATTGTGGCAAGTCCTTTGGCGAAGCGTATAGCCCTTCAAAATAATATTGCGTTAGAGAATATCCAAGGATCAGGCCCTCATGGGCGCATCATCAAGCGTGATGTGGAATCGTTTGCAGCTCCCTCTTTCTATGATAAACCCATAAGCCCCATGCGGCGCATTATTGCTGAGCGCTTGGTGGAATCCAAACAAACTGTTCCTCATTTCTATCTTACCGTGGAATGTTCTATCGATGCTCTTCTTGAGGCACGTAAAGGCCTTAATGAAGGGCTATCAGAGCAAGGCAAGAAACTCACCGTGAATGATTTTGTCATTTGGGCTTCTGCCATGGCTTTAAAAGATCATCCGGAAGCGAATGCATCCTGGATCGGTAATGATCAAATTCGGTATTATAATCATTCTGATATTTCTGTGGCTGTGGCGATTGAAGGCGGGTTGATAACGCCCATCGTTAAAAATGCTGAACAGAAAACCATTGTGGAAATTTCTGATGACGTGAAAATGCTTGTGAAGAAAGCCCATGAGGGACGTCTTGCAATGGAAGAATTCCAAGGGGGAAGTTTCAGCGTGTCCAATTTGGGTATGTATGGGATCCAAAGTTTTAATGCCATTATCAACCCCCCTCAGGCGTGCATTCTGGCCGTAGGC
>Ga0214919_10013162_pt1 | contig 10058 bp, 10 predicted proteins | sample LL1503_MetaG_FD_177994 | JGI IMG/M metagenome (GOLD analysis project Ga0214919, IMG submission 177994) | Freshwater microbial communities from Lake Lanier, Atlanta, Georgia, United States - LL-1503 | ecosystem: Environmental > Aquatic > Freshwater > Lake | place: USA: Georgia | collected... | reverse complement strand
ACGGGTACATAAAAATCACCTCGATATCGAAAAGAATAAAAATCATCGCCACTAAGTAGAATTTCACTGAAAACCGAGCCGAAGGAGATCCGATCGGATCTTTTCCGCACTCATACGCCATATCCTTCCCTTTGTTCCTCCGCCCCACCTTCCCCAAAAGGAGCCCCATACCAATCCCACCCAAGGCGATGGCCAACGCCATCCCAAGGGAGAAAAGCGCAGGAATAAACTCACGAATCACTCTCCTGTCCTAACGAACCACCCCGCCAAGGGCAAGTCTCGCCCTTCCCCATATCCTCCTTTCTGTGCCATGATCAAGAATGCCCCTCGCCTTACCCCTCTTCGCATCCTTCCTTTACGCCATCGGCTCTTGGGGTCTGAAATCTGGTTTGCGCCTCGGAGCCAATCCACGAATCGTAGCCGCCCTTTCGAACCTTTCGATGGCAGGTTGGTCAGCCCCACTGATCTTCTTTTTTCCAGGACAACCTCACACCGCAGGCTTTCTCGGAGCCATTCTTGCAGGGGGGGCGCTTTTTTTGGGTCGGCTTTGCGCCATTCAGGCCCTCGCCCATGGGGATCTCTCACATGCCACCCCACTCCTTGGAACTAAAACAATTTTTGTCGCGCTCCTTACTTTCCTGTTTTTAGATGAGCCGATCTCGCACAGCCTGATTGCTGCGGCTGCACTGACCAGTGTCGCGGTATTTCTTCTCTCGATCACCCTTACGCCGAATTCTAAATCGTGGTGGCCTCGCAATTTCGATCGGGTGACCACAGGGTGGGCTCTGCTCGCCGCCCTGCTTTTCGCCGTAACCGATATTACGGTTCAGAAGTTTGCCCGCCTACTAGGCGTAGGCTGGTTTCAACCCGTGATGTTCTCCACCCTCGCCCTGCTCACTCCGCTTCTCTTTCTTTCGAAAATCCGTAGCCTTCGATCCATCCTCAACCTCCTGCCACTTCCCTCTCGTACCAGTGTTCTTACCGGCTCGGGTGTGATCGGCTTTCAAACCTCCCTTGTCATTTTAGTCATCGGCCTATTCGGCCATGCGACCGCTACCAACGTGGTCTACGCCGCTCGCGGACTTTGGGCAATTTTGCTCGAGGGGGCTTTAGGTGGCGGCTCCGCCTATCACGATAAACGCGTTCTGGCCGTTCGCCTCGCCGGCGCTGGCCTACTTCTTGGTGCCGTGGCCCTCGCCGTCGGCTCGTTATAAATCGTCCGTCGACCCCAATTGAAAAAAAGATAAGTTTTTAAACTCTGCCCAATTGCAGCATCACCAAGCCCACCACCGTCAGAATCAAACCCCCTAGCTGCAACCCCGTCACGGGTGCCTTAAACCACCACCACGCCACCAACTGCAGGAGCACGAAACCGGCCCCCAAGGTAAATGCGTAGACCAACTGGGGGCTCTCCTCCCGCAACGCATAGGTAATTAAGATCGGGCACCCAAAACCCGCCACATTCCCCGCCAGAAACCAAACCCACCACTCCAACCCACTTTTTGTCGAAGTAACTTTAAAAAGCAGGTTGGAAGCCGCCATGGAAACCGCATACCCCAAAACCAAAAGGGCAAACTTCACAAAGCAAAATACTAAGCCAGTGCCGAACCACCACAACACGCCCCATCCTGATGCCCTGGCTGGCAGTGCATCGCATACTCCGCCCCACCCATCCGATCGCACCAAGCCGCGAATGCTTTTCGCTCCTCCACCTCCATCGGTGATTTGCCTGCCGCGACTACCGCCTCATCCACATATTCAAACCGGTCCACCCCGACCAGGTGGGTGCAAACCTCCGGGTAACTCAGCGCATATCGCATTACTTTCTCCGCATTCATCAAACCCTTCTGACTCGCCCGCTTGCTTCCCCCAAACCCTTTCATCCCGATCACCGCAATCTGTCTCTTGGCTAGCTCGGGGATCGTCTCCGTCTCGAATTTTCGCGAGTCCAAGGTGCCTAAGGCTGAAACCGGCTGAAGAGATGCATCGAAAGCATATCCCCCATCCAATATTTTTCGGTGCACCGCTGGATCGGTGTGCCCCGTAAACCCTAGGTACCGCACCTTCCCCTGCTTTTTTGCTAGATCAAATGCCTCCGCTGCTCCCCCCGGCCCATAAAACTTATCCACCTCATCCGCCCCCTCCACCTGATGCAACATCCACAAATCCACATGATCGGTTTTCAAACGGCGGAGTGAGTCCTCTAAATACTTCATTGCCCCCTCTTTGCCCCCTTCCGGCAAAGATTTCTTGTGGGTGCAACACTTCGTCATCAGGAAAACTTTTTCTCGGATCCCCTGCAAGGCCTGCCCCATCCACTCTTCCGCTCGGCCCCCGTGATAGCACCAAGCATTATCAAAAAAAGTTACTCCCCGTTCCACCGCCTCATGAGCAATCCTTGTCGCCTCAGGAATATCCTTCGCCATGGCCAGCGTATGCCCGCCAAACCCTAAAACACTTACTCTCTCCTCATGTCGCCCAAATTTCCTCGTCGGCACACTCCCCGCCCCACTCGCCCAGCTTTTCGCCAAGCCTAAACCGGGAATCAGCCCCAGAAATCCTCGCCTCGTAATCATGGTCTGATTCTGCTCCCCCCGAACCCCTTCGCAAGTCAGGAAAAGCCCTGCCCCAATTGTGAGGAAGTGAAATAAAAGAGTTTTCAAATCCCCTCCAAACCCCAAGCTACTGCTTGTGGTCATCCCGACCACGCAACCAAAGGAGAATCCCCTTATGTCATTCAGCAGCGCCAGCAAGAAAAACGGAAAAACCTACTACCTTCACAGTCGCCAGCAGACCCTACGCGGCGGTGCCACCGTGACCCTTTACTACTTCGCTTCCGCCCCTGGCGCCGGCGCCATCGATGCCCTTCCAGACGGCTATGTCGTCACTGAGAACGAGCGGACCGGACTCCCTCTCCTCAAAAAAGCTAAATAACTCGATCATCGGCCCTGTTCCGATGGGCTCTGTTAGTACGTGAGGACGGCAAACGCGCCTACCTAGTGCGTGTTGGGTATACCTGTAGGGCCCCAGGCTCTGGGGCCAAAATTGAACGCAGAGGCTGCTTTCGGACGCAGGGGCCTGCGTCCCTACAGAAGCCACTATAGCCCCGCGTACCCCCGATACCAGTCGACAAACTTTTTCATCCCATCCTCTATCGACGTCTTCGGACGAAAATCCACTGCCTTGGCTAAGTCCTCCACCCCAGCCGCCGTTGCCATCACATCCCCCGCTGGAACAGGCTTCATGACAATCTTTGCCTTCTTTCCCGTGGCCGCCTCAATCGCCCTGACAAACCGCCCCAGCTCTACAGGCTCACTGTTTCCGATATTATAAATCCGGTACGGAGCGCGACTGGTTGCCGGATCCGGTTTCGCCCCATCCCAATTTGGATTTCCCGCCGCAGGCTTGGATGTGAGGCGAACAATCGCCTCCACAATGTCATCCACATAGGTGAAATCTCGCCGCATCTTTCCCTCTCCATAAAGCTCGATCTCCCGCCCCTCCAAAATCGCTTGGGTAAACTTATAGTACGCCATGTCCGGTCTGCCCCACGGCCCATACACGGTAAAAAATCGAAGGCCCGTACAAGGGATGCCATACAAATGCGCATACGAGTGCGCCATCAACTCATTGGCCTTTTTTGTCGCCGCATAGAGCGAGATTGGGTGATCCACATTGTCCTGTTCGGAAAACGGCATGCTTTGATTTAATCCGTAGACCGAACTCGAACTGGCAAAGATCAGATTCGGTGTTTTCTCCGCCCGACACGCCTCCAAAACATCCAGCATTCCCTCTAAATTGCTCCGGGCGTAGGCATGGGGATGAGTCAGGCTGTATCGCACCCCCGCCTGCGCCGCCAAATGCACTACCACGCTCGGCTTCACCTCTTTCCATATTTTTTCTACGCCCGTCCGATCTCCTAAATCCACTTTCAGAAACCGAAAGGTTGAGCTCTTCTTCAGCCTCGCCAACCGAGCCTCCTTCAAACTCACCTCATAGTAGTCATTTAAATTATCCAATCCCACCACCTCGTCCCCATTCTGAAGCAACCTCTCACTCAAATGGTACCCAATGAAGCCGGCCGCTCCGGTAACTAGCACTCGCCGACTCATGCTTTCTCCATTCGCGACCAGAGCATTCGGTCCTGATCAAACTCAAACCAACCTTGGAACTTCTCCCCTGCTAAAAATTTCGGCATCCAGTGCACATCATCCGCCCACATCCTCTCATACGGAATGGCATCCGTCCGACTCCAAAAAGGCTTTGCCTCCTCCGTCTCCACCAGCTCGCCGATCCAGCCTGACGCCCGGTACACCGTACAGTGCAGCGAGTAGCCATCTTGAAATTGAAAACGCAACTCTCCCGCCCACTCCACCCCCGTCGGCGTAATGCCGACCTCCTCTTGCGTCTCCCGAATGGCCGCTTGCTCCGCCGTCTCCCCTTTCTCAATCCTACCCCCCGGGCCGTTCACCTTCCCTGCTCCCAAACCCCTTTTCTTTTCAATCAGTAAAATTTTTCCATCCTTCACCACAAAACAGAGCGTCCCCCTCTCCTTGGGTTTCCAATTGAGCCCATCGACTCGGTCCGAAACCTCACTCAATCGAGCTTCCGACATCACTCTCCGCTATCGCACCGAACCACTCGGGCGATCTTTTTGCATCAGCTTGTTCCTCGCTTCCTCAAGAAGCTTTTTCTCCGCCGCGGTCAAAGAACCCATGCCCTCCCGAGAAATCTTCTCCAAAATCGGATCCACCTTCTCCAACGGCACCAATCCCGATTTCTTTGTACTCACCTTCTTTTTCGTCACCGGCTTCGCTCGTCTCGAGAAAGAGATCTTCGGCCAGGAAACTCCCCCTCCCCGAACCCACCCCACCGCCAGCATCGCCGTCGCCCAAAGCTGTATCCCACCCGACCAGTCCCTCCCCGCAAAATAGGTCAGGCTATATACCCCAAGCAAAATCCACCCCACCCACCTTGCGGCCAAGCCAAAGAAGAACTGCGCCCCAGGGTGCAGCGCACAAAACGCTAAAAAGATCGCAAAGTGAATCGTTCCCGAGCCCGCCAAAACCCCCGACCCCAACCACGGGGCGATTCCCGCGAGCAGCAGCGCAGGTCCCACCGCCAAAGCTGCGTAGAGCAAGCCCAACGATTTTCGCCCAATGGCCGACTCCACCTCTCGCCCGAACCAAAAAAACATCAGCATCTCCAGGGCAAACCAGATTCCCTCCTGTCGAATATCATGCACAAACGGATAAGTCAGAAGCGTCCAAACATGCCCCTCCCCTAACTGCACCGGCGAAAATACCCCCGCCGTCACCCACACCCCAAACCCGGCCGCCGCAGCCATCGCCCCTAAGGCCATCGCCAAGGTATGAACCCCCACCAGTAGCATCGTCAGATCCACCCGAATTTGACCCATGGTAAAGATCGGTCCCTCCGCACCTTCCCAACGATTCCAAGAATTTCCCCAAGCCATAGGATTGGATTATGAAACGGAACGCGGGGCGGAGCAAGCCGTGCCCCGTTAAATCTGATATTCGGTCGTTCTCCCCTTGGCGTTCAGCTTCGCTCTTACCCTCTCCGCCAGACGCCCCAAAGTTTCTGCCGCCAAAACCTTGCTCGCCGCACTTGCCGCATCCCTCTGTAGCTTTCCCCAAGCCTCCCCCACCGCGTCCTCCCTTCCCTCCCGACGTGCCACTCCTCTTCCGTCCACCCAAGCCACCACTTCGCTCATCCGAATCTTTTCCGCGGGCCTAGCCAACTCATACCCACCCCCCGATCCCCTACGGCTCACCACAAATCCACCCTGCCTTAACCACCGCATCACCTGCTCCATAAATTTTCCTGGCGTGCCCGAAGCCAAAGCGAGGGCAGAGGCTCTTTTTACTTTTCCGCTCTCCCCCTCCAATGCCAAAGCCACTAAAGCCCTTACGGCATAGTCTGTGGTACGGGTTGCTGCCATCCCCCCATCGTCTCGAGGGTTATTCCCCGCGTCAACCCGCGCCTCCGCGCCAGCCGTTGCCAACCCCACCTTCCAAATGTATTCTCACCCACGATGAAAGCGGAAAACGGGCACCCCTCCGCCGCGCCGGCTCCGGAAACCGATTCCGGGATCGTAATCACTAGTCGCGTCCGCCTCGCCCGAAACGTGAAAAGTTTTGCCTTCCCTGGATGGCTCAAGAAAGCGGATCGCCTGAAACTACTCGAAACGATTCAACCAGCCGTCTCCGCCCTTGCCTGCATGCGCCCCGCCAAAGTTTCCGTTGCCATGGAAACTTTGACCCCCATCGATAAGCAACTCCTCGTCGAAAAACATCTCATCAGTCGCGAACACGCCGCCAAAAATGCCGGTAGTGGCCTCGTGGTCAATGAAGACGAATCCCTTTCCGTCATGATCAACGAAGAAGATCATATCCGCCTCCAAGCTCTCCGCCCCGGCTTCCACCTACTTGAGGCCTGGGAAGCAGCCGACAAACTTGATACCGCCTTAGAGGACAAACTCGAATTCTCCTTCTCCCCCTCCCTCGGCTACCTCACCGCCTGCCCGACCAATGTCGGCACAGGCATGCGCGCCTCCGCCATGCTCCACCTTCCCGGCCTCGTCCTGGGCGAGCAAATCAATCAAGTCATCAAATCAGTCAACCAACTCGGTCTCGCCGTCCGCGGGCTGTACGGGGAGGGAACCGAAGCGCTGGGCAACCTCTTTCAAATCTCCAACCAAACTACTCTGGGCGAATCGGAACGGCAGATCTTAGATCGCCTCCTCAAGGTCGTGCGGCAATTGACCGAGCTAGAAAACAACGCCCGCCAAAAATTGATCCAAGAAAAATCCCGAATGCTCGGGGATCAAGTCGGCCGCTCTTACGGCATTGTCCTCCACTCCTATTCCATCTCCTCCAAAGAAGCCCTCAACCTCCTCAGTCTTCTGCGTTTGGCGGCCGACCTCGCTCTTCTTCCCGCCACAATCAAACCGAAGCTGGATGCCCTTCTGATTACCACCCAACCCGCCCATCTTCAGCAGGCTTCCCAGAAAAAACTCGGGGCGGAAGAGCGCGACGCTTTCCGTGCCGACCTCCTGCGAGACAAACTGAAAGGCGTGCCCGAGCCCGCCATGCGTAAATTGCACCTCTAACCGAGTTGAGTTAAGATACCTCCCGTGAATAATTTCACCCCACGTGCCCAACAGGTTCTCGCCCTTGCCCGCAAAGAGGCAGACCGCTTCAACCACAACTATGTGGGCACGGAGCATATTCTCCTTGGCCTCATCAAGCTCGGGCAAGGTGTCGCGGTAAACGTTCTCCAGAAAATGGGCCTCGATCTAGAAACCGTGCGGATGGAGGTCGAAAAGCAGGTTGGAACTGGCCCGGACACCAAGGTCACCGGCAACATTCCCTATACACCCAGAGTCAAAAAGGTACTCGCTCTGGCCAGCAAAGAAGCCAAGGCCCTGCACCACTCGTACGTCGGCACGGAACACATTCTTCTCGGACTCCTCCGTGAAGGGGACGGCGTCGCCGCTCGCGTCCTCAAATCCCTCGAGGTCGACATCGAACGGGCACGCCAAGAAGTCCTCAAAGAGCTCGATCCCAACTTCGAGGAAGGGTCCGAGCCCGCAGGAAACATGGAAGAACCTCCCTCCGGCAGCTCCGAATCCGCCTCTGCCGGTGGTGCAAATCCCGCCCGTAAGGATGTAAAAACACCCGCCCTCAAAGCTTTCGGGCGCGACCTGACCGAATTAGCGCGCAAAGGGGAAATGGATCCGGTCATTGGCCGCAAAAATGAGATCGAACGCGTCATTCAAATTCTTTGTCGTCGCACCAAAAACAATCCCGTGTTGATCGGGGAAGCCGGGGTCGGAAAAACCGCCCTCGTCGAAGGATTGGCGCAAGAAATCGCCTCCGGCAACGTCCCGGAGATTTTACGCGATAAGAAGGTCATCACACTCGATCTCGCCCTCATGGTCGCAGGCACAAAGTACCGCGGCCAATTCGAAGAGCGCATCAAGGCGGTCATGGAAGAAATTCGCAAGCTGAAGACTGTTCTCCTCTTTATCGATGAGTTGCACACTCTTGTCGGGGCGGGCTCAGCCGAGGGGGCGATGGACGCTTCGAATATTATCAAGCCGGCACTCTCTCGTGGCGAACTGCAGTGCATCGGGGCCACCACGATGAACGAGTATCGCAAGTATATCGAAAAGGATTCAGCCCTCGAACGCCGCTTTCAAACGGTACGTGTCGATGCGCCCTCGATCGATGAGGCGATTGCCATCCTTCATGGTCTTCGTTCTAAATACGAAGAGCATCACCATGCAAAAATCTCCGATGAGGCAATTGCTGCCTCCGTGCGCTTAAGTGAGCGATATATCACGGGTCGCTTTCTCCCCGATAAAGCGATCGACGTCATGGATGAAGCGGGTTCCCGCTGCCGAATTGCCGCCAGCATACGCCCGCCCGAATTTAAAAGTGCCGAAGCGGAGATCGAAACGATCCGAGCCGAAAAAGAGGCCGCCATCAAAGCTCAGGACTTTGAAAAAGCGGCCGCCCTACGAGATCGTGAAAAAGAGGCCTCGGCAAAGCTGGAGGCGGACCTGAACGCTTGGCGAAAGAAGCGGGACGAAATCATCGTGGATGTTGGGGAAGAGGACGTAAAACATGTCATCTCAAAGTGGACGGGCATCCCCCTCACCCGCATGGGTGAAGGAGACCTTTCCAAGCTGCTCAATATCGGCGAAACCCTGCAATCCCGTGTCATCGGCCAACATGAGGCTGTCCAAGCGCTTGCCAAAGCTCTCCGCCGTTCCCGTGCTGACCTCAAAGACCCGAAACGTCCCATCGGCTCTTTCATTTTCCTTGGCCCCACTGGGGTTGGAAAAACACACCTTGCCAAAGCGCTGGCCGAAGAGGTCTTTGGAGAAAAAGACGCCCTCGTGCAACTCGATATGTCCGAGTACATGGAAAAATTCAACGTCTCTCGGCTCATTGGTTCTCCCCCCGGATATGTGGGATACGAGGAGGGCGGACAACTGACCGAAAAAGTCCGTCGCCGCCCTTACTGTGTGGTTCTCTTTGATGAAATCGAAAAGGCCCACCCGGATGTATGGAATATTCTTCTGCAGATTTTAGAGGATGGCCAAGTTACCGACAGTCTCGCCCGGAAGGTCGATTTCAGGAACACCATCATCATCATGACCTCCAACGTCGGGGCGGAGTTGATTCGCAAAGGCAATGTCATGGGCTTCGGTACCCCTGTGCACGAACAGGACTACGCTGCCATCAAGGAAAAGATCTTGGGCGAAACCAAAAAGATCTTTAAACCTGAATTCCTTAATCGCTTGGACGATCAGATTGTCTTCCACTCCCTCACCCGAGAAGACCTCTCCAAAATCGTCTCCCTCGAAGTCGCCAAAGTGGCAGCCCGTGTTCGTGAAAAAGGGGTTGAGATTGAACTCACCCCCGAAGCCTCGGCCTTCCTCATCGAAAAAGGATACGAGCCAGTGTACGGAGCACGCCCACTTCGCCGTGCCATCGAGAGATATTTAGAGGACCCAATTGCGGAAGAGGTCATTCGCGGCAAAATTAAATCGGGTGATCGCGTGAAAGTTAGTGCCGATAAGGAAAATCTCACTTTTGCCACGACTTCACCGAACACTCCCGCCAAGTCGACCGCCAGCTGAACTCTTCCGATCACGCCACTCGGGTTCAGGCCCTCTTCGGCGGCCTCGCCCCTTCTTACGACTTTCTCAATCGTCTCTTCAGCCTGGGCCTCGATATTGGCTGGCGCAGAGAGCTCCTCTCATCCATTTGCCCCCAACGCCCAAAAAAGGCTCTCGATCTGGCCTGCGGCTCAGGAGATGTGACCCTTCTTCTTCAAAATGGGCTGCCAGAGGCAGATGTCATTGGTCTCGATTTCTGTGCCCCTCTTCTCGCTCGGGCTAAGGCCCGGGGAGTTCGAAAAACGGTTGAGGGAGATGCACTCAACCTGCCCTTTCCTCAACACTCCTTTGACTTGGTCACCCTGGCCTTTGGGCTTAGAAACTTTGCCGATCGACCTAAGGGCCT
>Ga0214919_10013160_pt1 | contig 10059 bp, 7 predicted proteins | sample LL1503_MetaG_FD_177994 | JGI IMG/M metagenome (GOLD analysis project Ga0214919, IMG submission 177994) | Freshwater microbial communities from Lake Lanier, Atlanta, Georgia, United States - LL-1503 | ecosystem: Environmental > Aquatic > Freshwater > Lake | place: USA: Georgia | collected 2015-03-15 | reverse complement strand
GTATTGAGCTAGCCAAGATGTCGGAACCGGCACAAGCAAAAGTTATTTATGATAGAATAGCCTCCAAAGCAGAGAGTGATATTGCTGCGCAAGATAAAGAAGTATGGCTATATGCACGATATAAAAAATATAAAATCGCACTGGAGCAAGAAGGAGATGTGGAGGGTGAAAGCTTAGCTAACTCTATCGCTGAGCTTGAAGGAATTGAAGCGTATATTCCAAGGAATGGAGAGGGTGAACCGCAGCTAAAATATAAAAATATAGCAGATAAGGTTAAGTTTATTAAAGCTGAATATATTTTCAAAAGCAATCCTACTGACATTAGACCAATTGAAATGTTAGAAGTGCTAGCTCAAGAAGGTGTGGGGTTTTCATCTCATGCAAGGAGAAAGATTGCTTGGGATTTGGCTACAGACATGAGATTTGAGAGAGCTAGAGCTTTATTTAAAGGTAATGATGAAGCTAAGGGAGAGGCTATAGAAGCTTTAGATTATCTAGCTGATGTAAATAATGTTTATTCCGAAGATGTAGTGGCAAAAGCAAATAAGAAAATTGTGAAATACACAAAGAAAAAAAATGCTGAGTTATATGAAACTATCAAATCAGCTACTACACCGGTAAGTGAAGAGATACGAACAACGATAAGTGAAGCAATGCTAAGCAAGTTTATAAATGAAGCCACTAAACTTAAGTCTATTGATCCAGGCGGTAGGGGTGAGTATAACTTGATGCTCGCTGAGGCTTATAGAGCAGGGTATATTGTTGTTGGTAATGATGGAAGGTATTTTTTCAATGCAAATCAGTTACTTGAGGATGTTCCAGCTGGTACTGATAAAGAGGAATTAAAGAGCAAGCTAGATCAATTGGCTATGAATGTGATTCTTGAGCCGGATAATATAAAAAAAGCTACTGACTTGGTGCCAACAAAATCATTCATGGCCAGTTTTGATAGAGGATTGGGTGCGATAGTAGATAAAACTGCTGCATTGGTGAGTAAGGCTACTGCAGACGGTTTAAGTGGATTATGGTCGAGAGTGATAAATCTTGTTAGTGATGACAAGCCAGAATTATTTGAGGAAGCTGCAGAGTCCCCAGCTGTATCTCCGAGAGTAGCAGTTGCTGCTCCTTTGGGTAGCGTGAGAGATAGAGTGGTAAACGCTTTAGATGATAAAGTAAAAGCAGTTATTGCATCTGAACAGTTTAGAGCCTTGTTAAAGTCTAGCTTTGTATCTCAGAGAGGCATTTTAAGTGGGGTAGCAAAGAAGATATCAAATTCGATTTTGAATTCTCCTTTTGATATTTCAACTTTAGATGAAGAGGTGAGAGAAGAGTTCTTGAGTATGAGAGCTGATTCTGAAGGGGGTGGTGTCGCTGCAGAAGTTATTGCCGTCGCCGGAGCCGGTGTGGGGGCTGGCGGTACTACGGTGCAATATACTTATCTTGATGTTATAGCATTTTGTGTCGAGAATGATATTGACGCCACTGCTGCAATACAAAGTCAGATGAGAGAGTTAGTAGTAGATATAGCGAGCATTGACCAGCTGTTGCCTAGTGCTAGAGGTGAGGTAGTGTCTCGAGTAGCTGCGGTGGAAACTCCTGTAGTTGCTATGGCTGCGGATGCTGCACCTATTGCTGAGGCCGTAGTTACTAGAAGCGTAACTCCTTTGGTGCTAGAGGATCGAGAATCAGCTGATGCTCTTGCTAACCTTGAGGCGATAATTAAAGAGGCGAGTGGATTATTCAGAGATGAATATAAAGCTCAGCTGCGTGTAATTAAATCTGGAGTACCAATAGATCCAGATGGTTCAAGAGAAGGTGTGGTTAGTCGGGTAGCTAGTGTTGGTGGTATAGCGGCAACAGCTATGGCTTTGGGCCCATTAGCTGCAGGAGCAGCTGGGTTATTAAGAGAGGGGGTTAGATATGCTGGAGGTGCTTTGGACAGGGGCAACTCGATGGTTTATGCAGGTGTCTTTGTAAATTTCGGTAAGTGGGATGGGGACGTTACTGGTAGTACTTCTGATGCTGTAACGCTTTTTAGAAGGTTTTTAAGTCAATCTCTTGCCAAGGAGTTTTTTTTCCAATTAGCGCATATTAGTGGCGAAGCTTCGCAAAAGAGAGTTGCTAAACAAATCATTGAGAATGTTAAGAAGGGCCTACAAAATGGTAACATAGCATCGAGATTTACGGCTTCGATTACTAGCGGAATGGGTGGTGGTGATATAAGTGAGGCGAGTTTGTTGCTTAAGCTGCAAGATGCTTTCCAGATTGGTCTGGAAGAAACTTATAGAGTGTCGGGTGATGATGTTGCAACAGATCTTCTTCAAGCCCCACTTGGTCGCGGTTGGAAAGCAAATGAAATATTTACGAAAAGTGGTAAATATCGTTCAGATGGATTATACGCGATAGAGGGGTTTTCATTACCTTCGAAGTATGGTTTTTCATATAGTGAGGGAGATCTTTCTGAGAGGTACACTGAATGTTCTCAAGTAAATTCTGATTTAGAAGCAAAAACAAGAAGCGCTTATAATAGTCAGTTATTTAGGAGTTTAGACGAAGCCTTAATGAGTGGGGTGGTTCAAGAAGATATGGATAAGAAAACAAGCAGGATACGCGCTCGTAATATCAGGGGCGCAGCCGAGCTAGCTAAGGCAGGGACGGGGGTTATAGTTGCTGCTGTCGCTATTGCTACGGTTGCTTTTCCGCCGCTCGCGTTAATTTCTGTTCCTTATGGGGTATCTGCGGCTCTTGGTGGGGCGGTAGCAGCTCTTGCTTGTGTATTTTGTACTAATGCTATGGCTACTTATAGGAAGATTCGTCATGAGATAAAAATTCTTAATGCAGAATTAAAAAAACCCCCTATTTATACCCGTGAAGTTGGAGCAATTACTGACCAAAAAGATATGTTGATTCATCATGGTAGGGGCAGAAAACTAGCGGTTAAAAAGAAAGTTGAAGAAGAAGGTGGTAAGGTGAAAAGAGATGGAGCCGGCCTTAAGGCTCATAAAGTTCGTAGGAAACCAGATAATACCACTAGGCAACTATAAAAAATCAAGGTGCTGATTCTTCATTCGACAAAGTGAGTCGATCTTGTGGAGCTTACAAGATCGACTCATTGTCAATTAGTCATCAATTAATATGTCTCAGGAAGCCCTGCTCGAAGGTCTGTCAGTCTTTTTTCAAGAGTTAATCTTCCTACAAAGCTTCTTTCCTCGGCTAGCGGTTTATGTGAAGATGGATCCACCGCATTATCATCGTCTAGCGTTTCAAAGCTTGTATTGAGCACTCCTATACGACTAGCTAAAGCCTCGGTCCAATGTCCAATGATCCGTTTATGGTGAAGAGGGGGTCTTTCATCTCTTTCTTTTGGTGAGCCAGTTGGGGCTTCTGTTGATTTGGTCATTTCAGCTGAGCATTTATGGCGTTCTGATGGGCAATTCTCATCATTTTTCATTCTAGATGTGCGAGTAAGCGGAGATCTTGTTGATGGTTTCGGAGCTCTTGGAGGGCTAGAGTATGAACCAGCTCCAGCATGACAAAAAGATTTTTCCTCGTCGCCTTTCTCTGTTGATATAGTTGACATGTAATGTCTTGCTCTGGTCAAAAACCCAGCTCCTTCAGTTGCTATACCTGCGCAAGCGCCAGCGCCTGAAGATTTTTCCTCATCGTCATCACGTTCATGCATGTATCTGCCTCTTGATAAGGCAAATTTCATATCTGTTTCTGGATCTCTAAGCAAATGCTCCTCTGTCGAATCTGCTAGGCCACTGACGGCTTTGCCCGTGGATGAATAAAACTCTGCTAATGGGAGGTCATCTTCTAATGAGCGTGGTTTTGCATGTATAGAGGCCGATGCTCTTGCTTTTTCTTCATCAGTAGTTTTAACTGATTCAGCTCCAGCTGCTCTCTCAGGTGTGTTGCTACTGCTGACAGCAATTGGGGGGTAGCTCTTTGTTTTATTTCTATGATCAGGATGGCGTACTGTTACTACCGCATCAGTTTTATCCATTCTATCTGAGTGAAATACTCTAGATGATTTATCTCTCGTACAGGAAGCTGATAAGGCCTGCCAGTTGCGAATTAGAATGATATAGCTGATGTTAACATCTTTACCTATCCTATTTTTCATAGATAAAGGCGATCCCGCGTTATTATGTACTACTTCAGTAAGGAGTACATCTGTCGATCTTGCAATAGAGTTGCCTACCAGGCCTCTAATCGGGAAAAACCTTGTAGCTTCTGCAATTGTGCCGCCAAGTGTGTGGATTAATCTCACTGAATCATGATAAGAAGAGGAGCTATATGTTTCTATCCAATCAGGAAATGCTGTCATTGAAGATAGTCTAGCAAGCTCTGTGTGTATGTTGAAACGCTCGAAGGTATTGGGATATTTTTCATCTCCATCATTTATGGTGTAGATGGGAGAATGTTGAGACGTCAAATCTTCTCGTTTTTTTTCTAAAGAGTAATAAATGATGTAAAGACTCTTTGTGTTAATGTAGCAATGTAGCATTAAGCTCTCATCGTAGCCTAAAAGAGTTACTCTAATTAGGCGTTCTGGAGAGTCGGGATCAAGTTCATTTATGTGCTGCACTAAGAGCGCAATAGATTGCTTGTATTGTCTTGCATCAATAACTGACACCACGTGACCTATTTTTTCATCGAGAAGCCCTCTAGAAAATTCTTTTATAAAAGGTAGTGATTTAGCGGTAGCCCTCCGCGGAAGTGGTGTTGCCTTACCGGCAGCAGGAATTGTTTGAATCTTGCTCATAATAATTTACCAAATATATTTCCAAAATAACCAAATATAAGCATTAAGAGTTATTAACCTTTTGTCAATATAAAAGTTAACAGAAATTATCAAATGGCGCATAATTATATATTAACGCGCTCTTCGAGGAGGTAATTAAACAAGGGCAAGTGTTAATTAAGTGTTAAGGAAGTAATTTAACTTGATATTTAAACTAAGGCTAAATTTCAAAATTTTAAATATTACTTTAAATGGCCTAATCCTGTGATATACTGGGCTAAGGTTTGTATCTTTTAGAGTGGTTTTTATGAAAGCAGAAAATGTCAGTGATCATAGGGTAAGCTGTGCTGGTCAAGATCTTGTTAGTTCTCATCCAAAAATTTATTTAGAAATTGATAGTAAAAAAAGTGAAGTTGTGTGTCCTTATTGCAGCAAAAAGTTTGTTTTTAAGGATAAAGCATAAATGATAACTTCTGCAGTAGTGGTAGACTTGCTAAGCAATTATTCATCTGAAAATGCTGATGTAATAGATAATTTATCTAGAATTTTGATGCATGGAAGGCTAGGTGGGTCGGGGAAGTTGCTGATTCTTCCTGTTGATCAAGGATTTGAACATGGCCCAGCGAGAAGTTTTGCTAAAAACCCATCAGCTTACGATCCTACATATCTATTTGAGCTAGCGCTTGAAGCAAAGCTAAGCGCTTTTGCCGCGCCACTAGGGTTAATTGAATTTGGCAGCGCCAAATACTCAAAGCTCATTCCCTGTATTTTAAAGCTTAATAGCTCAAACTCACTGCATCAGTCTACAACCGCTCCTGATCAAGCTTTTACTTCCTCAGTTGATGACGCGGTGCGCCTTGGTTGTGTTGCAGTCGGCTTAACAATATACCCAGGTTCTGATAAAGACCTTGAGATGTTTGAGGAAGCGAAAGAAATTATTAAAGAAGCTAAAGCTAAAGGTTTGGCTACTGTGGTTTGGTCTTATCCCAGAGGGGGGATGATTACTAAAGAGGGCGAGACTGCGCTAGATGTGATAGCATATTCAGCTCATATTGCAGCTTTACTTGGCGCGCATATAATTAAAGTTAAGCCCCCAACAGATTATATATTTCTTGAGGAAAATAAGAAAATTTACCAAGAAATGCAAATTTCATTTACAGAACTAGAAAATAGAATTAAACATATCATGGATTGTTGCTTTGCTAGGAGGAGACTAGTTATCTTTTCAGGCGGGGCTTCTCGTGATGAAGATGAATTATTTGCAGAGATTCAGGCTATAAAAAATGGTGGTGGAAATGGTTCTATCATAGGCAGAAATAGTTTTCAAAGGCCAATGCCTGAAGCAATTGCAATGTTAAACAAGATAATGGATATCTATCTGGGTTAATATCAAGGAGTATTAGATGAGAATTTCAGCAAATTCAATTAGAGCTGGTCATATATTAGAACACGAAGGAAGGCTTTGGATAGTACTAAAGACGCCGGAACATACTAAGCCTGGAAAAGGTGGTGCTTTTGTTCAAGTTGAGATGAAAGACATTAGAACCGGAACTAAGGTAAATGAGCGCTTTACTTCAACAGTTGATGTGGAAAAAGTAAGGCTAGATCAAAAACATTTTCAATATATGTTCCAAGATGATCACATTCATGTGATGGATAATGATACTTTCGAACAAATTGCTTTAAATAAAGATCTCTTTGGTGATCGAATTATATATCTTGCAGATGGAATGAATATTACTGTGGAGTTTTATAATGATGAAGCTTTAAATGCAGTGTTGCCAGAGCAGGTAGTAGTTGAAATTAGCGAAACTGAGCCAGTAGTAAAAGGGCAAACTGCTGCAGCATCATATAAGCCAGCGATTCTAACTAACTCTGCCAGAGTAATGGTGCCTCCATTTGTTAATTCTGGGGATAAAATTGTTGTTAGAACAGCTGATAATACTTACGTTGAAAGAGCGAAGTAATAATGAAATATACCCCAACTATAAAATATCTTTTAGATCTTATCACGAAAGCGTCAAAATCTGTCCTCAGAGATTATAATGAGATGGTTTATATGCAATCTTCTATTAAACCTACTGAAGATTTTGTAAAAAAAAGCCGCAGAAGATCCGCTGATCTTATCATTGATGAAATCAACTATCAGAGAAAATTTACACCCAATATTTTAATTGATGGTCAGTTCAAAAATGTTGGTAATAAATATACTATTATAGTTGAACCGCTTGATGCTATATTGAATTTCAGCCATGCGCTCCCTCTTTTTTCAATAGCAGTTTCGCTCAGAGATGAAGATAAAAAAGAAATATTAGCTTCGGTAATAGAGCTTCCAACGCTCAGAGAGGTTTTCTTTGCTGAGAAAAATAATGGAGCATGGCATGATAGCTTTTTAAATTCAGCCAGCTCAGGCGGCAGGCTAAGAGTTTCAGGAAGAAACAGTTCTTATACAATGTATTTCTCATCTGACCATTATATTGAGGCATTAAAAGACCAGTTAATCATGATGAACTCCCCATTGGTTTCTATTGCTATGGTAAGTTTTGGTAGATTCGATGCGAGTATATTTACGAAAATATCAAATGAGCATATTGCATTATCTGAACTAATCATTAAAGAAGCAGGTGGTAATATTTACCGCCATAATAATTTAAATATTTTTGCTCATGAAAAAGGTTTTAATGAGTTGAAGAAAATTCTAGAAAATTAAAAATGTTAAAGCTCTATAATACTTTAACCAAGAAAAAGCAAGATTTTATACCTTTGAATCCAAAAAAAGTTGGACTATACGTTTGTGGGCCAACTGTTTATGATGCGCCACATTTGGGAAATGCTTTATCAGTTGTAGTATATGATTGCCTTTATAGATTGCTTTGTCATATTTTTGGAAAAGATAAAGTTATTTACGTTAGAAATATTACAGATGTAGATGATAAAATCAATAAGGCCGCTAAAGATAGATCTATCACTATTGAAGAGCTCACAAGCGAAATTACTGCAGCATATCATGCAGATATTGAGCAACTAAACTGCTTGAAGCCAAATCACGAGCCAAAAGCAACTAAGCATATTAATGAAATGGTTGCTATTATTCATGCTCTGCTTGATCATGGTCATGCTTATATCAAAAAAGATCATGTGTATTTCTCAGTAAATTCTGATCCTAAATATGGTGAAATTGCTGGCAGAAAAATTAGTGAAATGATTCCTGGCGCTAGGATTGCAGTTTCAAATGATAAAGAATCACCTGAAGATTTTGTTTTGTGGAAACCTGCGGATAGTGATGATGATCCATCGAGTGTTTTTGATAGTCCTTGGGGCAGGGGAAGGCCTGGTTGGCATATTGAATGCACTGCTATGTCTACTACTTATTTAGGCGCTGACTTTGATATTCATGGTGGAGGAGTGGACTTGTTATTTCCCCACCATACTAATGAAATTGCTCAGAGTTGCTGCGCTTTTAAAGAAAGCAATTATGCGAGATTCTGGGTTCATAATGGGTTCCTGACTGTAGATGGTGAAAAAATGAGCAAATCGCTTGGTAATTTTATTACCTTGAGAGATCTTTTAGCTAAAAACATATCTGGTGAAGTAATTCGCTATGTTTTTATGTCATCTCATTATCGCAAACCTACCGATTGGAATCCAAAAGATATTTCGGACGCAAAAGCATCGCTAGATAGCTTCTATGACTTAATCCAAGCGCATAATATATTACCACAAGATTTAGCGGAGGTTCCAGAGGAATTTCTTGAATGTTTAATGGATGATATAAATACGCCGATGGCTTATGCTTTTATGCATGAACTTGCCAAACGTGCGCGCGCTGGGCATGACAAATCTCAACAAAAAGAATTAGTTCTTAAATTAAAAAGCTGCGGAAACTTGCTTGGTATTTTACAAACTTCGTCTGAAATATGGTTCCAAGGAGATGTTTCATCTGAAGAAAAGCAACAAATCGCATATTTAATAAAGCAAAGACTTGATGCAAAAGAAAAAAAAGATTATGATAAGGCTGATAAAATTAGAACTCAGCTAAAAGTGATGGGAATCATCATTGAGGATAAGAGTGATGGTTCTACAAATTGGAAAAAAATAGGAGCTACCAATGAATAAAGAAGATTTTGCAAAAAAATATGGCTTTGAAACATTTAAAGATACAATGATGAACACTCTTGATTTTACTTTAGATCAACTTGAATTTACCGATGAAGACAAGGAAGTGGAAGAAGTGAAGTTAGAGAGCATCATGGAGCAATTTGAGGAAGTTGTTACTAATCGCTTTATTGGTAATTTTACTGATGAAGAAATGAATCAGATTGACGCATATCTTACTCAGGAAACTCCTGATTATATGAGAAAATTTACTAAGATTCATACTGAGCTTAACGAAGAGTTTGGTGATAAGATTCTTGAGTCTTTAGAAGAAGAAGAAGATTAATAGATTTTTAGTCTCCATAATCTTTAGAATAAATATGAAAATAGCTTAAATGATGAATTTAAGCTATTTTGCATTTTTAAAGCTTATTTTTTGAGATCTAGACAAACCATGGGACCAGGCAAATGAAGTTTATATTATTTCTAATATTGTTGGTTTTACCAAATATGGTATATGCGGATGGTGGGGGCGTTTTGCTTATTATGCTAAATCCTGCTAGTTTTATAGTTGGAAATTTGCTAGTAGTTCTTATTGAGTATTTATACTTTTTGCGCCTTTTTAAATGGCATAATAAATTAGAATTATTTAAAAAAGCCTTAGCTATAAATCTGGCGAGTTTTTTTATTGGTGTAGTGCTTTTTTCCCTGATAATATCTACAATCTCTATCTTCGGCTTGGAATTATATAATGAGAAAAAATTATGGATAGGTGACTTTCTTTTTGCCATGGGCACAGGAGTTGGTGCTAATAGTAAATTTACTTTGTTGGCGATAATTATGTTGCCCATTTATTATCTTATCATATATTTTATTACTGTGTGGATAGAATATAAATTAATGAAAAGTTATTCTCCGCAAATCACTTTAAAGCGAAGCTTCATTTGGAATTTTGTAAGCTATAGTTTTTTAGCAACCTATGGAGCTCTGGTGCTATATCTACATAAAGAAAGTGAAGTTATGTTTTGGCTACTCAGTTTATCCATGACTATCAGCAAATATATATCTAAAGCTTTTTGAGAAAAAAAATATTGAAACTATCATTGATCAAGCTCTTTTCCGTGGTAATTTATATTATCACTACCTAATATGAGGAGGGTATCAGTGCTATCAGCATCATTTTGCAATGTAAAAATAAATGAACAATCATCCAGACA
>Ga0214919_10013159_pt1 | contig 10059 bp, 8 predicted proteins | sample LL1503_MetaG_FD_177994 | JGI IMG/M metagenome (GOLD analysis project Ga0214919, IMG submission 177994) | Freshwater microbial communities from Lake Lanier, Atlanta, Georgia, United States - LL-1503 | ecosystem: Environmental > Aquatic > Freshwater > Lake | place: USA: Georgia | collected 2015-03-15 | reverse complement strand
CCCAGCGCGCTCATTGGACAAACTGCTCCGCGCCGATCACGGCAATCTTGGTCAGCCCGTGTCGCTTGCTGCCCGAGAGCACATTGGCAAACACCGCATAGCGCGCATCCTTGTTGGGGCGTATATGCACCTCTGGCTGCGCGGCCCATTGGCCTATGGACTGCATCTTGAGGTCTAGCTCGACGCCCGATACCGCCACCCCGTTCCAATAGACCACGCTGGCCGCGTCAATATCGATCTGAATCTTTTCCATTTTTTGCTGGTTCGGAGGCGCGCCCACCGGCATCTCCAGGTTCACCGCATGCAGCTGGATGGGGATGGTGATGATCAGCATCACCAATAAGACCAGCATCACGTCAATCAGCGGCGTGGTGTTGATTTCCATCATCAACTCGGGCTCGTCGCTGGCGCTGCTGTTTCCAATGTTCATGGCCATGGTGGGGGGTGTCCTGCTGCGCTTTAGTTCAGGGGAGGCGGTTCGGTGATAAAGGCCACCTTGACGATGCCTGCGCGCTGGCAGGCCAGCAGCACCTTGCCCACGCCTTCGTAGCGTGCTGCCAGGTCACCCCGGATTTGCACTTCGGGCTGGGGCTTTTTGGTGGCCACTTTCTTGAGCTTGTCGGTCAGCGCCTCTACGTTGTTCACGCGCGCCTCGTACCAAAAGATATTGCTTTGCGCATCCACCGAGATGATGACGTTCTCCGGCTTGGTCTCACGCACCTCAATGCGCTCTTTGGGCAGGGTCACCGGGATGGCGGTGGTGACCACGGGAATGGTGATCAGGAAGATGATCAGCAAGACCAGCATCACATCGACCAAAGGAGTCGTATTGATGGTAGAGATGACCGCGTCGTCGCCGTCCGGGCCGGGGCCCACGTTCATTGCCATAGTGCTACGCCTGCGAAGAAAGAGCGGGCTTTAGTTCTTGATGGTGCCCAGCACCACGGCATGCAGGTCATTGCCAAAGGTGCGCACTTCGTCCATGACGGCTTTGTTGCGGCGTACCAGCCAGTTGTAAGCAAGTACTGCAGGCACGGCTACTGCCAGGCCGATGGCTGTCATGATGAGCGCTTCCCCCACGGGGCCGGCCACCTTGTCGATAGAGGCTTGACCGGAGATGCCGATGGCGGTGAGGGCGTGGTAAATGCCCCAGACCGTGCCAAACAAGCCGACAAAGGGAGAGGTGGAGCCCACGGTGGCCAAAAAGGCCAGGCCGTTTTGCGTGTTGCTCTGCACCCGGTCCACTGCCCGCTGGATGGCCATGGCGATCCAGTCATTGAGCGGGATATGGCCCATCAGGCCGTGGTGCTTGTTGACCGCCGTGCCAGCGGCATCAGCCAAGAAGCGGAAAGGGCTCTCTTGCGACAGCGCTGCGGTGCCTTCGGCTACCGTCTTAGCGCTCCAAAAGGCTTGGGCGTCTTTGGCCTGGCGGCCCATTTTGCTTTGCTCTAGCACCTTGACAATCATGATGTACCAGCTGCCCATGCTCATGATCAGGAGCAACAGCAAGACTACTTTGGTTACCAGGTCTGAACTCGCCCACAGGGCTTCTAGGCCATAGGGGTTGGCGGTGGCGACCGCAGCTACCGCGGCTACTGCTGTGGTGGCAGGAGCGTCGGTTTGCGCTATCGCTTGCACGGAGCCCAAAAGCGCGGCCAAAACTAAGCCGGCGCTGGCGCAGGCGTATCGAACTTCCCTGACTACAAATTTCATTTTTCTAGATCCTTGCGTGGTAAAGATCAGTCAATCTATGGGTACGATAGACTAATTGGTCATGTTTTTGAGAATGTTTTTTTCCTCAGCTTTAAAGTGAGTTTACACGCTATCTACGGGTGCCCTTATCCAGCTAAGCCGAGCACATATTTCTGTTTCCATGGGGGCGTATTCGTGGGTAAGCATTCGCAGGAAATAAATACCTATTCGCCAGATTTGCCGGGAAAATAGCAATAACTTCGACTCAACTGACTGTTAAGAAGCGCTGTTTGCCCACACCATGTGCGGTGATCTGACGAAAAAATCCCCCTAGTGTCCAACAACACTAGGGGGGTTTTAAATTACTTACCTCGGGCCTAGGGCCGCGCGGCAATTAGCTTAGAAGTTCACCTTCGCGCCGATCTTAAAGTACCGACCCAATGCACCGCTGTAGTCCAAAGGGTTGTATCCAGCTGCACCATAGGTCATCACATCGATAGGTGGTACCGCGTCCAACACGTTTTGAACTGCTCCGAAGATTTCGATTTTAGGATCCAACTTGTAGCGGAAGCCCACGTCAACGGTGGTGAAAGATTTGACTTTGCAACCTGCCGGTGCGTCAGAGCCATCGGCGAAATGGTTAGCACAGCCCTCTTCACCTTTGAAATTGATGCTGTCCAGCGGACCGCGGTAGGTGATATTGGTTGCGATTTTGAGATCGCCTGTTGTCCAAGTGATCCCTAAACTCACGCGATCTGCCGGTGTACCCATGCAATTGGTCGCATCACAGTTGCCATGCGTACCTACATAGTCCATCTCCGTTCCATCTTGCTCGGTCCTCATCCAAGTCATAAGGTGGGTCCATTTTGCATCTAGGCCCAACTTGCTTTTGGCACTTAAGTCGATGGTATGGCTGGCGTCCAAATCAAAGCCGTTAACTTTGGATTTGGCCGAGTTCACATAATTTGACAACACAGCAATGATCGGACCGGGGTCGCCCACCGTGCTGCCCGCAGATGACAGGTCACGTACGACTTGCCCAGCAGCAACCGCAGAGGATGTCGCTTCCTGATTGATCTCGTTTTCGCGCTGAATTTGCCACAAGTCGAAAGATATATTAGTTTTAGGCGTTGGATCCCACAGCACGCCAATATTAAAGCTGGTTGAGGTCTCGGGCTTAAGATTTGCATTCGGGCTGGTGATCACCGCGACAGTGCCAGCATTGCATGCGCTGCTAATGCCCAGGGCGCAGCGCACCGGATCATCCGAACTTGAGAAAGCTGCCAGACCACCTTTACCTGCTTCTGCGGCACTGGGGGCACGGAAGCCTTTGGAGAACGTGGAGCGTATTGCAAATTCTTTCGCAGGCGACCACTTGACGCCCACCCTTGGTGTTACAGAGTTACCCACATCGCTATAAGCATCGAAACGCGCCGCCGCGGACAATTCGATCTCTTTGGTGATAGGCGCCAATAACTCGGTGAAGCCAGCGGTGACAGTGCGGCTGCCGTCATAAGCTGAATAACCCAAGCCGATGATATTGCCTTTGTCGGTTCCTGGAGTGGGCGCCAGCTTGATAGATTCAGATCGGATTTCACCACCCAGCGCCAAGCTAACCGGGCCACCCGGGAGTTGGCCCACCTCGGTAGAGGCTTTGAAATCGATTTGAGTGGTCTGTGACAAGGCCTCACCGGAGAGTGAAGGCGATAGTGCAGCGTACATCGCAGCAGAATTGAGCCCTGCATTTTCAGCAATGCGCCACAAAGTTCCCGCCGGTAAAGCCGCATAGGCGGCGCTATCGCGCGTGGCTACTTGGGCGTTGGTTAGACCCGCAAACCGCGAGTTTGCACCGCCTGGGTTCAGCAATGCAAAAGTAACGTCGCGCTGAAGGTAGCCCGTACGCACGTTAGTTACCTTATTTTGAGAAAACATGGCAGAGGTATCGTAGTCCCAGGCCCCGATATCGCCCTTCAGCCCGACCAGGATACGATTGAAATCGCTGGTGGTGTTACTGACGCGCGGGCCCACATCGGCCGCCAGGTAGCGAAACCGCGCTGCGGCACTGTAAGGATTATCCGGATGCGCCGCCGATAAACTGACGCTTGAATTGGATACAGGGCCACCAGGATAGCCCACACTGCTGGAAATGGCTGAGGGCGAGCTGGAAGAAACCGACTTGCCCTGGTACAAATTCAGCTCGGCATACGCCAAGCTGTTGGCCGCTAGCTGCTTGGTAAAGCGGCCAAAAAAGTTATTGGTAGTTTGAGAAGGTTGCGCCTGGCCGTAAGCCTGTGCGCCGTCGATCAGGCACCCGCCATCGGGGTCTCCCTGTACATGGCTCGTAAAGTTGGAGCAATCAGCGGGGTTCTTGCCCGTCGAGCCAATAGGGAGGGTCCATGCTTTGGTAAAACCGGTGACCGCAGCATTTGTGTTACCCCTTTGGTAATAATCTGCGGCAGTGCCGGGTTGGCGCACACTTCCATTGATGGATGTTCCACCACCCAGGCCCAGCACGATAGCGCCAGTACCACCACCGCACGAATTGGCGTCGCAGCCAAAGTCTCGCAAGTCGTTACGACCCACCTGCGCGCGATCGGTCCGGTCGCCGTACCAAACCGCACCGGATTTGGTTGATTCGAAATTGAGGATGGCGTTAAAGCCGTCTTTTTCTAAGTTGCCAAAACCATGCGTTAGCGCAACGCGTGCCTCAGTGCCATCACCGTAGCGTGATGTGCCCAAGCCCACTTTGGCGACGCTACCTTCAAAGTTTTTGCGCAAAATAATGTTGACAACGCCGGCAATCGCGTCGGAGCCATAAATGGCGGAGGCGCCGTCTTTAACGATTTCAACGCGATCTACGGCTTCCATAGGAATCATGTTTAGATCAACAAACACTTTTTGCCCGTCGTCCGCAAGCCCGTAGGGCGCAACCCGGCGTCCGTTTACCAGTACCAGCGTAGAAGCGGCACCTAAGCCCCGTAAGGAGATACCCGATGCGCCAGCGGCAAAACCATTTCCAAAAGAGGTTGGCACCGAGCCTTGGTTGTCCACCGACAGACTTTGAAGCAACTCCGCAATCGAGGACTTGCCTGATTTTTCAATGTCCTCGCGGCTTAGCGAAAGTACGGGCGTTGCCCCTTCCGTCGATGCTTGTTTGATGTTAGAGCCGGTAACCTCGACCCTGCCAAGGCTTGCTGAAGGCGCTTGCTGTGCCATGGCTAGCGGTGCGAGAACCAAGCCGAACATCAGTGCCGTCGCCTGCGACGTCCAACTTGGACGCTTAAGGGACCCTTTAGACAGTTTTAGACTGCGCATTTGAACTCCTAAGTCAATAAAATTTTGTTGGCGAACCAGCTTTTCATCTACGAAAGGCTATTCGGCAACCCGATTTCTTACCATGCTCACTTTAAGCTATTAAGTCAATTTAATCAAATTTAATAATTTATTTAAATTTCCCGGAAATCTACCAAAGTTGTTTTTTTGCGACAAATGGTATTCCCGATGTATTCTGAGGCCGTTTGAACAAGCGGGCCGCGAAGGCGGACCCCAGGATTGGCGGGTTTTGCCGTGGAGCTGCGTCAGGGAAGACCTAGAGCCTTGTACTTAATGGTTTACCCGAAGCTAAAGTTGTTCTCAGGTCAGAGACAATGCCTGACAAATTCGCCGATCGGTTGAGCGAGATATTTATTGCGCCCAGGATTCACATTATGAAATTATTGACGCTTAGGTTTGTTCTAGCGCTTACATGCGCTTTTATTGCCCCCGGCCTGTGGGCGGCGCAAGTTCCCAAAGGTGTAGAACTTGCCGCAAAGCAAGAGCTGATGCGCAGCAACGGCGCTGAGCCTGAAACTCTGGATCCGGCGCTGGCCGAATCGGTGGGGGCGAACCAAATCACCCGGGATATGTTTGAGGGACTTACCGCGACCACAAGCAGTGGCCAGACGGTTCCCGGTGTGGCTGTGTCCTGGAAACAGACCAATCCCACAACATGGGTATTCACGCTCAGGAAGGATGCCAAGTTTTCCAATGGCGAGCCCATCACCGCCGAAGACTTTGTGTACGGCTGGCGCCGCTACCTGGACCCCAAAACAGCCTCACCTTATGCCACTACGCTGGCACCTTTTATCCTCAATGGCATGGAAGTGGCCGAGGGGAAGATGCCGCTTACCGATTTGGGGGTCAAAGCCCTGAGCAAAGACCAACTGGAAGTGAAGACACCGTTTCCGGTGGCGTTTTTGCTCGATCTGCTTTCGAACACCCAGTTTGCGCCCATCAACAAAGCGGTGATCGATAAATTTGGCAAAGACTGGACCAAGCCCGGCAATATGGTGGGCAATGGCGCTTACGTGATGAAGGAGTGGCGGGTCAATAGCGCGGTGGTACTGGAGAAAAACCCGCAATATTGGGACGCAAAGTCCGTACAACTGAACAAAGTCAGTTATCTGCCTATTGAGGATAGCAACGCGGACGTCAAGATGTTTCAGTCCGGCGAGACAGACTATGCCTACGTGTTGCCGCCTGGCTCTTATGAGCAATTTAAAAAGAGCCATCCGGCGGACATCAAAAACGGACCCATGCTGGGTTTGCGCTTTTATGCGCTGAACAATAAAGATCCCTTGCTCAAAGACGTGCGCGTGCGCAAAGCGCTCTCCATGGTGATTGACCGTGACACCCTGGCCAGCAAAGTGACTGCAGACGGACAGATTCCTGCTTACGGTGTGATCGTCAAAGGCATCAGTGGCGCGGATGTCACCGCGTATGACTGGGCTGCTTGGCCTATGGAAAAGCGTGTCGAAGAAGCCAAGAAGTTAATGGCTGCCGCAGGTGTCAAACCGGGCGCCAAGCTCAATTTCACCTACAACACCGACCAGTACCACAAAAAAATGGCCATCTTTGCAGCCTCGGAATGGAAAACCAAGCTCGGTCTGGAAACCGAGATGGAGAACATGGAGTTCAAAGTGCTGCTTAAAAAGCGGCACGATGGAGAGTTCCAGATCGCCCGACATGGCTGGGTGGGCGACTATAACGACGCCACCACTTTTTTAACCTTGGTGCAATGCGACTCGGACGCCAATGACAATAAAAATTGCAACCGCAAGGCGGAAGATTTGATCAATCAGGGCAATCAGGCACTAGACCCTGCCAAGCGCAAAGCCTTGCTGACCAGTGCAGCGAAATTGGTCATGGAAGACTACCCCATGATTCCGCTCTTGCAATACACCTTGCCGCGTTTGGTCAAGTCCTATGTGGGTGGCTACTTTGAGAGCAACCCCATGGACCGCTTCCGTAGCAAAGACTTGTACATCATCAAACACTGATGCACTAGGGGCCTGCGGGCCAATCGCATGTGGAAATACACCTTGCGTCGCATACTTGCGACGCTGCCGACATTGCTCACTGTCATTACGGTGTGCTACCTCATGCTGCACCTGACTCCGGGTGGGCCGTTTGACAGCGAACGCAAAGTTTCTGCCGCCGTGCTAGCCAATTTGCAAGCCAAATACCACCTCGACCTTCCGCTGTGGCAGCAGTATTTGTATTACCTTAATAATTTGCTGCATGGTGATCTGGGTGCTTCGTTTCGGTATGCGGACTGGTCGGTCAATGACTTGGTCGCCAAGGCCTTGCCGGTGTCCCTTTTGATCGGCGGTTTGTCCATGCTGATTGCGGTGTTTGCTGGTGTGGTGTTGGGTATTTGGGCGGCGCTGCGGCAAAACAGTTGGTTGGACCATGCGCTCATGATTTTTTGCAATGTTGGCGGATCTGTACCCTCATTTGTGATTGGTCCGCTGCTCGTTACGGTGTTTGCACTCTGGCTGAAATGGCTGCCATCGGGCGGCTGGAACGAGGGTCAATGGCGCTTTGTCGTTCTGCCCGTAGCCTTGCTGGCGGTGATCAATCTTTCTACCGTAGGCCGGGTGATGCGCGGCAGTTTGATCGAGGTGCTCAGTTCCAACTTTATTTTGGCGGCGCGGGCCAAAGGCTTGCCCATGTCCACTATCGTGCTGCGCCATGCCTTGCGGCCTGCTTTGATTCCCGTGGTCTCGGTGCTGGGGCCTTTGGCGATTTCATCCATTACCGCTGCGGTCGTGACCGAGACTTGGTTTTCGCTGCCGGGTTTGGGCAAGCTCATAGTCAACGGCGCGTCTAATCGCGACTACACCCTGGTGCTGGGGCTGGTGGTGCTGGTCACTTTTGTGGCGGTGTTGCTCAATTTACTGGTTGATCTGGCTTATGCCTTACTTGATCCCAAAATCCGTTACTGAAATAGCACCGGCCGCGCGCAGCCCTTGGCTGGATGCACGGCAACGCTTTGTGCGTAATCGGGCTGCGCTGGTGAGCTTGGTCATACTGATGTTGATTGCCCTGACCTGCCTGGTGGGTCCGTGGTTATCGCCCCACGCGTATGACGATACCGATTGGAACCTCATGGGCATTGGGCCGACTTGGGACCATTGGCATCTTTTCGGTACCGATGAGCTGGGCCGTGACTTGTTGGTGCGCACCTTGATTGGAGGGAGGATATCGCTGACAGTGGGCGTCCTCGCCACGCTGGTGTCGGTGTCGCTAGGGGTTGCCTGGGGCGCAGTGGCTGGTTTTGTAGGCGGGAAAGTTGATGCCTTCATGATGCGCATCGTGGATATTTTGTATGCCATCCCCTACCTCCTGATCGCCATCATGATGGTCACGATTTTGGGGCGCGACTTCTACCTGGTAGTACTAACGATTTCTGCTTTTTCCTGGATGGATATGGCCAGGGTAGTACGAGGCCAAACCTTGTCGATTAAATCCAAGGAATACATTGAGGCGGCCCGCGCCATTGGTGTGCCTACGCGGCGGATTATTTTTTCGCATGTGGTGCCCAACCTTTTGGGCATCGTCGTGATTTACACATCCATCACCGTGCCGGGCGTGATACTGACGGAGTCTGTTTTGTCGTTTTTGGGTCTGGGTGTGCAAGAGCCCATGACCAGTTGGGGTGTGCTCATTCATGACGGCGCCAATGTTATGGAAAGCAGCCCCTGGATGATTTGGTTCCCGGGTGCGGCACTCACCCTGACCTTGTATTGCGCTAATTTTCTGGGTGACGGTATGCGCGATGCGTTGGACCCCAAGACGCGATGAGTGCCTCTGACCAAGCCCCCACCGCCGCGCTGCTGCAAGTGCAAAATTTGCAAGTGCAGTTCGCCACCAACGATGGTCCGGTGTATGCCGTCAATGGGCTTAGCTTTGCGATGCAGCGGGGGGAGACTTTGGGCATTGTGGGTGAATCCGGTTCTGGCAAATCGCAGACGGCGCTGGCCATCATGGGCTTGTTGGCGCGCAATGGACGAGCGACCGGCAGCATTGACTACCAGGGTCGTAATTTGCTTGCGCTGTCGGAGCAGGAGCTCAACACCGTGCGCGGCAGCCAGATTGCGATGGCCTTCCAAGACCCCATGACGGCGCTCAATCCCTACCTCACGGTAGAGCGCCAGATGACCGAAACCCTGCAATTGCACAAAGGCATGGACCGCAAGGCGGCGCGCGCCAGCGCAATTCGTATGCTTGATGCCGTCAAAATTCCTGCTGCGGCCTCGCGCATTGGTATGTACCCGCATGAATTTTCGGGCGGCATGCGCCAGCGCGTGATGCTGGCCATGGCACTGATGTGCGAGCCCGCAATTTTGCTCGCCGATGAGCCCACCACAGCACTGGATGTCACCGTGCAAGCCCAGGTTTTGGCGTTGTTGGGCGACTTGCAAAAAGACATGGGAATCGCGATTTTGCTGATTACCCATGATTTGGGCGTGATAGCCGGCTTGTGCGATCAGGTATTGGTGATGTACGGCGGGCGCGTGATGGAGCAGGGCAGTGCGGCGCATATTTTTCACCACGCCTCGCACCCGTACACGCGCGGGCTGCTGGGGGCGATTGCGCGTATCGACGGCCAAGGCGGACCACTGCTGCCGATTCCGGGCAGCCCGCCGCAGATGGCGCAGCTGCCCAGTGGTTGCCCTTTTGCGCCGCGCTGCGCCTGGGCCGATGGCCTGTGCGATTCGCAGGTGCCTGCCTTGCAGGATATTGCGCAAGCCCAGTCTGAACAAGCCTTGCGCTATCCGGCCAGGCGTGCTTGCCATCGCCCGGTGGAATTACTGAACTTAAGCCCGGGCGAAGAAGGGGCACATGTTTAACAGTCAGCCGCCGCTTTTGCAAGTGCGTGATCTGCAAGTCCATTTCCCGGTGCAGATGCCGGGCGCATGGCCCTGGGCGCCCTTAGGAAAGGTCAAAGCCGTTGACGGTGTGTCCTTTGACCTGCACGCAGGCGAAACCTTGGGTGTGGTCGGCGAGTCAGGGTGTGGCAAGTCCACCTTGGCGCGTGCTTTG
>Ga0214919_10013158_pt1 | contig 10059 bp, 5 predicted proteins | sample LL1503_MetaG_FD_177994 | JGI IMG/M metagenome (GOLD analysis project Ga0214919, IMG submission 177994) | Freshwater microbial communities from Lake Lanier, Atlanta, Georgia, United States - LL-1503 | ecosystem: Environmental > Aquatic > Freshwater > Lake | place: USA: Georgia | collected 2015-03-15 | reverse complement strand
ATCAAACACTAAATTGAACTCTTTCCATATATCATCTAATATCCGATCATTTACATTGGATATAAATCGTAACACATGAAGATACGTAACATCATTTTTAACAAAGTCATCATGAATTATATCATCTACAAATAAAATTTTTTTATTTTCTATTTCTGGTAGTAATTTTTTAATAGTGGCAACTGTTTTCACTCTATATCCACTAGGATCATTCTTATCATAATCATTTCGTATATTATTCAAACGATCTATATATTTAATGAATAAATTGGGCTCATTAAACATTGATTCTATTGCTCTGCCTGCATACTCCAATGCATACATATTTGCATTATTTGAATAAATAATAAATCCGTTTATATTTCCCTTTTTATATTCTTTTACAAGAGGTGTTAATATATCTTTTAGTTTAGGTCGTAATATATATTCATTAAATCCATCTTCATCCATTGCCTGCTCAAATGAATCTCGTAACACACGCAAACTTTTTTTTGTATCTTCATCATAAGATTCAATTTCATTTTTTAATATTTCAGCTCTATCGGGTGTGATATGTGGATAGCCTAATAAACATTTTGGGTCAAATATCATTCCAAAATAATCAATTGCCCCAAAATCTCCCAATGTATTATCCAAATCAAACACACATAGTGCCATACTAATTACTACATAGAACTATTTTTAGATACTAATCTTAAAAAATAAAAAATTGGAAGAATTATCCTGCGGTATTAAAACTAGTGTATATTCAAAATGTCCTTTAGTATGAAAGTTCTTAAGCGCGACGGTATGTTTGAACCTATCTCTTTTGATAAAGTATTGGGGCGCATTCGTAAAGCTTCAAAGAATCTTCAAGTCAATCCCGATTCCCTTTCCCAACAGGTTCTTGCGCGTATTTACGATGGTGTACGAACAAGTGAAATTGATGAGCTAACTGGTCAGCTTGCAGCATCTCTTTCTACAAGTCATCCGGATTATGGAACATTGGCATCACGGATTGCAGTAAGTAATCATCAAAAAAACACGGATGCATCTTTTACTGCTGTTGTAACTGCACTGGCAAATCAAACTGATCCTAAAACTGGCGAAAAAGTTGCCTATGTAAATGAAGAAATTGTTGCACTTGTTGAATTACATGGTAAAGAAATTGATGCAAAGATTGACCATGATCGTGATTATTTATTTGATTATTTCGGATTTAAAACACTGGAAAAATCGTATCTTTTACGCGATTCTTCACGACGCATATTGGAACGGCCTCAACATCTTTGGATGCGTACCTCTCTTGCATTGTGGGGTACCGATTTGAAGCGCGTATTTGAAACATATGATTATATGAGCCAGAAATATTTTACGCATGCAACTCCTACATTGTTTAATGCGGGAACGCAGCGCCAGCAACTATCCAGCTGCTTCTTGCTTTCTATGAGTGATGATAGTATTGCTGGGATTTATAAGACTCTTGCAGATTGTGCCATGATTAGTAAGCATGCTGGTGGTATTGGACTGCATCTACACAATGTGCGGGCGCGTGGATCGCTTATTAAAGGTACAAATGGAACTTCTAACGGTATTATTCCTATGCTTCGTGTATTTAATACTACTGCGCGCTATGTTGACCAAGGTGGCGGTCGCCGAAACGGCTCGTTTGCCATGTATTTGGAACCATGGCATGCGGATGTAGAAGACTTCTTGCGTATGAAACAGAATACTGGTGCGGAGGAGGAGCGCGCTCGTGACTTATTTTACGCACTTTGGATTCCTGATCTATTCATGAAGCGTATTGAACAGGGCGGCCAGTGGTCGCTCTTCTGTCCAAACGAAGCGCCAGGATTGGCAGATGTAGTTGGAGATGAGTTTGAAGCACTTTATACGCGTTATGAGCGTGAAGGCCGGGCGCGCAAGCAAGTATCTGCACAAAAGCTTTGGTTTGAAGTACTAGATTCACAGATTGAGAGTGGAACTCCGTATCTTCTTTACAAGGATGCGGCAAATAAGAAGTCCAATCAGCAGAATCTTGGCGTAATAAAGTCATCAAATTTATGCGTAGCACCTGAAACACTTATATTAACAGACAAAGGTCATTGTGCTATTAAAGATTTAGTTGAACAAACTGTAAATGTATGGAATGGAACTGAATTTTCAGAAGTAAATGTAAAACAAACTGGTGTTATGCAGAAACTTATTACTGTAAAACTGAGTAATGGCTCTGAATTAACCTGTACTCCTTATCATAAATTTATTATTCGCAATGGTTATACTGATTGGAAATCACTTAATAAAGCAACACGTGTTGACGCATCTAATTTAAAATCTGGTATGAAACTTACAAAATGGGATGCTCCTATATTAGCAGGGGATTCTACATATGATTTTAAATATGCGTATACACATGGATTCTTTTGCGGAGATGGTACTTATAATAATGGACCTTATACCCACGAATCTCCCATATTATGTCTATATGGCGATAAAAAACAATTGGTTAAGCATCTTGATATTCGTACAACGAGTGGTGTTGAAGATGCAATGGGAAGACTTAATACAACACTTCACAGAGATATTGAGAAAAAATTTAATGTACCTATGAAAGCAAGTATAAAAAATAAATTAGAATGGTTTGCTGGTCTTCTTGATGCAGATGGTACGGTAGCTCGTAATGGAACGAATGAAGCACTTCAGATTGGTTCTATATATAAAAAATTTCTTGAAGATGTTCGCATGTTACTTTTGACAGTTGGTGTAAATGCAAAAATAACATTGATGCGTGATACATGTGAAAGATTATTACCAGATGGACATGGTAATACAAAATTATATAAATGTGAGCCAATGTGGAGGCTGTTGATCTCATCAACTGGTCTTTATCAGTTAGCACGTCTTGGATTAAAAACTCACCGTCTAGAATATACTGTGCGTGAGCCACAGAGAAATGCAGAACAATTTGTAACAGTTGTTTCAGTTGAAGATAATGGTCGTATTGATGATACTTACTGTTTTAATGAACCAACCAATCATGCTGGTGTATTTAATGGTATATTAACAGGAAATTGTACGGAAATTATTGAGTACAGTAATGCTGAGGAAACCGCTGTTTGCAATTTGGCCTCCATTGGTCTCCCCACATTTATTAAAGAAGAACTCGTAACACACGCTGATACTCTAACATTCAAGGAAAAAGTATTTGATTTTGAGAAGTTGCGCAAAGTTGTAAAAGTCATTACACGAAATCTCAATCGTGTAATTGATATTAACTATTATCCCACCCCCGAAACGCAAACATCTAACATGCGTCATCGGCCAATTGGTATGGGTGTACAGGGTCTTGCGGATGTATTTGCAATACTAAAACTATCATGGGAAAGCAAAGAGGCTGCTGAATTAAATAAGAAGATCTTTGAGCACATATATTATGCTGCAGTTGAAGCATCAATGGAGATTGCAAAGAAGGATGGTGCGTATAGTACTTTTGCTGGATCTCCCGCATCAAAGGGTATCTTACAGTTTGATATGTGGAATGTAACTCCAGGCGCGGAACTTGATTGGGATAAACTAAAGAAGCAAGTTGTGAAGCATGGCTTGCGCAATAGTCTTTTGGTTGCACCCATGCCGACAGCATCAACGAGCCAGATATTAGGTTTCAATGAATGCTTTGAACCGTTTACAACAAATATTTACAGTCGTCGCACATTGGCTGGAGAGTTTGTTGTACTTAATAAGCATCTACTCAAAGAACTGTTAGATGCTGGACTATGGTGTGAAGAAATGAAGCAAAAGATTGTAGAGCATAATGGCAGTATTCAGGCAATTGATGAACTATCAGCAGATATGAAAGCCCGTTATAAGACTGGATGGGAACTTTCCCAAAAAGTATTGATTGATATGGCCGCAGATCGTGGTGCATATATTTGCCAGAGTCAGAGTTTGAATCTCTTTGTTGCGGATCCCAATTATGCAAAGCTTACAAGTATGCATTTCTATACTTGGAAAAAGGGGTTGAAAACGGGTTGTTACTATCTCCGAACAAAGGCTCCTGTAACTGCACAGAAGTTTACGATTGAACCTAAAATGGTTGAAGGCGAGGAGGATAAGAAGAAAAAGCGTAAGGAGTTGATTGATAAGTTGGCGGGTGAATATGAGGATGAGGCGAATAAGGGGTGTTTGACCTGTTCTTCATAAGCTTTGCTTATTTAGAAGCGACTTTAGTCTGTCCTTCTTAGAAGCGACTTTAGTCTGTTTTTTTTTAAATAATTTTTTATAATAATATTGTAGAATGTTACTCCTTTCCACATTATTATTTATCCTACTCGCCCCCGGTATGATAATAACTTTACCCCCCGAATCTCTAGGATTATGGACCAGTGAACAAACATCTACAGCAGCCGTTCTTGTACATGCAGTTGCGTTCTATACCATAATGAAGTTGACCTATGATAAAGTATTCCCATTTGACTATTTAAATTGGGTAGAAACTCAAATTACTGGTCATAACTTCTAGGTAACTACTGTTACTCCTGCAAGCTGGTGAATAAATGTTAAATATTCTTTGGGAAATCCCCAAAAACAACTCGGTGTTACATTTTCAGACGCAGGTATGCGCCTACTTGATGTATTTTTACCATGAGAAAAGGCTACAAGAATTTGCTGAGGGGGAATTTCTAGTACCTCATGTTCTCTTCCCGATACCAATGAATCACCTTCTCCTACTTGTATATCATTATCAAAAGGTCTAACATCAAACCATAACTTGTAAAATGTCAATGTTGCTTCAGAAATCCGCTGCCCCAATGGAAGATCAAATGGAGGGCAGTTTACTGCGCTTACACCTGTTAGTAAATCATAACATGCAATCGTGGTACAACATGTTGCCTTTACTTTCATCGGATGCTTTGTTAGCCATGCAACGCGGCGACGGAAGGATGTCTGAGGATAGTGATCATCATCATCCATGAATAATATAATATCATTTGAACAATTCTCAACACCAATATTTCGCTTTTTAGAAATAGGCGTTTTTGTTTGGAGAGGAACATAATGAATATCCATCCCAGTAAATTGCTCAATTGTTTGAATAATTTTGTCAGATGCTTGTTCTTCTACATTATCACTATCATCTACAATAATCCACTGTATCTTGTCCTTTGGATAATCTGTAAGTATCATATTATGCCGCGCTAATTCAAAAAACCGTTTACGATTGTATAAAAGTGTTATTACAGAAATAGGTGGGCAATCCTTACGTTCTAATATGGGCGGAAGAGTTGTCTTCTTTTTTGCAGGTAAACGCTCAAGTATTTCAATTAGATTCTTTTGGAATTTATCTTTCACTTGCGTTGAAACTGGAGTGTATGTTTTAAACTTTTCCACTGCTTCTATTAACCCCTGATCAACCAAACTAATATCTTCTACAAACGATGCATTTACATACTTTTCAGATGTTTTGGCTGTATTTGTTTTTATATATGAAACATTTGGCGAATCTGCATACACATTATATACAGGTAATGTATTTAATATTGTAAATGCCCCAACATAATTTGCTTCAGCAGCAGTATAGCCAAATCCCTCAGACATTGAGCAGCATATATGGCCATTATATGTTTGGAGTAATGTTTCCCGTTTTTCTTTTGCCAGATCTTCCACATGCAACACTACATTTTCAGCAATTTCTAATCCATTTTCAAAATCAACCGGTTCTGTACTATATACATGAAGAGTTGGATAAGACTTTTTCCAAAGAGATAGAAGGATTTTCGCAAAGTCGCGTTTATTTTTAGATCCGCCAAGTAAATATAAAAATTCATTTACTTTTGTTACTTCTTTCTTGGGAAAGGGGATTATAGACCAAGGAAGAATATATGCATTTGTTAGATTTAGATCTTCTTTTGTTATAACGGCATCAAAATGTTTTAAATAAGGATCCCATGCTTTAACATACCACTCCGGATTCATAATAAAGATGTTATGTGTTCCCCATGGCACAAAGGAATATATAGGAACTTCTAAATGTATATTAATATCTGCAGGCGAGGGAATCTCTAATGGATCAACAAATCGTACTGTGCCCTTTGCAAATAAACTACGTTTAAGAAGTTCTGCATCATGTTCCAAGCCAAAATGATTTGATTTATTATAAATTATGGCAATATCAAGAGGACGATTAGTATTAAACATCTATATCTATGTAATATAGAGTGTTTAGACCATGATAAGAGATGTAGGATTTTTATGTTGGTCGCAGAAATCCGCTTGGATGGAACGCATGAGCGGTACACGATGGAATAATATGGTAAAAAAGGAAAACAAATTATTTAAAGCACAAGTGGAAAAGGTTGCAACTCAAGAACAACTACTTAGCAAGGCACATACGTTTATGGAAGCAGATGGAAGCATGTTTTTTAGCCATAAAAATATAATAATAAAAGTTGCTGGTGGAGGTCAATATGAATGGTCTTATGTAAATAGTAAGAACACACATATTGTATCACATATAGATGTGAGTGATTTAATATATACTACACGTGATATTGGAAATGGTGCACAACAATATAGAGTTGAATGTATAAAAAACGGTAAAGTTCTTTGGTATAAGGATAATGTTGGCTCAGAAGTATATGTAAAAGGTGATAAATGTTACGTGCTTGGTGCACATATGTTATGGTACAATTCATTGTTAATACTTGATGCAGCTACGGGTAAGCTACTAGAAAAAATGTATGAAGAAACTGATAAACGCTATAATTTATCTTTAATAAATGGCGAAGAAGCTATTTTTTTAATACGTGAAAATTCTGGAAAAGAAGATTTATATATTGTTGAAGATTCACTTAAACGCATTGAATCAGAAGCAACCTTATTTTATCCTATTGGATATTATAAAAAGAAACTTTGTTATTTAGAAAATATAAATAATATATGGCATGCGAAAGGATTTAATTTGAAGCCTTTTTCACATGCCATAGAATACTTCTCACTAGAAAAAGGCAGATTTATTTTACGCGAGCATGGATTAAAAGTATTCTATAATTTGGATTTCAAAAAACTGTTTTCCTTTTATGGAGAACTTTATACACATCCTTTAAAAGGCAATAAATTTTTCATTGATTTTACTGGGGGCGCCATTCAAGAATTTTACTTTGATAAAACAATTACTGACTGTGCTACTAATTATTCTACTATTAAAAGTGATTATGCTACTTCAAGCGATGGTACACGTGTGCCATATATAGTTGCAATACCCTCTTGTAAAATTAAAGGTCTTATTGTGGCTGCATACGGAGCTTATGGTATACCTAGTGATGTAAGTACTCGTCGGTGGAAACCCTATATAGATGATGGTTGGGCAATATGTTTTCCATTTGTTCGTGGAGGAGGTGATGTAGATAAGATCTGGGCAGATCAAGCAAAGACTTATAATAAATACAAAAGTTGTGAAGATTTTGAAGCATGTATTAGTGATGTTCAACAGTTATGCCATATTAAACCATTAGATACGTGTATATATGGAAGATCCGCTGGTGGATATTTAATGGGTATGGCAGTTGCACGAAACTCTGGTTTATTTAAAATGGTATATACTGAAGTTCCGTATGTTGATGTATTACGAACTACGACAAATACATCACTACCCCTTACTTCACTAGAGTTTGATGAATTTGGGAATCCAAGAAGTGGAATCTATGAATTTCAGAAAATATTGGAAATGAGTCCTGTTGATTCACTTACAAAGGTCCCGGATTTGTCTGTATTAATTCGTACATCAGAAAATGATATACAAGTATATGCTTATGAATCGTATAAATGGCTAGATGCATTGCGTGGTGGTAAATATGATAAAAGGAAACTATTGTATTGCAGTGAAAAGAAAGGTCATACTATAATTGGACAAGATAAGTATACGAATTTTTCTGAGGATTTTTATTTATTAAAGTCATTTAGAAGAAATGAGTAATAAAAAGAAGAATCTGAAAAATTCGTTAAAGAATGGTGATTTATTAATTGGTGGAGACTTAACTGGTGGAAACTTAATTGGTGGGGACTTAACTGGAACGGATAGAATTACTGGTTTTACTGGTTCTCCAAATAAAAGTGTTTCATTAAATTATGTATATAATCAAGCTATTAATGCATCTGCAGCATTAACACGTGTTGAATATGTTGAAGATGCTATTGGTAATAAGGAGACTATTAATGGAAAGAAGGGTGTAAATTATCTTAAAACATATGTATCGCAAGGTGCAGCTGCTACACCATATGTACCAAATACTGTTGTAAAATCTGGACTATTAGGATGGGTTGCTGATCAAATTAAAGTTGCAGTACCACCCCCAGTACAACATGATGTTGTTGGTGATATAAATACTTATCTTTCTGTACCTTCTAATACAAATAATAATGTAATTATACCATTGGGACAACCCCTTAGTATTGGCGGAACACCTTATGTAAATCGTGTATTAACATTACAAGATTTAATGGGCGTTATGGATCCTGCTACTGGTATTTTATCATTTGCGCCTGACGTTCAAGCTGCAATTGAATTATCACCTTTAGCACAATTCAAACACTTGCCAAGTATTGCATCTTTGAATACTGTTATTGCCCCTCCTCCAGTATAAATTAAAGCCGTTCTAAAGATAAAATTATAATGTCCCGAATAACTAAGTATGAGTTCGTCAGTTATATATAATTTGCAAGAACAAATTAATAATTTACAAGGTGCAGTTCAATATTTTCAAGAGGTTATAACAAATATTAAATCTACGCAGACTAATAATACTGGTATTATTTTGGCGATTGAAGCATTGAATACTGAATTATTAGATTTATCTGGTCAAAGAACATTATTAGTAAAACAAATTAATGATTTGCATGACGTTGTAGTGCAATATATGCAACAAAATCAAGGTGGTGTTTCAGCTAATTCTAATTTACAAATAGCGGCCTTATCTACCAAAATTGAAATATTAAAAAGTGATATTGCATCATTGCAGTTACATAATCCACCTTCTAATATTAATGAGGTATTATCTGATTTAAGCAAATCTATAACTAATATTAACGGTAAATTACAAAGTCTACAAAGTGATCCATTTACTGATGCATCTGGTAGCAAAACATTAAAATTAATAAATGATCGTATAACAACACTTGAGGGAAAAATTGGTCAAGGTCAAGCGTGTTCTGGTCCTGGGCAAGCAGCACAATTAACTGAAGATGGAACTATTGTAACAACTGATGTAAAGACGTTTATTCCTAATCAACATGGGGGTGGTGTACCACTCGCACCCACACAAAGTCAATATGTAACACATATTGCTAATGCACTCAGACAGATAGACCCTACATTTGAGAATACAATTGTACAAAATATTGATTTACTGACATATCTACAAAATAATGACAGTGCTATTGAACATTATCCAAACTTTACTGAACTTGACTATTATACATATTTAAAAAATGCTCTAGCCACTTATGGTATTAGTATACCATTATTATCATTTGGTTCTGATGGATTATTACTAGTACCAGCTGCACCTGCACCTGCACCAGTTCCTGGTCCTGCTCCAGTACCTTCTCCAGCTGATGCTCCAATGCCAGCTGAATCATTTGCACCATTTCCTGCACCAGCTTCACCACAAATATCAGATCTACAAAGCCAATATTACACAAATATTAATAATGCACTAACGCAAGCAGACCCTACACTTCAAACTAGAATGAGAGAAAATACTGCTTTAGTTACATATTTAGGAAGTAGTATTACTAATATGAATAATTATCCAAACTTTACTGAACGTGATTATTATAATTATTTAAAAAATGCTGCAGCTATTTATGGTGTTGCTTTCCCAGTATTATTATTATTTGATTCTAATGGATTATTATTAGTACCACCTGCACCTGCTCCATCTCCAGCACCTTATCCAGCAGCAGCTCAAACACAAGCTCCAGCTCCATATCCAGCACCTTATCCAGCACCTTATCCAGCACCTTATCCAGCACCATCTCCAGCACCTTATCCAGCACCTTATCCAGCACCTTATCCAGCACCTT
>Ga0214919_10013157_pt1 | contig 10060 bp, 9 predicted proteins | sample LL1503_MetaG_FD_177994 | JGI IMG/M metagenome (GOLD analysis project Ga0214919, IMG submission 177994) | Freshwater microbial communities from Lake Lanier, Atlanta, Georgia, United States - LL-1503 | ecosystem: Environmental > Aquatic > Freshwater > Lake | place: USA: Georgia | collected 2015-03-15 | reverse complement strand
ACCCGCTACCAGCAGGCGCTGGCCATCCTGAATAGCGACCCCAACACCGGTGCGCTGCTGTTCATCCACGCCCCCACCGCGATCGTAGCAAGCGCCGACGTTGCCCAGGCCCTGGTGCCGCTGGCTCAGCACGACCCCCACATGGCGCCGCGGTTGATGAGCTGCTGGCTGGGGGATGCTGCGGTGGCGCAGGCGCGGAAAATCTTTCAGGACGCCGGCGTGGCCAGCTACGACACGCCCGAGCAGGCGGTGCGGGCTTTCTCCATGTTGCTGCGCTACCGCCACAACCAGAGCGAGCTGACTCAAGCGCCACCCGCCACGCTGGCCAACCAGCGGCCCGACAGCGCCAGCATCCGGCACATTGTGCAAGCCGCGCTGGCCGCCGGCCGCGCACTGTTGAGCGAGCCCGAGGCGAAAGCCGTGCTGCAGGCCTGTGGTATCCCGGTGGTGGCTACGCAGCGGGTCACTGCCACGGCTGACGCCGCCGCCCAGGCTGCCACGGCGTTGGGCTTTCCGGTGGTGCTGAAGATATTGTCGGATGACATTTCGCACAAGTCAGACGTGGGCGGTGTCGCCCTGAACCTGGCCGATGAGGCCGCCCTGCGCCATGCCGCAGACACCATGCTGGCGCGGGTGCAACAGCAACTGCCGCTGGCACGGGTTCAGGGATTTACTGTGCAGCGCATGGTGCAACGCCGCCATGCACAAGAACTGATTGTGGGCAGCGCGATTGACCCCGTGTTTGGACCGGTGATCTTGTTCGGACAGGGCGGTACTGCGGTCGAGCTCATGGCCGACCGGGCCGTGGCCTTGCCACCGCTGAACGTGCCGCTGGCCCGTGCGCTGGTGGCGCGCACCCGGGTGGCCCGCCTCCTGGCGGGCTGGCGAGATACCCCGGCTGTTGACGCCGACGCCCTGCACAGCGTGCTGATGGCGGTGTCACAACTGTTGGCCGAGATCCCGGAAATTGCCGAGCTTGACATCAACCCACTGATCGTCAATTTTGAGGGTGCCATCGCACTGGATGCGCGCATCCGGCTCAGCGCGGCGGGTCCGGCTGGCGCCGACAATTTCGCCATCCGGCCCTACCCGGCACAACTGGAAGAGCAACTGCTGTGGCAGGGCCGGTCCATCTGCCTGCGCCCGATCCGCCCGGAAGACGAAGCCCAGCACATGACATTCCTGCAAGCCCTTGATCCTGAAGACGTGCGGATGCGGGTGTTTTACAGCCGGCGCAGCATAGCGCGCAGTGAACTGGCCCGCTTGGTGCAGATTGACTACGCCCGCGAAATGGCGTTTGTGGCCCTGGCCGACGGCCCGAATGGGCAGGTACAGACCCTGGGCGTGGTACGCGCCATGACCGACCCCGACAACATCGAGGCCGAGTTTGGCGTGATCGTCCGCTCTGACCTCAAGGGTAGCGGGCTGGGCCTGTTGCTGATGCAGAAAATGATCACCTACCTGCGCAGCCAGGGCACGCAGCGCCTGGTGGCTACCGTGCTTGACTACAACGAACGGATGCTCAAGCTGGCCCGTGAGCTGGGCTTTGAAGAGGGCGACATCGGCACAACAGACGACGGTGTGCACGGCATTCTGCTCAAGCTCACTTGATCCCAATCACCCACTGGATCAGCATCTTGGCAACAAAGCCGGTCATGCCAAAGGCCAGCCCTAGAAAAATCACAAAGGTGCCAAACTTGCCCGCCTTGGATTCCCAGGCCAGATGACCAATGATGAACAGCATGTAGAGCATGAACGCCCCCAAGCCAAAGGTCAATCCGAAGCCGGCAATCTGCTCCTCGGTATAGCCCCACATCAGCCTGGCTCTCCCGGCGGCAGGCCAGTCTTACAAATCAGCCCATGCATGGGGTGGAGCAGGTCCGGGCGGCGGAGCGCCGGTAAACGCGCTGGGGGCATGGTCATGGCCAGGTCAAGTGTAGAGTTTGATCTCCCGGTGGGGCTTGACCTGCGTCAAGCTGGAGGTGGCAGCGAGGGGCACTGCATAATCGTTTGCTTTACCGTCGTCAGGACCCACCATGCCACGCCCGATTCTTGCCGAAGCCCAAATTCACCCCGCCATCAGGGAACAGATTACCCGCCACGAGCACGCCATCGTGGAAGAAGTGCAGGCAGCGGTGGCGCACCATGCCGTGGTGGTGGTCGGCATGGCCTCAAACCCCTACCCCAAGAAAGCACGCAAAGCGCTCGACGCCGCAGGGGTAGCGCACCATGACCTCGACTACGGCAGCTATTTCGGCATGTGGCGCCAGCGCAATGCGCTCAAGCTCTGGACCGGCTGGCCCACCTTTCCCATGGTGTTCGTCAAGGGCACCCTGGTCGGGGGTGCCAATGACCTGAACAAACTGATCGCCAGCGGCGAGCTTAAAAAGCTGCTGGCCTCATAAGAAAAGTGGCTCTAAGCCCCGTCACCATTGGGTTGTTAGCTATTGTTTAAATAGCTAGGCCTTCTGGCACGACAAACTCAAGGCTTGGCTTTTGGGCGACCATGGTGCGGCATCGTGCTGGCATCAAACACTTTTTGTTGTTCGGCCGTCAGCGCGGCGTAAAAAACCTTGGTCGCCTCGTCACGCTGATCCATGGCCGCCATGTGCTGGCTACGCAACGCCTTCATGCGCTCCAGCCGCTCGGGTGTCGACAGTTTTTCTAGTGCGTCGGGGTCCGGCCGTTTCGCCATCATGTCAGCCGGCATCTTGTGCGCTGCAAGCAATGTGGTCCAGGCGCCTTCTTGGGCGGGTGTGAGCTTGAGACGGGCCTTGAGTTCGGCGGCGAATTTGTCCATGCGGGCCTGCATCCGGGCCGGGTCCCTATGGCGCATGCCCTCGTGCATACCATCGGCCGGGCCTGCCATCATGGCAGCGTGACCGCCCGGGGGCGGCATTTGCGCCAGCACCGCGAAGCCTGACAGGGCCAGCAGACCGGCCAACAAGGTGGGTTTGAATCGTGAAGCCATGGGGATGTCCTTTGGATTGGGCCTGGTGCTCAGGGATTGGCATCAAGCTGAAAGGCAGTGTCGCCGGACTGTGTAAGCGCAGCGTGCGTCAGCGCTAAGCCTGTGTAAAGTTTCATGAAAAAGCCAGCGCAAATTGGTGGGATGATCGGCGCGGGCTCGCTCAAATCAATTGTCAAGAAGGATGCTTGTGTTCAAAAATGTGATCGTTTACCGGATCGGCACCGGCTGGTCCGCCACCCTGGCGGAAATGGAAGACCGGCTGACTGCCACGCGCTTTGTCGCCTGCGGGCCGAGCCAGGAAAAGTCATCTGGCTGGGTGGAGCCACGCGGTGTGGCGCAGGGTCCGCTGGTGGAGCCGGTGGGGGGGCAACTGGTGCTCAAGATGATGGTCGAAACCCGGGCCCTGCCGGCGTCGGTGGTGAACCGCAAAGCCGAGGAGCGGGTGGCGCAGATCGAGGCCAGCACCGGCCGCAAGCCCGGCAAAAAAGAGATGCGCGACCTCAAGGACGACATCCGTCTGACGCTGCTGCCCATGGCCTTTACCAAATTGGCCAGTATCACGGTGTGGATCGACCGCGAGGCCGGTTGGCTGGTGATCGATGCAGCCAGCCAGAGTCGGGCGGAAGAGGTCGTAGCGGCTTTGGTGGCGGCATTAGATGGCTTCGCCATCACCCTGCTCAACACCCAGATCTCACCCACCGCCGCCATGGCCCAGTGGCTGGACACCCAAGAGCCGCCGGCTGGCTTTAGCGTCGATCGCGAATGCGAGTTAAAGGCCGCCGATGAGTCTCGCGCCGTGGTGCGCTACGCCCGCCATGCGCTTGACACCGAAGAGGTCCGCCAGCATGTGGCCACTGGCAAATTGCCCACCCGGCTGGCACTCACCTGGGCGGGCCGGGTCTCGTTTGTTCTGACGGAGAGCCTGCAACTGAAAAAACTGGCCTTTTTGGAGGGCGTCTTTGAAACCTCTGGCGCCGAACGGGCCGACGGCTTTGACGCCGATACCGCCATCGCCACCGGCGAATTGCGCAAGCTGCTGCCCGATCTGATCGAGGCGCTGGGGGGCGAGGTGGTCGTCGGCTAAGGCTGGGCTCAGGCCGCTGGCAACCCCAGGCCTGTCATCTCGACTGACACCTGCTGCCAGCGCACGTCAAAGTGGCCACGCCCCTTGCCCGTGCCAGCGGCAGCCGCCAGCAGAGCCTGGCGCGTGCCAGCCAGCACGCTGTCAATGACCGGCACGCTGACGTCGGCCTGAATCAGCTGCGCCAAACCGGCCAGGCCCGCGCCGCCCAGGATAATGGCGTCTGCCCTGAAGTCTTGAACCGCAGCCTGACACGCTGCTGCCAGCAGGGCCTGCGCGGCCACCGGGTCGGCGGCCAGCTGGGCGCCCGTTGGCGTGACGGTGTGGATGCCCGCGAGTTGGTCACCGTAACCCAGCATCTGAGCCAGCCGCGCCAAGATCGGCTGCCACCGCGCGCCCCCCGTGACGATGGCAAAGCGGCCATGAGCGGCCGCCTCGACAAAAGCGGCCTCGGCCAGCCCGGTCACCGGGACAGCGCTGCTGTCCCGCAAGGCCAGCAGACCTGGGTCGCCAAAACAGCCAATCAGCACAGCATCGGGCGCGATTTGACTATGGTCAGCCAATGCGGCAGACCATGTGTCCAGCACCGCGTGCCCGGCCACTGCGTAGCTGGCCTCACAGGCGATGTAAGGCGCACCAAAACGAGCGGTCACGGTCCGCACCCGGCCATCAGCACCGGCTGCGCGCTGCGCGTGGTCCTGCAGCAGTTCACTGACAGAGCGCGAGGTGTTGGGGTTGATGATCAGCAGTTGACGCATACAGTAAGGCTAGCAAATCACCCAGGGTCAGCCAGACCCTGGGCTCAGGCCGGCCGGCGACCCTGTTTTTGGCGGCGGCCCAGCCAAGAAGCCAACCCCAGCGCAAGAGCCATGACCAGAAACGATACCACGGTGGTTACCGTGCCCAAAGCATAGATGGCGGGGGTGGTCACGGTAGTCGTCAGGCCCTGCAACTCCAAGGGCAGCGTGTTGACATCGCCAATCGCTTGCGAGGTACGGGCAATTTCGTCCCAACTCAGCGTAAAACCGAACATGCCGACCCCGACCACGGCCGGACCGATCAAGGGCAGCACCACGTGGCGAAAACCTTGCCATGGCGTAGCACCCAAGTCGCGCGCAGCCTCCTCGTAGGCAGGATTAAAGCGATTGAACACGGCAAACATGATGAGCAGACCAAACGGCAGGGTCCAGGTCAGGTGGGCACCCAGCGCGGACGTAAACAGGCCGAGCGCCGTGCCATAGCCCTCCAGCGTACTGGCCATGCCCAGCAGCTCAAGCACCTTCTTGAGGCCGCTGTCGAGCAGGCGAAATTCCAGGCCGATACCCAGCGACACGATGATGGACGGCATGATCAGGCTGGCCACGACGATATAAAACAAAGTGTTACCGCCAGACAGGCGTTTGCGGAAGGCCAGCCCGGCCAACACGGAAAAGACCACGGTGATGCTCATCACGGCCAGCCCCAGCGCCAGGGAGCGACGCAGGGCGGCGCCAATGTCCACCACCCCCAGCCCGGCGGCCAGCTTTTGAAACCAGTGCACAGACAGGCCACGCAGGGGAAAGGTCAGGCCGCCCTCGGGCCCCTGGAAACTCAACACCACAATCACCAGCATCGGGCCGTACATGAAGAGCACGAAGGCAGCAAAAAACAGGGCCAAAGGCCAGAAACCGGGCGCGCGTGGGCTGCGGACCATGTCACAGCTCCTTGCGGATGTCGACCAGGCGGGTCAACGCCCAGATGATCATCAGAACGATGGCAAGCAGGATCACGGCGTTGGCGGCAGCCAGCGGAAACTGCAGGTAGGAGGTCTGCACCTGGATGATCTTGCCAACCGAGGCAATCTGCTGCCCGCCCATCACGCCAATGGTGACAAAGTCGCCCATGACGATGGTGATGACAAAAATCGAGCCGATGATGATGCCGGTGCGCGAGAGCGGGACGATCACATGCCACAGCGTTTGCCAAGCGCTGGCGCCGCTGTCACTGGCGGCTTCGAGCAGGCTGCGGTCAATGCGCATCATCGAGTTGAAGATCGGCACGATCATGAACATGGTGTACAGGTGGACAAAGGCCAGCACCACCGAAAAGTCAGAAAACAGCAACCACTCCACGGGTTGCCCGACCAGGCCGGTGGCCATCAACCCCTGATTGACCAGGCCGTTGCGGCCCAGCAGCGGCACCCAGGAGATCATTCGGATCACATTGGAGGTCCAAAAAGGGATGGTGCACAGGACAAACAGCAGGGTTTGCATGTTGCTGGAGCGCACATGAAACGCCATGAAATAGGACACGGCAAAGCCGATCAGCAGTGTGATCAGCCAAACCAGAAAGCAGAACTTGAAGGTGGACAGGTAGGTTTTGGCGGTGACACACCATTCGCCAGTGTTGCTGCAGCCCTCAAAGATCGCCACGTAATTCTTGAAGGTAAAGTCCGGCAGGAGCTCGTATTCATTGAAATCCCAGAAACTGACCATGAGGATCAAGGCCAGCGGGATCAGGAAAAACAGCACGAACACCGCCGTCAGCGGCGCCGCCTGCCACCAGGCCGCCACGCCCTGACGTGCCACCAACGCGCTGGGCGCTGGCGAGGTCGGGGCGGTGGTGCTCATGGCAACAGGCGGGGGTCTGACGATTAGGCGGCTACAAACTCATTCCATTTCTGGACCATGTAGTTGTTTTCGTCCATCACGGCATTCCAGCAGGCCACCGCGCCCATGCGCGCCTCATAGCTGCCGCCGTCCCGCACTGCGCCGGTCTTGGCCAACACGTCGCCCGTGGGGCTCTTGATGTCCTGCGTGGCTGGCTTGCCTTCCATCCAGTAGGCCCATTCGTAGGCTTCCATCTTGGTCTTGGCGGTTTCCAGCACAGCGCTGTAATAGCCCTGGCGGTTCAGGTAAGCGCCGGCCCAGCCGTCGAGGAACCAGTTGATAAACTCATAGGCGCCGTCGAGCTTTTTGCCCGACAGGGTGGCGGGCAGACCAAAGCCGGCGGCCCAGGAGCGATAGCCCTCCTTGAGCGGCTGGAACACGCAGTCAATGCCCTTGGAGCGAACAGCCGTCACGGCGGGCGACCACATCGACTGGATCACGACCTCGCCGGATGCCATCAGGTTGACTGACTCGTTGAAGTCTTTCCAGAGGCTGCGGAACTGGCCTGCTTTCTTGGCCTCGATCAGGGTCTTGATGGTCAGATCAATTTCCTTCTTGGTCATGTTGCCCTTGTCTGGGTACTTGTACAGACCCATGGCTTCGACCACCATGGCAGCGTCCATGATGCCGATCGAGGGGATGTTCAGGATAGACGCCTTGCCTTTGAACTCCTTGTTCAGCAGCTCGGCCCAGGAGGTGATGGGGCGCTTGATCAGGTCGGGCCGGATGCCCAGGGTGTCGGCGTTGTAGGTGGTCGGAATCAGCGACATGAACTGGGTCGGGCTCTTGGCGAAGACCTTGGACTTTTCACCTTCAAGGAAGATCACCTTCTTGGGGGCCGTGCCTTGGTCACCAATGGTCTTGCCAGCGACTTTGCCGGTGGTGAACACCGACGTGATTTTGTCGGCATTCTTGATGCGCTTGCTGTCAATGCCCTTCAGGTTGCCGGTCGGAACGATCTTTTTCAGCGAGAAGTACTCGGTGTCGATCAGGTCAAAACTGTTCGGCGCGGTCACAGCGCGCTTGGTGACATCATCGGTGGTGACGGCCACGTATTGGATCTCAATACCGGTGTCGGCCTTGAATTTTTCGGCAATGGCCTTGTCCTGGTTCACCGCAGTGCCAAGGTAACGCAGCACGATGGGCTCGGCCGAGTGCACGGCAGGAAATATGCCGCTGGCCAAAATACCAGCCGTGCCTTTGAGCAGGCTGCGGCGCGGCAGGGCACCTAGCGCGGGGGCGGTAACATCAACAGGATGGTCAGACATGGTGAAAACTCCTTGGGGGTTTGAAAAAATCTTCAGTCGAAGACGGGGGTGGAAAACAGGTTAGCAACAACGGTGTTCATGTCATGGCGGTGTCGCTGGACAGTGGGTGTGCTTGCCCAGCCGCCCAAGACAGCTGTACCGATTCACCAACATGAAATGGACGTGCCAGAAACGTCGCCTCTGGCAACATCACCGACCAGTCGGCGTCGCCATCGGTAACGGTTGCCCGGGCGGGTCGGCGCAGGCCGAGTAAGACATAGGTGCCTTGGTATTCAACATCACTGACAACAGCACGCAGACTATTTGGTGCGCTGGCGTCTGAACTCTCCGTTGCGGCCTGAATCTGCATATGGTCATTGCGTACCCCCACGCGTCCGGAGGGGGTCTCAATCACGTTGTGGCCGCCCATAAAGCGAGCGGTGAACTCACTCTTGGGGTAGTTGTAAATCTGGTGCGGCGTGCCCACCTGCTCAATCCGGCCCTGGTTCATAACCACCATCATGTCTGCCAAGGCCATGGCCTCTTCCTGTGAGTGAGTCACATGAATGAAGGTCAAACCCAATTCTTTTTGCCAGCGGCGCAACTCCGACCTCATCTGGATCCTCAAAAAGGGGTCGAGCGCGGACAGTGGCTCATCGAGCAGCAACACGCGCGGCTCAGTGATCAGGGCGCGCGCCAAGGCTACCCGTTGCTGCTGCCCACCTGAAAGCTCGGCCGGTTTGCGGTTGGCCAACGCACCCATCGCGACGCGTTCTAGCAGTTGCTGGGCGCGATCTTGCCGCTGCGCCTTGTCAATGCCTTTCATCCTCAGGCTAAAAGCTACGTTATCGAGCGCGCTGAGGTGGGGGAACAGGGCAAAACTTTGGAACATCATGGCCGTGCCGCGTGCCGCTGCAGGCAAATCGGTGATGTTTCGGTTATCCAGCAAGATGTCGCCACTGGTGACGGTTTCATGCCCCGCAATCATGCGCAAGGTTGTGCTTTTGCCACAGCCTGAGGGCCCTAGCAAACAACAGTAACTGGCACCGGGGATACGCAAGTGGATGTTGTCAACCGCGGCAGGGCCCTCCGCAAAGCGCTTGCTAACAGCCACCAGTTCGATGGCGGCGGGCAAAGACAGGGGTGTGGCAGCAGACATACTGCCGAATTTGCAATTTACGGGCCAACTTTGTGTACGAGTGGCCACTTATTTTGCACACAATATGGCACGCAGTTGGTGCGCCGGCGCACATTTTTGGTGTTTTGGCGGCGATGGCACCATGCTGGCGCACCATACTGGCGGCGCTAACCGCCGCTGTAGCTAGCCTGGTGCTACGTGCTAGCGGGTGGTCGGGTTACTGCGTACCCCTCTTCACCTATCGCTTCCGCCAAAGCCGTCCAGGGCTTTTCCGAGTCGACTTCAACCCGACCCGCTGGACGATTGATGCTAACGGTCGCATGGGCGTCAAGCGCCTGCACGGCGCGCGTGACGGCTTTTTCGCAGTGACCACAGGTCATCCCGCTGACAGAAAACAGGTGTTGCAAAATAAGTTCCTCGCTATGGGTTTAGCGCCCAAGAAGTTCTGTACTTCCCTGCGCAGGGTCAAGCACGTTTGTAGCAGAATTGACGTCGACCGCTGGAAAAGGTTTAGGCTAGGGCCCCATGATCCCACTTTCTTCTTTGGCGCCAGAGGCGCCCGCCGTACCCCCTGCCAGTCTGGATATCGGCATCGGTGGCATGACCTGCGCCTCCTGTGTGGCAAGGGTGGAGAAAGCCCTGCTGAAAGTGCCAGGCGTTAACTCAGCTGGCGTCAACCTGGCCACCGAGTCAGCACGGGTGCTGGTCTCTGCCGACGGGCCCACTGAGGCACGCTTGCGCCGCGCCATTCGGGATGCCGGTTACGAGCCCCGCGCGGCCGACACCGTGATGCAGTCTCCGCCAGCGACTGCCTGGGCTGGTTTTGCGCCGGTAGGTATCGGCATGGCTTTGTCGTTGCCACTGGTGCTTCCGATGCTGCTGGGCGCCCTCCCCGAGGCATTATTGAACCAAGTGGGCATGCACCAGATGTTGCCAGCCTGGTTGCAATGCCTGTTAGCCACGCCGGTTCAGTTT
>Ga0214919_10013156_pt1 | contig 10060 bp, 8 predicted proteins | sample LL1503_MetaG_FD_177994 | JGI IMG/M metagenome (GOLD analysis project Ga0214919, IMG submission 177994) | Freshwater microbial communities from Lake Lanier, Atlanta, Georgia, United States - LL-1503 | ecosystem: Environmental > Aquatic > Freshwater > Lake | place: USA: Georgia | collected 2015-03-15 | reverse complement strand
CTGGCGCCCTGCAGATGTAATTGATAATTACCCAGTAGTTAAAATTAAGGATGTGTACCATTTCGAAAAGTACAATACCCCTGCCTCCCCGGCCATGAAATTCTATTTATGGATACAACTTTTTTGCATGCTTTTATTAGTAAGCTATTTATATGGAAATATTGCCAGTATTGGACACACTAATATTTTTATTTATGGCGCTTTTATATTTGTACAAGTTTATGCGCTTGCTGAATTAATGGATAGAAATAAAAATGCTTGGATAATGGAAGCCGTAAAAAATATACTTTGTATATACTGGATAGTAACTAGTGGCGATTGGTTTGGATCCAATCAATTATCTACTGCTATCGCACCAGCAATTATTGTTTATTTTATACTAAGCACAGCGGCTGTATATTATTTTTCTACTATTGAAAAAAATGGAACTATAAAGCAGACAACAAGCACTGCTAAATTATTTATTCAAGATTAAGTAATAGACTAACTTATAAATATATAATTCTAGCTTAGAAAAATTCTACTAGTCTTTGTATAATATTTTGTTTATTTAGATAACCTTATCCTTCGTAAGCACTCCATTGATATTTCTCCAAATACTTAATGGGTTATTATTCTGTAAGGCTAATGGAAGTAAATGATTCGGCCAGTTTTGAAAAGAAATGGGTCTTAGCCATCTTTTAGCTGCGTTTACACCTACTGCAGTAAATCTGCTATCAGTGCTAGCAGGATAAGGACCACCATGCACCATACTATCACAAACTTCTACACCTGTAGGCACACCGTTTAATAATACGCGACCAGCAATACTTAATGAAATATTTAATAGCTCGGGTGCATTTACAAAATCAATATCGGTACCCATAATGGTTGTGGAAATTTGACCCTTTAAACTTTTCCAAACTTCTTTTAATTCATTCATCGAATTACATTGTACTAATATTGAATATGGACCAAATACTTCTTCTGCTAAATCGGGATTATTTAAAAAAGTATCGGCGTTTACAGTAGTTAAAACCGGATACCCATTATTAGAACTTGGTGTATTCTTAGTTAAGCATTCAATTCCTTTTTGCGCTAATGCATGTGCAGTATTTTTTAAATAAGCGGCCTCTATACCTGCATGCAACATAGCAGAAGGTGCTATTGAATTCATTTCAGTAGCCAAGGAATTAGCAAAACTAATTAGTGCATCACTTTTAATACCAACTAATATGCCTGGGTTGGTACAAAACTGCCCCATGCCTAAAGTAATAGAGCCTGCATAATTTTTTGCAATAGCTTCTGCATTTTTTTCAAGTGCATCTTGCAATAAAATTACAGGATTCACAGAACCCATTTCAGCAAAAACCGCTATGGGATTTTTTCTACTGCTAGCATAATCTAATAAAGCGCGGCCTCCAGTTCTTGAACCTGTAAAACCAACTGCATATATATTGTCATCTTGCACTAATGCCTTTCCTGTTTCAAAACTAGTATCGGTTACATGCTGAAAAACATGGGCTGGCATTTGAGTTGCTATTGCTGCTTGCATAATAGCTTCGGCCACCATATTAGATGTAGCTAAATGCGCGGGGTGCGCTTTTACAATAACTGAACAACCTACAGCGAGTGCACTGGCTGTATCGCCGCCTGCAGTTGAATAAGCAAAAGGAAAATTACTTGCACCAAAAACCACCACGGGCCCAATGGGGTGCATCATTTTACGAATATCTGGCTTTGGTGGTGTTTTAGTAGGAATAGCTGTATCAATACTTGCTTCAACATAGTTACCTTCTTTTAACATATTTGCAAACATGCGTAATTGAAAACAAGTTCTGCCTCTTTCACCAAGTAATCGAGGCATTGGTAAATTTGTTTCTTTATTAGCTTGCTCTAATAAGCTATCTCCTAATGCTTCTATATTAGTAGCAATAGTTTCTAAAAAATGAGCTCTTTGTAAAGGCTTTGTAAAAGCATACTGTTCAAATGCGTTGGCTGCCTTTTGGGTGATTTCAGAAATAGGACTCATTATAATTTTTGTATTATTTATAGACTATGAAACTCAGGAAGTGTAGGTCGATTTTTTAAACCTATATCAATAATAGATTCAATTCTTTTTCTTTCCTCTCCTTCTAAAATTAATCTTGGCTTTCTTACGGTTTCTGAACCAATACCTGCTTTGGCTTCTGCAAACTTAATGTATTGAACTAGTTTAGGATGTATATCCAATTCAAGTAAAGGCATAAACCATCTGTATATTTCAGTGGCTTCTGCTATCTTACCTGCTTTGGCTAATTTATATACTGCCACTGTTTCAGCTGGGAAGGCACATACTAGGCCAGCTACCCAACCATCAGCGCCTACTAATAATTCTTCTAGTGCAAGCGTATCCACTCCACATAAAATACTAAATCTGTCTCCGAATTTATTACGCATTCTAGTTACATTGGTAATATCGCGTGTAGATTCTTTTACGGCTTGTATATTAGGTACGCTAGCTAATTCTGAAAACATATCAATGGTAACTTCTATTTTATAATCTACAGGGTTATTGTAAATCATGATAGGAAGCTTAGTACTTGCAGCAATATCTTTAAAATATTGTACAGTTTCACGGTGATCCGATTTATATCGCATTGGAGGAAGTAACATTAAACCTTTCGCACCCCAGTTCTCTGCATCCTTTGCGCATTGAATTGCTACTGAAGTACTACCTTCTGCTATATTAATTACCACCGGAATTTTTCCGTTAACTATTTTAACTGTCTCTTTTACTAAGATTTCTTTTTCAGCATTAGTAAGTACGCTCGACTCACCCAAAGTACCTCCTAAAATTATACCATTCACGCCAGCCGCAATTTGAGCTTGAATGTTTTTTGTAAATAATAATAAATCTAAAGTATCGTCTTTAGTGAACTTAGTAGTTACTGCGGGGAATACTCCTTTCCAATCTATGGCCATAACTTAATTTTTATTGATGATTGCTTATTCAATTTAACAAGAATTGTCTGTAAATGATTAAAACTAAAGAAGAATTTTACAACTGGAAATAACTTAATCCACTAATTCTCCCTCTAAATCATAATCATAGGCCTTGGTTATTTTAACCATCACAAAATCGCCTGGCTTCAAACGTTTGGTGGTATTAATAACCACCTCGTTGTCCACTTCTACACTATCAAATTCTGTGCGACCTAAATACCTGCCTGCTTCTTTTTTATCTACTATCACTTTTAATACCAAGCCTTCTTTTTCTTGATTTCTAGCTAAACTTATTTCTTGTTGAACTTCCATAATTTCTTCGGCGCGTCTTTGCTTTTCAGCTGCAGGCACATCGTCAATTAAATCATGTGCGGAAGTATTTTCTTCGTGGCTATAAGTGAATATACCTACTCTATCAAACTGGTGTTCTAGTAAAAAGCCTTTTAGTTCTTCAATGTCCTCCAAAGTCTCTCCAGGGAATCCAGCAATTAAAGTTGTACGAATAGCAATACCCGGAACACGCTTACGTATTTCTTGAATCAATTTCCCCATTTCTTCACGCGTAATATTTCGCTTCATAGCAGCTAGCATATTATTACTTGCATGCTGTAAAGGAATGTCAATGTACTTGCAAATATTAGTTCGCTCTTTCATTACATCTAATACCTCTAATGGAAACTTACTTGGATAAGCATAATGTAGTCGTATCCACTCCAAACCTTTTACGTCAGCAAGTGCATTTAATAAATCGGGAAGTGCTCTTTTTTTATAAATATCTAATCCGTAATAAGTTAATTCTTGCGCAATGAGCATTACCTCCTTTACACCTTTTTTCACTAGGCCTTCAGCTTCAGCTACTAATTGCTCAATGGTTTTACTAACATGCTGGCCTCTCATAATTGGAATAGCACAGAAAGAGCAAGTTCTATTACAACCTTCACTAATTTTTAAATAAGCATAATGCGAGGGTGTACTTAATAAACGCTCACCTAAAAGTTCTGCTTTATAATTGGCATTGAGTTGATTCAACATTAAAGGTAGCTCCATGGTACCAAACCAGGCGTCTACTTCAGGTATTTCAATGGCTAAATCTGTCCTATATCTTTCACTTAAACAACCTGTCACATATACCTTGTCTAGTTTTCCTTTTTTCTTTAGGGCTACTTGGTCAAGTATTGTATTTACACTTTCTTCTTTGGCTTTATCAATAAAACCACAAGTGTTTACCACTACTATATTATGATCTAATTTTTTGTTCTCATGCACTACATCAATTTCATTGGCTAGTAATTGCCCGCTCAGCATTTCACTGTCCACTAAGTTCTTACTGCAACCTAATGTGATAATGTTTACTTTATTTTGTTTGAGCGTTTTAGCCTTCATAATTATTTATTGACCTCGTTGGTAAAATGAAATGTAATATCGGGGTTATTGGTAATTTCTGTATTCAAGAACCATTCACTCTGCGCTAAATACACCGGCGCTTCATCTTTATCTAAAGCTGCATTTTGTTGCTTGAATCTTAAAAAATCGTGTAGTTTGTTTTGATCCTTTGAAGTTAACCAACAAGCTTTGTAAAAAGGAAGAGTTCTAAATTCACATGCCGCTCCATATTCTTGTAATAAACGGTATTGTATTACTTCAAATTGTAAATCGCCCACACAACCAATAATTTTTTTATTACCTCCAAACTGCGTAAATAATTGAGCTACCCCTTCATCAGTTAATTGGGTAATGCCTTTTTCAAGTTGCTTTGTTTTTAAAGGATCCTTATTCACAAGTTCCTTAAATATCTCTGGTGAGAAAGTAGGTATACCCGTGAAATAAAATTTCTCCCCTTCTGTAAGTGTATCGCCAATTTTAAAATTACCTGTATCAAATAAACCCACTACATCACCTGCATAAGCATCTTCAATGACATCTTTACTGCGTGCTAAAAAACTATAAGGGTTACTAAAACGAACATCTTTGTCTAGCCTAACATGTTTATAATAGGTATTGCGTTCAAACTTTCCACTACAAACACGCATAAAGGCAATACGGTCGCGGTGTTTAGGGTCTAAGTTGGCATGTATCTTAAAAATAAAGCCACTGAATTTATCTTCACCTACTGCTAAAGTTCTAATACTGGTTTCTCTATCTCTAGGGACTGGTGCAATTTGAATAAATGTATCAAGCATTTCTTTCACACCAAAATTATTCACAGCCGATCCAAAAAATACAGGAGCAATTTTACCCGCTAAATAATCGGCAGGGTTCAGCGCTCCATATACGCCATCAATTAATTCTACATCTTCTCTTAAAACAGCAGCATCTTTCTCTCCAATTTTTTCTTCTAGTACAGTACTCGATAAATCTTCAATAGCTACTGTATCTTCTTCTGTAGCCTTGGTACTTGCAGCAAATAATCTTAAATTTTTATCGTGCAAATTATACACTCCTTTGAATTCCTTACCACTATTAATAGGCCAGGTCATAGGGTGTAAAGAAATTTTTAATTCATTTTCTAATTCTTCTAATAAATCGAACCTATTCTTTCCATCACGATCCATTTTATTAATAAAAACAATAACGGGTGTGTCACGCATACTACACACTTCCATGAGTCTTCTAGTTTGCGCTTCTACTCCATTTACAGAATCAATAACTAGTATAACACTATCTACTGCGGTTAGGGTTCTATAGGTATCTTCAGCAAAATCCTTGTGGCCTGGTGTGTCTAATAAATTAATTAAAATGTTATTGTATTCAAAAGACATTACCGATGTTGCCACCGAGATACCTCTTTGTCGCTCTATTTCCATAAAGTCACTAGTAGCGTGCTTCTTTATCTTATTACTTTTTACAGCACCCGCTGTTTGAATTGCACCACCAAACAACAATAACTTTTCAGTTAAAGTAGTTTTACCAGCATCTGGGTGAGAGATAATAGCAAATGTTTTTCTTCTGTTAATTTCTTTTTCGTACTTCATTATCGTTAAAAATGGCTCGCACTCAAATAATTTGAATCACGAGCCATTCGTCAATTTTTTTTAAACTAGTTAGATATCGATTGCTTCGCCATAAGCAGCTGCTACTGCTTCTTTTAATCCCTCACTCATGGTTGGGTGCGGATGAATAGCATTTAATAATTCATGAGAAGTAGTTTCTAATTTACGCGCCACTACTGCTTCGGCAATCATTTCAGTTACATTAGTGCCAATCATATGACATCCTAAGAACTCACCATACTTGGCATCAAAAATTACTTTTACAAAACCATCAGTAGCACCAGCTGCACTTGCCTTACCACTTGCCATAAAAGGAAACTTGCCCACTTTCACTTCATAGCCCGCTTCTTTAGCTGCTTTTTCAGTGTAACCTACACTCGCAATTTCTGGTGTACAATAAGTACATCCTGGTATATTATTGTAATCAATTCCTTCAGGAATATGATTAAATTTCTTTTCTTGATAAGCAATATGCTCCGCAGCATTAATACCTTCTTTCGCAGCTACATGCGCTAAGGCTTGACCAGGAGAACAATCGCCAATAGCGTAAATACTTGCAATACTTGTTTGTTGGTATTTATCTACAATAATGCGCCCTTTATCTGTTTTAATACCATTTTGCTCTAGTCCTATATTTTCAATGTTTGCAACCACACCTACTGCGCTTAAAACAATATCTGCTTCTAGTGTTACATAAGAACCATCTTGTTGTTTCACTTTTGCTTTTACTAAAGTACCTGTTGTGTCTACCGATTCAACAGAAGCATTGGTCATAATTTCAATGCCTTGCTTTCTATATTGTTTTTCTAATTCTCTTGAAATGTCTTCATCTTCTACAGGCACTATTCTTGGTAAAAATTCAACAATAGTTACTTTAGTGCCCATGCTATTGTATACATAAGCAAACTCAACACCTATAGCACCACTTCCTACAATAATCATGCTTTTTGGTTGTGTAGGAAGTACCATTGCTTCTCGATAACCAATTACTTTTTTACCATCTTGTTTTAAATTTGGTAATTCACGTGTACGACCACCTGTTGCAATAATAATATACTTGGTATCTACAACTTGTGTTTTTCCTTCTGCATCTTTCACTTCTACTTTTCCTCTTGACAAAACTTTGCCATAACCCATTATTACTTCAATCTTATTTTTCTTCATTAAGAACTGAACGCCCTTGCTCATTTTATCGGCTACTCCACGACTACGTTTAATAACTGCACCAAAATCGTGGTTCACACCTGTAGTGGAAATGCCATAGTTCGCACTATGTTTTACATACTCATAAACCTGTGCACTTTTTAATAACGCCTTAGTAGGAATACAGCCCCAGTTTAAACAAACTCCGCCTAGGCTTTCCTTTTCCACAATAGCTACTTTTAAGCCTAATTGAGAAGCACGAATTGCAGCAGGATATCCACCTGGACCACTACCAATAACGATTAAGTCGTATGCCATTGTATAACTAATTTAGTATTGAATGAGGGTGCAAAAATACCCCCAAAATCGCAAAAGAAAAAACAATTAGGGAACTATTCAAAGAATACCCGAACCATCTGAAAAAACCATTTATTATCATTGGGGCGCTGCTTATTCAGCTGATTTTCATCAAACTTGCTTAGTCCAAATAGGCCGGCCATATTACCACCTCTTACCGCTATTTCTAAATACCCTGCTGAATTAAACCAAGCCAGCTTATCCGAAATAGGCACTTCACCATAATGCTTGCTTAAATCGGTGATAGTTTCGTTACGGGTAAAAACAATTTTAAAAGTTCTGCCCTGGGCTTGTAAATCAAATTCTTCTTTACGAATATTCACCACCACATTTTCAAACTGATCTATAAATAATATTTGCCCCTCCATCCAATTCGGACCTAAAGTAGGTTGCATTGGATAAATTTCTTCAATCTCCTGAAATGCCACACCTGCATCTGCGATATTATTTGTTTTTACAAAAGCAGCAATGGCTTTAAAAATTTCTTGTGTAATTTCTAAAAAAGTATTGGCAGAATTAAAATCAATTTTAATAATTTCTTTAGGCTTCCCACCTAACATCATGGTTAAAAAACCATTATCGGGTGTGATAAAATATTGATTATTATGTTTGGTTAATAGTGCATGCCTTTTTGGAAATTGAAAAAAATTAACCATAATAAAATGCAGCGTGCCTGCAGGATAATGCTTGGCTGCATTATTAAAAATATAAGCTCCTTGTTGATAGTTCTTACTAGATAAATAATGTGTGATATCTGCAATGCCCATGCCAGGAATAGTTGACAATATTTGCCCCTTCAGTGCGCCAATGATAAAATCTTCTTGGCCAATATCGGATGTTAAAGTAATGATGGGCATTGATTAATAACGAAAAACTGAGTTTTATATTTTAAAAAAATGGGTATTTATTTTTTATCTCTTACTTCACTAACTTGCCATTTTTAAAGAAAAAATGATGCACTAATTTATCGGCCCATGCTGGAAAATATTTATTCATAAAAACGGTGCGCTTGCCTGTAAAAGTGAGCACCAAGCTTCTACTTCTTTTTTCAATAGCATGAATTATATGTGTTGCACACTGCTCAGAGCTCATCATTGCCCCCTCATCCATTGGTGACTCTCCATGTGCCTTTGCATTTTTGTCCAAGGCTGCATTTCTAATATTAGAAGTAGTGAAACCAGGGCAAACCCACATAACATGGGTGCCTGATGTATATAGCTCAGTTTTTAAAGCCTCTAGCCACCCATTCAGAGCAAATTTAGAGGCTGAATAACCGCTTCTTCCTGGAAGCCCTCTATATCCTGCAATAGAAGAAACACCAACTATAACCCCCTTATTTTGCTGAATAGAAGGCAGGGCTGCTTTTGTACAATAGACCGTACCCCAGAAATTAATATCCATGACATTTTGTAAGGTTTGAACAGAAACCTCAGAAACCAAGGCCCTCATAGAAATACCCGCATTATTTATTAAAATATCTATTCTACCCCATTTATCAACAACTTGCATGATAAATGCTTCTGATTCGTTTTGTTTACTCACATCAACTTGTGCTGTAAATAAATTGGAAGCAGAAAATTCAGATGTTAATAAAGAGAGTTTATTAACACTTCTACCACAAGTAGCAACTTTTGCACCTAATGCCAAAAACTGCGCTACCAAAGCCTTTCCGATGCCATCAGAACCACCAGTTATTACCACAATTTTATCTGTGAAATTGGACATCTTTTAGAGTTTCTACAAATATAATTCTTATTTGAAGATGAACGACTTAGAAGGGTTTTGAGTGGGGAAAATAAATAACCCCTTTTATTTGGATAGTTTTCATTAATGCTTATTTTTGCACTCCCCTAAAAAGGGCGGTTAGAATTGGTAGCTCAGTTGGTAGAGCAATACACTTTTAATGTATGGGCCCTGGGTTCGAGTCCCAGCCAGTTCACAAAGCTCCCCGAGAAATCGGGGGGCTTTTTTGTTTCAAGGACGTGTCGAAAGCTTGCTTTCGTAAACGGACGAGAAGTAAAAAAGGCAACGAAACGCGATGCGATTCGTTGAAAACCCCCGAATATTCGGGGCAAGCTTTGAGTAAGGACGCCATTCAGGGAAGTCGGCGGAATGAAATGAAGCCGACAATCCCTGAAATAAAAAACTTACTTCTTCGAACTAAACATCTTATCCTTAGGATTACCTCCCGATTTTAAATAGGCAAGTAAATCTTTTAACTCTTCGGCGTTTAAACTATTAATTAAACCAGGCAACATAGGAGATATCTCGGAAACTCTTGTGCGTGTCACCTCATTCTTTAATACTTCTTTAGTGTTTTGCATAGCAAAAGGATTTTGCGCTATAACATACTTACTACCATCCTCACTAATTAATTTTCCAACAATCGACCCTCCTTTTTTAAGATAAAACACTGTTGATCCAAATTGATCTGAAATACTTTTATTAGGTTCTATAATTGCAGTAAGCATATCCTTATAAGAGAATCTTGTTCCAACTTGTGTAAGATTTGGACCAGACACACCACCTTCCCCTCCCATTGCATGACATGCAGAACAAAGTACAGTAGAGAACATGGCCTTTCCATTTTCAAAATCTCTATTTGT
>Ga0214919_10013153_pt1 | contig 10062 bp, 8 predicted proteins | sample LL1503_MetaG_FD_177994 | JGI IMG/M metagenome (GOLD analysis project Ga0214919, IMG submission 177994) | Freshwater microbial communities from Lake Lanier, Atlanta, Georgia, United States - LL-1503 | ecosystem: Environmental > Aquatic > Freshwater > Lake | place: USA: Georgia | collected 2015-03-15 | reverse complement strand
CATTACCGCAAAATGTTCATCGCGTAGAACATCGCGGTTCCCTGTTACCGTAATAAAAACATCTCCTACTTTTGCAGCATCAATCATTGGCATGACTCGAAAACCTTGCATCATCGCATCTAGTGCTTTGGTTGGATCAATTTCAGTCACGATTACATCAGCACCCATACCTTTTGCACGCTCTGCAACACCTTTACCACAGTAGCCAAAGCCAGCCACAACAACTATACGACCTGCAAGCAAGAAGTTTGTTGCACGAAAAACTGCATCAAGAGTTGATTGCCCGGTGCCATATCGATTATCAAACATATGTTTTGTGTCAGTGTCATTCACAGCAATCATTGGAAACTCCAAAGCGCCATCTTTTGCCATCTGATTTAATCGAATCACACCAGTAGTTGTTTCTTCACAACCTCCAGCAATATTTGGGATTAACTCTCTACGTGTTGTGTGAAGAGTATTTACAAGATCGCAACCATCATCAAAAACTTGGTGAGGTGCAATGTCTAGTGCTGCATTAATGTGTGAGTAATATCCGTCGCGGTCTACTGCATTGCGTGCGAATACAGAAATTCCGAATTCGTGAACTAATGCGGCGGCGGTATCATCTTGAGTTGAAAGTGGATTTGAGGCACACAATGCAATATCGGCACCGCCAGCTTTCAATACTCGCATCAAGTTCGCAGTCTCAGTTGTTACGTGCATGCATGCTGCAATGCGAACTCCTGCAAAAGGTTGTGACTTTTCAAAACGCTCACGAATCTGGGCAAGTACAGGCATATTTCGCTCAGCCCACTCAATACGCTTTCGGCCTTGCGCAGCAAGAGATGCATCTGCAATGTCATGACGAGGAAGAGTGGAAGTAACGGGTGAGTTCACAAAAAGCTCCTTTAGAGACGACGCTGTAAGAGGCTAGGTTACTGCCCCACGAGGAAAAGCGAGTAATGAGACGCTGAACTAGGACTGGATCAGGGCAAGAACCTCATCACGCAACTTGCTCATCGCCGCAGCGGTTTTTGCCTCGACGTTGAGACGCAGTAAAGGCTCAGTATTGGATGGCCTCACATTAAACCACCAAGAATCACCAATGACGCTGAGGCCATCGAGGTGGTCAATTTCCACCCCAGCACGCGCGGAAAATTTCGCTTCGATAAGTGTTGTCGCTGAAGCCGCATCCTCAACAGTCGAATTAATCTCGCCACTTGAAACATATCGCTGATATGGCGCAAGTATTTTTGACATCGTCGCCTTCGATTCACCAAGAGCAGCAATCGCATGCAAGGCTGCTAAAGCCCCCGAGTCGGCACGCCAAAATTCTTTAAAGTAAAAATGTCCTGAATGCTCTCCCCCAAAGACCGCGCCGCTTTCAGCCATCATGGCCTTTATATATGAGTGACCAACTCGAGAGCGCATTCCAATTCCACCATTTTCTTGAACGACTTCTAAAACTGCGCGCGATGAAATTAAATTATAAATAATAGTTGAGCCTGGATGTTTGATTAGTTCGCGATGAGCAATTAATGCCGTGAGGTCAGATGGATTTATTGTGTTGCCATTTTCATCTACTAGAAAGCATCTATCAGCATCGCCATCAAATGCTAAACCCAAATCAGCTTTATGTTTTTTTACGGCACTTTGTAAATCGCGCAGGTTTTCTGGATCAATAGGATTCGCTTCATGATTTGGAAAGTTACCGTCGAGTTCAAAGAACAAGGGAATAACTTTGCAGTTCAATCGAGAGAATAAAGCTGGGGCGGTGTGCCCTGCCATTCCATTTCCTGCATCAATAACAATTGTCAATGGACGTATCTCAGATAGGTCTACAAGTTTTAATAAGTGATCTACATAATCTTCAAGCATGTCTCGTTTAGTTTCAATCCCCACAGAGCGAATTTCAAGGGGAGAACCTTGACGTACGAAGCTCTCAATCACTTGAAGGCCCGACTCTTTTCCGATCGGACGTGCACTGCTGTAGCAGAGCTTTATGCCGTTATATGCCGCCGGATTATGACTTGCCGTGAACATCGCACCCGGCAGACCTAACTTTCCAGATGCAAAGTACATTAAATCTGTCGATGTAAGACCAAGGCGAATAACATCAAAGCCAGTTGAAGTGATACCGGCAGAGAAAGCATCCGCTAACTCTTGTGAAGAATCACGCATGTCTTGTCCCACTACGACAGTAGCTGGCTCACGTTCTTGCTGCAAAAGACGGGCAAAAGCTACGCCTGTTGCAAATGTAAATTCAGGAGTTATCTCTAAATTAACTAGTCCACGAATGTCGTAGGCTTTAAAAATATTGGGAACTTGATTCATAAACAATGTTTACGAAGGAACAGCACGAAGGTGTCCCCTTCGACCTAATTGAGAATGTGAACTTTCAAAAAGTGAATCTGCATTGGTGTTAACTGAAGTTGCGGCAACTTCTCGGACCGCATCGGCAATCGCCATTAGGTCATCTTCTGAAGGCCCGAGTTCTTGTTCGGAAGGTGCTTGCTTAATAACAGTCCAACCATGTGGCACTTTGAGACGTTCGCCATGTGTTGCACAAAGATCATATGCATGTGGCTCACTAAATGTTGCAAGTGGACCAACCACTGCTAATGATTCAGCATAGATATAAGTCAAGGTCATCGTCGCAATAGATCGACACCCTGCGCGTGAACAGCCACGCCCTAATCTTGCCTGTGAACTCATACCCGCAAGATTAGTCGGAAGTTATGGATATTTTGGGGATTATCAGGGGTTTAAGACTTTTATGTTCGAGTGAGGAACTTCAACTCGTGTCAAAACGCTACCCGGAGCAATTGGGAGATACCCATAGCCATTACTTGATGCAACTAATGCACCCGCGTATGTATTGGGGCTAGTTGTAATGATTGAGATTGAACGCGCAGCATTAGGCACCCGCCATGTTGCTATATCAGTTCCTTTTATTGTCGTAAGAATTTTCTTTCCATTGATCAAAGTAACCTCAGCTTTGATATCTATAGAGTCCCCCCCAAAGGCAATCAGCGGGGCTAATCCCGTCACAGCCAAAATCATTGGCGAAAGAATTGGAGTTGGTGTGCTCCAAAGAAAATCCTTTCGGCCATTGATGGTCACGCTCGAGGATATAGCGGCAACGACCGGCTCGTCCGATTTAATTCGTACCGCAAAAGCGCTGGCAGATAAATTGGGCTTTATGGTTAAAGCAGTTACTGAACCCGCTGATATTTTCCGCGAATCAAAACCTACTGGCACAAATTTTCCATCGGCAGACAAAAGTTCAAGTGTGAAAATTGCGTCAGAATCTGCTGGTGCAAGAATTCGAAGGGTATGTGATCCTGCAGCTTTTTGACCTCGCTTAGGCAACTGATTTGGAATGGCGGGGATTACTAATGTTGTTGCAGGTGAAGAAATGGGATTAACAAAGTCACCACCTAACGCTCTTAATCCTGCTCCTAATTCGTCAACCATAAATGCATTGACACGGCCAGCTCGTACCATCACATGAACGGTCAATTCTTTATCACCAGTTGCCAACGAATCTAAAGGCACTGCTGTGTAACTCTTGGATTTTAGGTTAAGTGACTTCACAGGTTTAATTCCATTTTCGGAATAAGTCTGTAAATCAACAGTGGCTTCACTTAAGCCACTGTTGATCACTATCAAACGGCCACGAGTTGTTATATCGGAACTGCCGCCCACGAACCACTGTGAGGTAATTGGTCCAGTACAAAGCGCTCCACCGGCCCAACTATTTGAACGGCTTTGCCACACAACTGGTGTGACACCATTTGCAGAAATTACAAGAGACTCTTTTGGCACGGCATATCGAAGACTGTTGAATGGGATTGTCTTTGTGCTGCGATTTTCCAGCCGCTGAAATTGGGTTTTTGAAGATGAGACTGAAATTTGCGAAGTTAGGCCTTTCGAGGTTGGCGGACAAACAACCACAGGATAGCTCTCTGAAAAAACTGATTGCTGAGATGATGAAGTTAAGAGAGTAGAAGCTATGAAAGCGAGCACGAGAGCGAGAATTGCTGATATTTGCCGTCTCATGCTAATTCCGCCTCAGATATTTCGCGTTTTCTGCGCCCAGCAGGTGTTGCAAATACTATGACAAGAATCCAAGTGATAATTTCAAATGACAGCCATGCGCGTCGAATCGTTCCATCGTGCAAGAGGGAAATTTCTCCCGCTTCTGTTGCAATAAATACCGGAAGGTTTTGCTCACTCTTAACTCTCTCAAGTCGATATCCATTTTCAAGAATCTGCCATGAACGATCAAAACTTTCTGTAAGCAGAATTCTTCCAGGTCGGTTTACGTTAGTTCGTGCTCCAATTTCTCCAGTGTCCAAAAGAGTACGTTCTCCATCTGCGCCAACAAAAACTAATCGGCCAGTGACCCCTGCCACGCGCCACACAACTCCTGCTGACGTCGCTGATGCTCGCGTGAAACCACCAAAACTATCAATCGTACGAATTACATCTGAGTCGAAAGGCAGCTTTACGAAAATATATTTAATTCCAAAGTCGGCAAAAACTTTACTGCTTGATATTCCAGATCCATCAATGAGGGCTTGTGCGGCAGTTGCAATTTCGTCTAATTGGCGCGGCGCAACATCGGGTTCTCCTAACGAGATATCCTTGCCACGGGAAACATAAAACTGAATACTCTTTGAGTCCGCACTTCCCATTTCACGAAGTACTAGCGTTTTTGTATCTTTTTCCGCGCTCAAGAATGCGGGCATCACAGTATTTCTACTACTTTGAACAGGCGATGTCGCCCCTACAGACATAGACCATACGACTGCAGTAATTGAATACACTGCGGTAACGCTCAGTAGAAGCGCGGCCAAGATGTGTCGAAAGTGAATATTCGAAGAAACCAAAACCGCTCGAATTCGATCAAGAATTACCACTCCAGCAGCACTAGCGGCAATAGTTGCTCCAACTAAAAATGTTCCAACCCAGACCCTTGTTGGAGCTGAATCACCGTGAGTTGCAATCGAAAAGGTTGAGAAAATAACTGCAGCAGATAAGAAGTAGGTGCCATACAGAGCAATAGTTTTGGCTGCACTTGATGTAAATAGGGCGACGAGCAAAATCAAAAGTAAGGGACTAAGTAGCCACCAAGGTGGTGATCCCGCTCCTCCTGGATTTCCAAGAATTACAAAATCTGCAGATCCACCTGGAAGCTGTAGTCCAGGTTCTGCCAAGAATTTATTTGGTGAAATGATTGCTTCAAACGAATACGGCGCAGTGAGGGCAAATGGCACTGCGAAAAGGGTTATTCGTTTTTTCAAACGCTCAAAAAAGAGAGGCTTATTTAAGCTTGATGAGTAATCCTTGTAATCTAAAAATATCGCAGCTACGACAAGTCCAAAACATATAATTGAGACGGTTAATGCAAAGGCATACAAAAAAGCGATTAACAAAGTAAATGTAAAAATCTGTCTCCAGGAATGGAGTTCGATTTTTCTCCAATTACTGAGCAGGATAGGAATCTGAGGTACGATTATCAGAATTGCTACAGTTGCCAATCGGCCAGAATTTATAGCTGTAATAGCGACTGGTGACATGGCGTAAATAAAACTCGCAGGAACACTGATCCAAATATTCTGAGTTAACTTTTTGAAGAGTCTCAGAATTGAGGCCATCATTGCAATGGGTGCGGTTAAGAAAAACAGAGTCACAAGAAGTGGTGCTTTTCCAAATAAAAGAGTTGAAAAAATAGCCAAAATAGCGACCCATGGCGGTGACGCTTGAGAACTCCCCATACCTACCTGGTGCCAAGATTCAAAGTAGCTGCGCCATAAATCATGTGCTCCACCTGGGGAAGTTGGTAAGGCACCACCAGTTAATGATCCCAATCGCATTCTTGATGCGATTAAGGTGACTATTGTTAGAAGAATAAATGCACTAACTTCTGGTTTTCGAAAAATATCAAACCAACGAAATCCGTATGTGGGCACGAGTAAATCTTCATCCTCTGCTGAATCTAGAATTGAAGATGAAGTTGTATTGCTTTCCGAAATGAAACGTCGTCGAAGCGCATCAATAATTCGTGAAGATGTAAGCCTCAGTTGTGACCATCTAGGTGGAATATATGGGGCTACTACACGGGATGAAACGAACCGTTGTAACTTTCGAACTCTTCTTGCTTTAATAATAATCCCGGGCTTAATAAGCAGAGTTGCAACTGCAAGCAACTCATCACTTGCATAACCTGGAAGCTTTGCTAGTAAGTATCCAAGTGCGCGAAGCATTGCTGAGCCGAGAAGTTGGATGGCAAGCCATGGGAGCATCCACCAACTTGAGTTGGCAAGAAGCACATAAGCAGCATTACGACGGTCAAGTAAGAGTGGACGATGTAAAAAAGCACCTTTAACGTCAATATTTCGACGTTCACTTGCAGAGGCTTGCGCATGAAAAACAACGGCTGAAGTTGCTGCAATTATTGAATGTCCAGCTACTCGAGCTCGCCAACCAAAATCCACATCATCTCGGAATAGGGCTAAGTTATTGTCAAAGCCACCTATCTCCTCGAAAATATCACGCCGAATCAGTGCGCCTGCAGTGCTTACCGAAAGAACATCATGAATACCATCGTGTTGTCCCTGATCGTATTCAAGTGTTTCGAGTCCAGTCCAGCGAGCTCCATTGCCAGCAATACTTACCCCAGCCTCAAGAATATGTGTGCGATTATGCCAACCAAGAAGTTTGGGTCCCACCATTGCAACTTGTGGTCTCTCTTCAACAGCTGCTAACAACGATTCGAGTGCGGTAGGAGCTGGTGCACTGTCGTCATGAATCAACCAAAGCCATTCAGTTTTTTCTGGTGCACCAGGTTTGAATGATTGATTACCGAGAGCGACTGCTTCACCAAAACCACTCTCGCGATGTGTACTTAAGACTGGAACCCGCGCAGATTTCAATAACTTTAATGTGGAATCTTCTGAACCTGTATCAACTGCAACAATGTCATCTATTGGCCGAGTTTGTGAAGTCAGTGCAGCCACTGTTTCGGGTAACCAAAACTGCCCATCATGCGTAACTAGAATCGCGATTACGCGATGTCCATCTAACGCCGCTTCTGCAGCCATAGATCTAACCTTTGAAAGGCTGCGAGCTTACGCAGTGCGGCGCTTTAAGCGACGGCGTTCGCGCTCGGATAGGCCGCCCCAAATTCCAAAACGCTCATCGTGTGCGAGCGCATACTCTAAACACTCTGAACGAACTTCGCAGGAGAGACACACGCGCTTTGCTTCGCGGGTTGATCCACCCTTTTCAGGAAAGAAAGCTTCTGGGTCGGTTTGTGCACAAAGAGAGCGCTCTTGCCAAGAGAGTTCAATGTTGTCGCCATTTGCAAGAGTGATTTTCGGGCCAGTCGTGGGGATTGGGGAGTTCGTGGCTTCAGGTCGGATCGGCATACCGATTCTCCTTAATAGCTTCGTGTCTCATCCCTCATGGAAAAGACGTTCTTAATAGTGAATTACACGCGTGTAAGTCGAATATGTCAAGTTAAATGAGTGGTATCCAGGCAGTAAATCCCACAAAACTAAGCAGGAATTGTGAGAATCTCGTCATTCGTGACAAAAGAGGCCGATATTTGTGCGTTTTGACCCACTCGTGCATGAGTTGCGATAAATGAATCAGACACAGTTGCAAATTTCTCGACAATAGCCCCAGCGTCGATGATTGACCCAGAGATATGTGACCCTGCACCGACCACCGCTCCAGCCCCGATACACGACCCGCCATCGATGATGGCAGTGGAATCTACTATGGCCGTTTCCATTATCAAGGATTGTCCATCATGGTGTGCAACATTTGCCCATTGAAGTGCAGATGAATCAGCAAGACCTGTAACTAAATCACGTGAACCCTTCAACAATGCATTAGGAGTACCGATATCTAGCCAATAGGAGTTGTCTAAGAATCCAAAAACTTTACTTTGATTATTGATAAGTGTCGGGAAAGTTTCGCGCTCAACACTAATAACCGTTTTCAAGGGAATAGCCTTAATGACTTGAGGATTAAACACATAACATCCAGCGTTAATAGTATTGGTAACTGGATTTTCCATTTTCTCTAAGAACGCTGTCACTCTTCCATCGCTGTCGATAGGTACACATCCATACGCACGCGCATCGTCGACAGATGTTAAATGCAATGTTAGATCGGCTCCGTGACTTTCATGTTGACGAATCTGTTCTGATAAGTCGTGAGAACTTAAAACATCTCCATTAAAAACAACTACTGATTCTTCATTATTGGAAAGAAGTTGAGCAGCATTTGCAATTGCACCGCCCGTTCCCAATGGTTGATCTTCAACGGCATAAAGTAACTCCATCCCCCACTGTGAACCATTACCGAAATAAGGAGTAAAAAGCTCAGATAAGTAGGATGTCGCAAGTACAACTTTTGTAATTCCGGCTTTGCGTGCCATTGCTAATTGATGTTCAGTAACCGGTAAGCCGGCAACCGTAAGCATTGGCTTAGGCGTATGTTTTGTTAAGGGCATAAGGCGCGTACCGAAGCCGCCAACAAGTAAAATTCCTACTGCCATTCTTAGGCCCGCAATCGCCGAACTGCATCCGCAATTTGAGCATCTGTAGCCGTCATTGCTATTCGAATAAAGCGTGAACCTGCAGCGCCATAGAAGCCACCTGGCGTAGCTAAAATTCCACGGTGTGCTAACCATTCAACACTGAGCCACGCGTCCTCATCCCGGGTGCACCATATGTACAAACCAGAATTACTAAACTCAATTCGAAATCCAACAGATTCAAGTGCTGGCCGCAGTGCATCTCGCCGAGAGTTATACCGTGCCCGTTGCTCGCCCACATGAACATCATCGCTGAGTGCTGCAATCATTGCTTTTTGAACTGGGAGTGGCACCATCATTCCCGCGTGCTTGCGTAGTTCAAGAATTTTGGCAATCAACTCTTTGTCGCCAACCATAAAAGCTGCTCGATAACCTGCCATAGACGAACGTTTTGAAAGCGAATGGACTGCCAAGATATTTGTGTTGTCTCCATCGCTTTGGGAAAGAACTGAAAATGACTTCACACTGTGATCGAACTCCAGATAACACTCATCTGAAACCAACACCGCATTATTTGTCCGTGCCCAAGAAATTGCCGTTCGTAACTCTTCGATGCTATGAACGCGACCAGTTGGGTTTGATGGCGAATTCAACCAGGCCAAGTCGGCGACGGGCCACTGTTTAGCGTCGATTGCAACTGGAATAGACTGCGCCTGAGCAATTACTGCACCAACGTGATACGTGGGATATGCAATTTCAGGTATCAAAACTTTTTTCGATTCCAGAATTGTTGGTAGCCATGCCACTAACTCTTTTGATCCGATGACCGGTAAAACGTCAAATTCTCCACTTGCACCTAATCGCGTAATTGCCCAATTTCTTATCGCAGCCCGAAGTTCTGGTGTACCTGTTGTTACTGGATAACTTGGAGAGTTTGATGCTTCTTGAAATGCTCGTTGAATAAATTCTGGAGTTGGATCAACAGGAGTTCCCTGAGACAAATCGATAATTCCATCTGGATGTTTGCGCGCAATCTCACCAAAAGGTGCAAGTGCATCCCAAGGAAAATCTGGGAGTTGTTCGCGCAAAAAAAATTACTCGCTCTTTGGAGGAAGTGCCGCTATTTGCGCATGATCAGTGTTGGTCGGACCCATTTTGGCTGCTCCACCAGGTGATCCAATTTCAACAAAGAACTCGGTGTTTATCTTTAACGCATCTTTCCATTGAGGCGGAACATCATCTTCATAATAAATAGCTTCCACAGGACAGACTGGCTCACAGGCACCACAGTCCACACACTCATCGGGCTGGATGTAGAGCATCCGTGAGCCCTCATAAATACAGTCCACGGGGCACTCTTCGATGCAGGATTTATCTTTCACATCGACACATGGCTCTGCGATTATGTACGTCACGTTGTTGCCTCCAGATTTTCAGATTGTGGACTGGCTGATTCTAATCGGTTTTGCCTTGCACTCGCGATATTGAAGTAAAGGTTTATCGTTGTGCCATGGTCAGCGAGCTGC
>Ga0214919_10013152_pt1 | contig 10062 bp, 9 predicted proteins | sample LL1503_MetaG_FD_177994 | JGI IMG/M metagenome (GOLD analysis project Ga0214919, IMG submission 177994) | Freshwater microbial communities from Lake Lanier, Atlanta, Georgia, United States - LL-1503 | ecosystem: Environmental > Aquatic > Freshwater > Lake | place: USA: Georgia | collected 2015-03-15 | reverse complement strand
ATGTGTCCGTTAATTTGGGAGCGGGAGCTCGCGGGTGTTCAGGTTTCACGTCTCCAGTCTCAGGTTTTTCTTCTCGGTGTCGGCGTGGTTCGTGCGCGCGCCGTGGAAATGTCACTCCTGCCAGGGTTCATGACAGTGTTGTTTTGAGCGAGATGATAGGGGAAGGAGACAATGGCCAAAGTCTGCACGCAGATAGCGCGTACAAAAGCCATGAGTGTGACGTGATGCTGTGCACTAAAGCGGTTTTTTAAAAAGGCCGATTTGAGCACACACAAAAAACGGTAAGATTAAATTCAGCCCGCATTTCGATGAGTGATGAACTTTCCCGCCATTATGCGCGGCAAGGCGTTCATCAAGGTTATCGGTCAATCCAACGTAGTGGCGGGTCCGCCTACGCGCCTGCGGCGTCTCTGGCGTGACAGCCTTCGCTTTTGCTGCGCTGCGAGCGAAGGGTGGAGGCGACGGGAGTCGAACCCGTGTCCTTAAGGCAATCCGCACAACCTTCTACATGTTTAGACGATCTTTAATCTCGGAGGGGGCGGGCGAACCGTCACGCATCCCTCTCCAAAGCATCCACGTAATCGATTCACCCGTGGCGGCGGTTGCACCCGCTCGGGCCAGCCTGCTGTCGTCACACTCCGGCCTAGCAGGCGTTGGCTGGAATGCGTCGTGGCTAATTAAGCCGCGAGAGCTAGATCTTCGTAATCTGCATTTAGTTTGTTTGATCCGATTTTTTACGAGGCCAACGAATCATCCTCGACATGCGAGCTGGGCTTCTCACTTCAAGTCGAAACCTTTACGCCCCCAATTAGAAAAACAAAGTAACCTCGTTTTTTCAAAACGCAAGGGACTGTTTGAAAAAGAGATTTTTTAGGCGGGGCGTCGTCCGGTGAGGGCGCGCTGGAGGGTGAGTTGATCCGCGTGCTCAAGCCCTCCGCCGGCAGGGAGGCCGTGGGCGATACGGGTGGTGCGAACGCCGAGCGGGGCGAGAATTTCGATAAGGTAGTTTGTGGTGGCCTCGCCTTCGACGTCGGCGCTGAGGGCCAGGATAATCTCGGTGGGAGACTCGTCTCGAACGCGCTCGATAAGGCTGGCGATACGAAGCTCATCGGGACCGACATGGTCGAGCGGAGCGAGGCGGCCACCCAAGGCGTGGTAGAGGCCAGTGAAAACACCACTGCGCTCGAGGGGGAGAATGTCGGTGGATTGCTCGATGACGCAGAGTTCGCGACCTTGACGCGAAGGTTGCTGGCAAATCTCGCAAAGTTCCTCGATGGCAAAAAATCCGCACTTGTAGCACGAATGGAGGCTGGCGGAGGCTAGCGTGGTTGCGCGAGCGAGTTCGGCAGGCCGGGCGTCTTTATGGCTGAGTAGCCAGAGGGCGATTCGCTCGGCACTTCGAGGTCCGATGCCAGGGAGGCGACGGAGTTCCCGAGTGAGGTTGATAAATGGGGCCGGGTAGTCGAGCGGCATGTCAGTGGCTATCGAGGCGGCCATCCACGATGCGCACGGTGCGATCGCCACGTTGAGCGAGGTGTTCATCATGCGTCACCACAACGAGAGTGCGTCCTCCATCCCGTGCAAGATCGAGGAGCAGGGCCATGATGACCTCTCCATTTTTTGAGTCTAGGTTGCCGGTGGGTTCGTCCGCGAAGAGGATGGAGGGATCGTTGATCAGCGAGCGGGCGATGGCGACGCGCTGTTGCTCGCCGCCGCTGAGCTCCGCAGGAAGATGCTGCATACGGTCGCGGAGACCGACGCGTTCGAGAAGTTCCATGGCGCGAGCCTGAGCCGAGGTGCCGCGAATCATCGCCGGAACAAGGGCGTTCTCTAGCGCTGTGAGCTCGGGAAGCAAGAAATAGGATTGAAAAACAAATCCCATGTGCTGGTTGCGAAGGCGAGCGAGGGCATTTCCAGAAAGGCTGTAAAGCGACTGACCCTCAAACTCGACCGTTCCGGATTCCGGAGTTTCCAGACCGGCTAGGGTGTACAGCAGAGTGGTCTTACCGGCGCCACTGGCTCCGCAAAGAAAGACAGACTCACCAGCGACAATGTCGAGGTCGATGCCTCGCAACACGGGAATCTGAGAGCCTCCGATGCGAAAGGAGCGCTCGAGGTTGCGTGCCCTCAGGCGGGGATTCATGGACGCTGGTCGACGGGCGTGTAAACCTTGCCGACGGCTGGGCCGGTGTATTCGCTGAGCGGCCTGTAGAGGCGGTTATCAGCGAGTTGTTCCATCACGTGACCGGTCCATCCCGATGCGCGGGCGATAGCGAAGACGGGAGTGAACATATCGGTCGGGATGCCCATCGAGTAGTAGACGGTCGCGGAGTAGAAATCGACATTGGCATTGAGGCCCTTGCGCTCACGCATGATGGTCGCGATGCGTTCGCTCATGCGGATCCACTTCGGCTCACCGAGTTGGTTGCTGAGGACGATCGCCATTTCGCGGAGGTGCGGAGCGCGAGGATCGAGAACCTTGTAAACGCGATGGCCGATGCCCATGATTTTTTTCTTCTGCTCGAGCGCATTTTCAACCCAGGCGTCGACATTTTCCTCACTGCCGATTTCCTGGAGCATGTGGATCACACCTTCATTCGCACCGCCGTGGAGCGGGCCCTTGAGGGTTCCGATCGCTGATGTGATGGCGGAATACATATCCGAGAGGGTGGCGATAGTGACGCGGGCCGAGAAGGTCGAAGCATTCATGCCGTGGTCGGCATGGAGAACGTAAGCGACATCGAGTGTACGCGTGGCCTCGGCTGTCGGTTCGACGCCATTCAGGAGGTAAAGAAAATGAGCGGCCTCACCGAGATCGGTGCGAACGGCAGGAAGCTCGAGCCCATTGCGAGCGCGGTGAAAATAAGCGGCGATCACGCCAATCTTGGCCGTAATACTGACTGCGCGGTCGTAGTTGGCGGCGGCGCTTTCGTCCTTTGAGTTTTTATCGTAAAGACCGAGCATCGAAACAGCCGTTCGAATCACGTCCATCGGACCGGATTCTTTCGGCACGGAGCGGAGGAAATCCACAACCTGAGAGGGAAGCTCACGGGCGGAGCGGAGCTTGCGAGAGAGGGAGTCGAGTTGAGCGCGGTTGGGTAATTCTCCATGCCAGAGGAGATGAACAACTTCTTCGTAGGTGGCCTTGCCGGCCAGCTCGTTGATGTTGTAACCACCGTAAATGAGAACACCCTCTTGACCGAGAACCTCGCTGAGGCTGGTTGAGTTGGCTACGATTCCTTCGAGTCCTTTTGCGATTACAGGCATAATTTTATTATGTTTGGAGAGAGCGCAGGAATGATGAACGGTTCGAAATCGAAAGAAAAGACATTCCAGCAACGTTTTGGCAAAAAAGGACGGGGGCACCTCATTTCTGAAATGCCCCCGCTTGGGGATGGCTGTAAGCCGGATTCTGTCCGGCCGATGGCTTGCGCCACCGGCGTGGACGGTCATTTGTCTTGCCCCACACCTTGCGGCGGGAGGCAGCCCTTGCGAGCTGCGACCAATACCCGGAGAGTCCCGCCACTTGCGCGGCGAAGCGGGCAGGCGACCCGATCCTCTCCTGTTCTGTCTTGCACCACATGGGGTTTTTCGTGCCCCCTTGCTTGCGCTTGGGGCGGTGGGCTCTTACCCCGCCTTTTCACCCTTACCGACACGCTTTCGCGCTACGGCGGTTTGTTTTCTGTGACACTTTCCGTCAACCGCAGCTTTCGCCTCGGTTTCCCGCGTGTTCTCCACGGCATGATGCCTTATGGTGTCCGGACTTTCCTCTCCACGCAGCCTTGCGGCATACCCAGAGCGACCGTCCGCCATCACTGGTCAAGGTAGTCAACGCGGGAGGATGCGCAAGACGTCAATTTCGGAAAGCGAAAGGTCAGAGTAATTCGGCGATTTGAATGGCGTTAAGGGCGGCACCTTTGAGCAACTGATCGCCACAGATCCAGAGAGCGAGACCATTTTCCATCGCGCAATCGAGTCGAAGACGACCAGCGAAGCAATCGTCCTTTCCTGCCGAATCCAGAGGCATCGGGTAGCCATCGTCAAGAAATTGGAGACCGGGAGCCTTCGAGAGAGCAGAGCGGGCGTCTTCGAGGTTGACGGGTTTTTCAAATTCCGCACTGACCGCGATCGAGTGGGCTCGGTAGACAGGCGTTCTCACACAGGTGACGGAGGCTTTAAAATTGGGCAGATGCATGATGCGACGGCCCTCATTTTGCATTTTCATTTCCTCTTTCGTGTAGCCGGTATCGAGGAAGGAATCGACCTGTGGGATCACGTTGAAGGCGATCTGATGAGGGAATATCTCCTTTAGGATCGGTTTGTGCTTCGCCACACAATCGGTCTGATGGCGGAGTTCATCGATGGCGCGGGCACCGGCTCCCGAGACGGCTTGGTAGCTGGAGGCAAAAATCCGCTTCACGCCGAATTGGCGGTGCAGGGGGTAGAGCGCAAGGAGGGTGATGGCAGTGGTGCAATTCGGATTGGCCAAGATGCCCTTGTGGTTTTTGACATCGGCGCCGTTGATTTCGGGAACCACGAGCGGAACGTCGGCGTGCATCCGAAAGGCGGAGGAATTATCCACCACGACAGCCCCGTGACGGACGGCCTCGGGTGCGAAATCGCGGGAGATCGATCCCCCCGCGCTAAAAATCGCAATGTCGATATCCTCAAACGAATTCATATTAAGCGGCTTGATCGTGTGGGATTCTCCGCGGAAGGTCAGCGTCTTGCCGGAAGAACGCGGCGAGGCTAGGAGGCGAAGGCTCGACACCGGAAAGTTACGGCGTTCCATGACTCGAAGCATTTCGACTCCGACAGCTCCAGACGCACCAACGATTGCGACACGATAGGATTTCGACATAGTATTTGAGAATATGGTTAATGAATGGGATGCACCTCGAAGCTCTGGGGACTGGGAGGTCCTCGTGGACATAGGGGAGCAGTGCGTTCATCTTCTAACAAATGGACGACCGGTCAAGTCTTGGCCTGCATCCACCTCCAAGTTTGGGATTGGCTTTGAGGTAGGCAGCAATAAGACACCCACGGGCCACTTTCTTGTGGCTGAGAAAATCGGCGCAGAGGCACCGCTTTGGACCGAATTCAAAAGCCGCCAACCGACGGGACGCATCGCGGAACCGGGTGGCGAGCAGGATGGCATTCTCAGCCGCATTCTTTGGCTTGAGGGCACGGACGAGGAAAACGCGAACACCAAGGATCGGTACATTTATTTCCACGGGACCAACCGCGAAGACCTCATCGGCACGCCGGCGAGTCATGGTTGCGTGAGGCTTCGCAATGCGGACATCGCCGAACTTTTTGATTTGATCCCAATCGGAACGCGCGTTCGCATCGCCTGATCCTATAAGGCTTCGCCGGTTTACTTGCGGTATTTTTGGCCGTTCAGAAATCCTTCCACCTCATAACCCTCGCGCGAGACATGAATGAGGACCGCACCGGCTTCATCTTGCTGGAAAAGCGAGATCCCTCGATCATGAAGCAATTGGACCCAGTCTAGATCGACCTGCTCATGGTCGTTAAATTCCCCGTGCCGCGAGACAACGATGACCGAAGGACGAACAGCATCCATGAATCCCGCATCCGGCAGGATGCCAGAATGATGATGCCCCAATACAAGGATATCCGAAGCCAGTTCGTCTGGGCGCGTTTCGAGAAGGTTCCGAAATGTGTCGGGACCGGAATCGGAGAGAAAAAGAACACGTGCTCCCGGGGACTCGAATCGGGCGACCAACGCCTTGTCATCTGCGAGGCCAGCACTGTAGGCGAGGGGTGGATGCAGGATCTTCCATTTCGCACCAGGATGGATTTTGATCTCGTCCCCAGCGAACTGAATGGACTTGGGGATCCCTGATTTCTGAAGCCATTCATGAAGTTGCTTCCGTGACCTCGACCGATCGCCAAGCGGCGAATCCACGATGAGCGGCGGTCGGCCAGCGCCCAGCAAATCCATCGCTCCTCCCATGCGGCGCGCATCCCCATGCGAAAGGATAAAGCCATCAACCGAGTGCCTTCCCCGCTCACGCATCCAAGGGAGGATAGTATTTTTAAAATCCCTCGCCGACCCGCAATCTAGCAACCAAAGCCGATTTCCTGACTCCGCCGCGACCGCGCCGCCATCAGCAAAATCAAAAATTGTGATCGCCGCCGGCGAGCGATCCAGAGAGCCAAAAAGAACACTCGATCCTGGCAGCGCTGCACAGGCCTGAACGATCAGGAGGAGCAACTTGATGAGGGCCCAATTCGCATTATTAAAAACGGCTGCCACGGCCCCGCTCAGCAACCCTCCAAACAGCGCGAGAACAGCTGTGGCCATAATGCCAAAGGCCAGCGGGATAATGACCAGATTCGCTAACAAAGAGGAGAGCGAGACCATATGAAAATAGTAAATCGTCAGCGGGAGTGAACCGACCCACGCCGCCAAAGAAACCGATACGGCATCCGCGATCCCTTCCCCGCAAGCGTGGCCCCACCTTTGCCAGCGTGTCCAAAGCGGAATAGGCAAGAACGGATCGGGCTGAACTTGTTTCCGCAATCGATCCCGGATGGGCGTGGCAAAAAGAAGGATTCCAGCCACGACAACGAAGGACAGCTGAAAGCCCGGATTGAAAAGTTCGTTCGTGGATTGAACAAGAATCAGAAACCCTGCTGCGCAGAGCGAATTGATCGCCATCGGCTGTCTCCACGAGATCATGCCCACCAGAAAAATCGCTGACATCGCCGCTGCGCGAATACTCGAGGGCTTCCATCCCGTGATGAGGGCATAGAAAAAGAGCGCTGGAATAATCACAAACACGGCCGAGCGACGACTTGCTCCCACCATCCGCAGTGCCTGCCAGAAGATCACCGCGATCATGCCCACATGAAGACCCGAAACAGAAAAAAGGTGGAAGGTTCCTGTTTCGCGAAATTGATCCTGCAACGTATCTGGGATATCCGATGTCGCTCCAAGGACCATTCCCACCAGCAAATCGCAAACGACAGGATCTTCCGAGATACCCTCCCGAAGAGTAGCCTCCATCCACTTGCTGCAGGAGTCGGCCGTGCGAAGCAGGGGAAGGCCCGCCGCCCGCTCCAGAATCGCGTACCCTTCGCCTGCGGACGTCTTCATCTCACAAGTCATTCCCCGCAGCGCCATGACTCGCCGCGCATTGAATGAACCGGGATTGCGAGTGGCGGGAATTGGCTCGAGGAGGCCCCTGAGTTTAACCCTGTCGCCGCAGCGGGGCGCTTCGCCTGCGACAGTGACAGCGATCTTAACGTTTGTATTCAGTGGGAGACCATCGATCTCGAGATCCTCCGTGCGCAGATCGAAGCGGATCCTTTTTTTGGCTATCACTTGTGGCGGGGAGGCAACGAGGCCAATGGCGGTGACCTGCCTTCCCGGTGCTTCGGCGATCTTTGCGAGCAAGGCCGATGGGGACTCACGAGATTGCCAGATTTGCAGCACTCCGAATGACGCCGCCAACGAGAGAAGGAGCCACGCGGTTTTGCGTTTCCAGATCCAGGCTCCCATGGCCAGCGCCGCAACACAAAAGAAGATCGTCGAGGAGAACGACGTAAGCGAAGCCGAAACAATACCCAGCGAAGCAGCGAAGAGTAATCCCGCAAAAGGCCAGCGCCGGAACCATAACGGAGTCTCTCCTGTCATGGCTTACAAAAAACGCCGCTCGTTCCTAGTTGTACGAGAAGGGACTGTAGAGGGATTCCTCATAGCCCGAATCGTAAAACCCGTCCACCACAGGCTCGTTGTAGGCGAAGGGTTGTTCGTCCTGATATTGCTGCGTGTTGTTATATTCCGGCTTGGGCTCGCCATTCCGATTATTGCGGGCTGTGGCGGGAACCTTACCATAGAAGCCGGCGGATTCCTCCAGATAGTTCACCAGTTGGGGAGCGGCCCCAGCGGATTCCAGTGAGGCAATCTGGGCAGAGGAGAAATGGTAAACCCGTCGTGTGCTATTGAGATAGGCTATGACCGTCGAAGACGGAACTCCTTTCACAACGAGGTTCTGGATATCTGCAAAATCGAGGGCCTGGGCGGAGGACATCTTAGACGTGGTCGAGGAGTTCACTCCACGCGAAGTGGCGGCCGAAAGCACAGCCGGACTCACCTTTGTTGTACTCGAGCAACCGATGGTGGCGATGGCGAGGCATGGGAAAAGGAGGAAGAATAAAAAGTGTTTGCGCATGGTGGTGATTCGCTGAGGTGAAGTGAGCGGTTTTTTATTTAGAGGAGCCGCTGACTCATTGCAAACAAAACGCTGCCACCGGGCGTTCCGAAATGTCGAAATGCAAAGGTTTTTCTGCCAGAATTTCAAAAGACCACATTCATTTTTAATAAAACGGAGTAGTTTTCTTGTGAAGAAAGAAAAATGGGCAGTGAGGGGATCGAACCCCCGACCAATAGTGTGTAAAACTACCGCTCTACCGCTGAGCTAACTGCCCTCGATCCAACTCGGCAAAATCCAACATTAGAAACGTGAGAATTTTTGTATCAACAACGAGCGTCTCTGGCAAGCTTCCGAATTACGAAAATACAAACCCTCGCTCTTCGTGTTTCTGTGGCAGGAAAATTCCAATCCACAGAAACAACCGAAGACCACCGTCAAATAAAAATCAGGCGATCGATGGAACAGAAACGGCGACGTCCGTATCGGCAGAATAGTCGACGCCATCGAGACCGAACCCGAAAAGCTTGAGGAAGTTCGCCTGATAGCCGGCAAAATCCGCCAACTCGGCGAAGTTTTCGGTCGTCACGGCGTCCCAGCGTTCGCTGATGAGGCTTTGAACACTTTCAGCCATTTCCCAGTCATCCAAGCGGATTCGCCCAGCCTCGTCGGGTTGGGGATTTCCGTTGGTGAGACGATCACGGAAGAGGCGATCCATTTGCTCGATACATTCTTCATGGGATCCAGCGGCTTTCATGATTTTGTAGAGAAGAGAAATGTAGAGAGGAACGACCGGAATCGCAGAGCTGGCCTGCGTCACGAGCGCCTTGTTCACGGAAATCCAAGCCTTACCCCCAATCGGAGCGAGCTTTTGATCTAGGGCCTTCTGCGCGCGCTCGAGATCTAGTTTCGCTTGGCCAATGGTGCCGTTCTTGTAGATCGGCCATGTGAGCACGGGTCCGATGTAGGAATAAGCGAGCGTCTGAACACCCGGCGCAAGGGCGTTTGCCGATGCCAAGGCCTCCATCCACATCTCCCAGTCCTCGCCACCCATCACGGCCACGGTTTGAGCGATTTCATCCTCGTTGGCGGGATCGATGGTGATCTCATTCACGACACCATTGCCGGTGTTGAGGTTTTTGTTGGTGTAAGATTCGCCAATCGGCTTGAGAACAGATTTCAAAACTTCCTCGGTTTTAGGGTGTGTGCGACGTGGCGAGGCGAGGCTGTAAATCACGCAATCCACTTGCCCTAGGTCTTCCTTGATGGCGGCAATGACCTCCGTCTTCATGGCATCGGAAAAGGCGTCGCCATTGAAGGAGCGTGCGTAGAGTCCGGCAGCGGCGGCTTCGCGTTCGAAAGCAGCGGAGTTATACCATCCAGCTGTCGCAGTGCGGTCACCCTCACTAGCCCTCTCAAAGAAAACTCCGACCGTAGCGGCATTCGAGCCGAAGGCAGCGGCGATACGGGAAGCGAGGCCATAGCCGGTGGAAGACCCGATCACGAGCACCTTCTTAGGCCCGTTGGCGATCGGCCCGCGGTTTTTCACCACGGCAATTTGTTCAGCGACATGTTTCGCGCATCCTTCCGGATGAGCTGTGGTGCAAATAAATCCACGGATTTTGGGAGCGACAACCATAAGACCCCGTATTGTGACCACTGGAATGCAAACGCTCAACTTTTTTGTGAAAGAAGGAATCCCGTTTCCTCAAAAGTCCATAACACCGGAGCAGGTCGGGAAGGCCCAGTCCGCTTTCCAGCGTGACGGCTGACGGAAGCAATGGAGTTGATCTGCTCAACGAATCCCATAACCGAGAAAAAAACGCACCCAGTGTGGAACACCTCATCATCACCCATCGGGAACGCTTGCAGGCGATCA
>Ga0214919_10013151_pt1 | contig 10063 bp, 7 predicted proteins | sample LL1503_MetaG_FD_177994 | JGI IMG/M metagenome (GOLD analysis project Ga0214919, IMG submission 177994) | Freshwater microbial communities from Lake Lanier, Atlanta, Georgia, United States - LL-1503 | ecosystem: Environmental > Aquatic > Freshwater > Lake | place: USA: Georgia | collected 2015-03-15 | reverse complement strand
GCCTAAGCAATTATGCCCGTTTTCTAAAAATTGACCCAGAGACCGCCCTTGAGAAAACCAATAAGAAGTTTAAACATCGATTTGAGTTAATGGAGGCATATGCCAAAGACAACGGTTTAGACTTGGCTACCCTTAGTCTTGCTGAAAAAGAGGCTATTTGGCAGAGAATGAAGCATTAAATATCAAAATTTTGCATAAAGTATTTACAACAATTATCGTTTAATTTAGATTAATATTGTTCAATTATAATTTTTATTATAAAAATATAAATTTATAAATAATTGATTTAGAATGATTCAAGAATGGCATCTTGATTAATTTCTAATTTTCTCAAAATTTTTTGAACCAATGATACTAAATTATAAATTACGCTGATTTTACATTTTCTTGTAAAATCTGTATTTAAATAATCCACCTATGAAACCCGTAGTCAAAAAGAAATTAGACATCTTTAATCTATTTTATAGCGGAGCAGCCGTTGTAATCCTAATTGGTGTAATTGCCAAGTTGTTGGAATGGCCTGCCCAAGACCTGTTAATTACTGCAGGATTGACAATCGAAGCTATTGTATTTGGAGTTTCAGCTATTAAATATGTTGAAGTTGTTGAAAAACAAGAGATTGCCACTGAAGCCACCCTTTCTAAGGTTGCAGAGGGTTTAGGTACAATTGCTGCAAATGCAAAGGCATCCGGAATTGATGGCGAGACCTACATAAATATACAAACTGGTGATGGAACATTTGTAAATAGCGATGAAGTAGATGCTGATGGTAAAAAAATTAGTATTGACATTAATGGAGATCTTCAGAAAAATGCAGCTCACTCATTATGGCAATTGGAGCAAATGGATATTTTAAGTCTTGCTAAAGACTTATTCTTCCAACCTGCATGGGATAGACTTAGTGCAGATGATTATGCTCAAATAAGCCAAATTTTTAAAAGAATTTTTGAAAAGAAATTACCAAATAAAGAAGCTTTACCTTTTTTAATACAGTTTCCTGTTAAATTACCAGTTCCTGAGATGAGTAAACTAGTTTTAGAAAAGGCTCATTCTTTAAATTCTTCAGAGGTAGAGTTATTGTGTAAAGCATTTTCAATTTTAAAATTCAATACTTTCTTTGATAATTTTATTTTATCAGGTCAAGGTGAGTCCATTGAGATAAGACCAAGAAAATCAAAAGAGCAACAAGTATTTGGTGGTGAAGAGGAGCAAATATTGAAGCATGTTCAAGATTATTTCTCAAAGGAGCTTATTGTTAGCCCAAATATTGAATGTTTGAGTAGTTTAGTTAAGCTAAAAGATCAACAACTAATTGATTACTTTATTCAAAAGGTTGATATTAAGCAAGAAGCAGAATTATTTTCTTTGTCTAACATATTGAATAATCAATCTGATGAATTGAAGAAGAAACTATTAACAAAGTTCAAGAAAGTAAGATACAATACAGAAACTGCTGTCGGATATCCATATTTAAAGAATCTTGTACAAACTACTTTATCTTTTTCAGACTCGGTTTTAGGACAGCAATATTTCAATAAGATTATTGAATTTCAAGTGGAGGGCAATAAGATAATTGGATTAGATGATGTAGTTAATTGTTATGCAGACACTATTTATTTCGGCCCTAAAAATGAGTATAGTGTATCTTTAAATGAATTATTTGTAAACGGAGAATTAAACAACTTAACATACATCAATGCAATCATAGATAAGTTAGTTACAGATAATGTAACAACTAAATCTAAGTTGTTAGAGTTGTTCAACTTAAAAGAACAAGATTCTAAGAAAGATGTATTTAATAAGTTAAATTACCATTTAACAAAATCGAATACTGCTCCTTCTGGATCACAATTGGCATTCATATTATTATATAAGCAATACAGCTAATAAATTAAAATCTAGTATATGGCCGAAGGTCACGTAGATGTCAAAAGATACCAGATTATTAGTCTCTTGTACATTGTATTTATTTGTTTTTCTGTTATCAATATCAAGATGTCGGTATTGGATTCCAATCTTTGGACTATAAGGTCATTTCAATCACTGATTATTGAGGAAAATAAAAAAGTTGATATTAGTAATAATATTATCGCTGATAATATTGATTTATTAAATAAAAGTAATAAAGCACAGAGTTATTTAAAAATAAGAACAAGGCTGGCTAAAAGTTATAATGTTGTCAGTGCAGTAATTAATCATGTGGATAGTGAATTCGTCAGACGTAAGACTTCTTTACAGAAACAGTTTAATAGTAGAAATTTAATTGAAGAAATATTACACTCACCTCAGGGGGTAGGTTTAATTGAAAAGGATTTATTTGATTTATCGAACTTTATAAAAAAATCTGCTTATAGACTAGATGTTTCTTCTTCATTAGACAGTATTGTTCCAATAATGCCAAAAGTAACTTCTCTTAAAGGTAAAGTGGATGATTGGGATTATTACATGTTCATGCACAAACCTGCTGCTATTAGTTATATGCAACTTCAGCGAATTAAGTTATTAGTTGCAAAATCACAATTATTATACCAAGAAGCAGCATTAGCAGAAATTGGGTATCAACCAACTTATTTTTCTAAATTTAATCCTAAACTTTATGTATTAAAGTCTTCTGTTAAAGAATATAGACCTGATGAAATTATACAACCTAATCAAAAGGTAATTGATAAGAATGATGAAGTTTTTGATGAATTATTCAAAAAAATTATTAACTCTTTACATACAGAAAATATATTTACAGGGTTAACAACTTCATTCATTTCTGATTTTAATTTTGATTTCGATAAAGATTTTACATTTGAAGTTATACCAAAAACTAAAATTGTACAAGCTGGTAAAGACTATAAGATAACTTTTTCAAAAAATGGTGAATATTTATTAAAATTTTATGATTTAAGAAAACAAGAAAGAAAATTATTATTTGATAAGAAGATAATGGTGAATCCATTGCCAGATCCATTAGTACGTGTGAAAGGGGATAATTTAAACACTTATAATATAAGTGTCAAAGATTTATTAGCAGCAGAGAGATTAGAGGCTAATTTAGAAATTAACAATTTGAAATATTTTCCTGGAAGAATTAACAGTTATAAAGTAATTAAAATACATAATGGAAAAGAAGAAGAGTCTGTTAATAACTATGGTGAATTGTTTCAGTCAACTACTCAAAAAATTCTTGGAAGTTTAAAAAAGAATGATTTAGTAATATTTGATAATATTAACATGTCATTAGTTGATGGTTCAACAAGAACTTCACCACCTATTGTATATAAAATAACAGATTAATGAAAAGAACGGTATCCTTACTTACATTCATTTTTCTATTTATAATAAATAACATAAATGCTCAAGACACTTTATCTGGTAATTATGCTAATTTAAAAATTCCTGCTGGGCCACATATTATTAAAGATGTGATTAGAGTAACTGGTGCTTTTGAAGTTTTACCTGGTGCAAAAATTGAAATGGTAGATGCAGGACTAATTGTATGTGAAGGAAGTGTTTCAATTAAAGGTGAGGGGAATAATATTGAATTTTTTGGAAAGAAAAATTACGAAGGTGTTGGAATTGTTATAAAAAATATTGATTCAAATAGTGTAGTAATAAGTAATGCTACCTTTAGAGCTTTGCAATTACCTTTATTATTTGATTTTGGATGGAATAGATCATCGGTAGTTATATCTGGTAACATATTCATTAATAATGTTGGTAAAATATCAGTTTTACAGGTTTTAAATCCGCCTTTTAATTTCAATACCGATTCTACATCAAATACATTTAAAGTAATTAACAATTTATTTACCGGTAATAATGCAGGTATTTATTTTGAAGATTTGAAGAGCGATCATGTGGATATTGAAATTACTAATAACACATTTGCCAATAATTTTGTTTACGGTTTTAAAAATTATAATATTTCAACAAATTTTATATACGGAAGGGCTGATCAAATTAATACAAGATTTATTGCAAAAATTGAAAAAAATAGTTTTTTCAAAAATTTTCTTATTGACAATATATCAGATACAATTGTACATTCTGCCAATTTTGGAATTTATGGTACTGAAAAAACTTTTAATTTAAATAATAACTTTTGGGGAACAACCATAAAAGATAATATAACAAAAGGGTTCTATGACCAAAATTTAAATTATAGTTCTCCAAAAATTGAATTTGAACCTTATTTACAAAAACCAAATGAACAAAATCCTGTTCATGTTTATTCAATAAAAAATGGAGAGAATAATACAGAATTCCAGGATTCTATCACCATTAAAAACCAATTGAAAAGCATAGTTTTGGAAACTAACAATAAAGCTAATTTTAATAAAGCAACTATAAACTATATTTATTTCAAAAAGGATAGCACAATGGATAGAGTTGATACAGTATTAACTTTTAATCCTCAAGAAGTTAATAGTAATTCAACAAAATTAGACATTACAAAAACTATACCTATCACTAAACAACGTATTGGATATTATAATATAAAAGGTATTACAGGAGAAAAAAATGAACCAGTTCCCGAAGTCAAAATTGGTTATCAAGCCTATTTATTACAATATAGAAAACAAAAAATATTCGTTGATTCATTAAAACAAAAAAAAGATACTGTTCCACCTAAGCCGAAAGAATTAGATTCAGTAAAAAATCAGTTTCAGAAAATTGAAGCACCACAAAAAAGTAGAATTGAGATTGCATTATTAGGTGGAGGAACAATATTTAGAGGAACTATTAGTAACCCCAATGTTTTTAATAATGAAATGAATATATTAATGGGAGTTAATATTGGATACACAATTTATTCTAATTTAAGCGGAAGTTTAACAATAATGAGCTCAAAACTTAGCAATTCAGATCTTAATTCTTCAAATAATGAACAAATATCAAGAGGAATGAGTTTCATTACTTCTATCTTAGGAATATCACCTGCCATAAATTTTGATTTTGTAGATAACAGATTATATACAAAAGCAAAAAGATTTAGACCATCCATAGGTCTTGGTTTTGATTTTATATCTTTTACACCAACTGGTATGTATAAGAATAAAGCATACAATTTACAACCTCTTGGTACTGGAGGTCAATTCATTGATAGTTTAAAAAAGCCATATTCCACAATGGCTATGGGTTATTTTTTAAATTTAAAATTAAAATACCAAATAAATAGATTTAATAGTGCTGGTATATTCTTCACATTGCACCAAAGTATGTCTGATTATTTAGATGATGTTGGACCAGATGAATATCCTAACGTAGCTAAAATTTTAGCAAAAAATAAAGTAGATCCAGAAGCAGCAGTCTATTTTTCAAATCCAACTTCAAAACCAATTAGCCAAGGGCAGTTAAGAAGTAGTCCCAATAATGCCAGAGACAGTTTTATAAATTTTGGTTTCTTTTATGCTAGAAAACTGTTTAAATAATAATAGTTATGAAAAATTTTAATTTTTTTAATAGGAATATTTTTTATACAATTACTTTTTTTATAATTATTTTTTCAATTATATCTTGTGCAAAACAAGAAGTTGTTTCAGATTTAGATTTCCAAAAAAATCTATTAGCGGGTTCTGGTAGTTATCAAAACACAAAACACACATGGAAGATAGATTCTTTAACATTAAATGGAGTTGTATATAACTTAAGTCCAGTTCAAAAAAAATATACAAAAACTTTTAGTAGGGATGGGACCTATACAGATAGTGATGGTGTAGTTGGAACTTGGGAAATGCCAACGACTACTGAGTTAACTTTAACATATAAACTTGGTTTAACTACATCACCTATAAAAAATAAATATCAACTTGTTGATATCAGCTCCATTCAATTACATCTCAAATACGATAGTGCCAATTTTAAACAAGATATTTATTTTGTTATAACTAATTAATATATTACATGAATATATTTTATTATATATAATATAATTATAATATATAATAAATTCTAGATTTAATTCGAAACAATTCATGAATTTAGTATATTTTTACTTCGTATGGAATTCTTGCTCGAAAAGTTATTTTTTGCCATTTTTGGGTTATCAATTTTGGTTTTCTTTGATGTACTTATTAAGTTCAAACGTCCCTTTATTTTAAAATATAATTTTTTAATTATTATTTTAGGAGTTGGCGTTGCTTCTTATATACATAACTTAGATTTATTTTCTTTAAAATATGTTTTTTATATTATTATTTGTAAAGCATTAGTAGTAAGTGCATTTTTAAATGTTTTTAGCATTTTATATTTCCCTAATTTTAAAATTTGGGTAATTACAATTTCTGTTTTACTTATTTCATTAGCTATATATTCATATTTTTACAATGAAATGTATAATCCAGAGTATGTTAATTCGCTTAAAACACAAACACTTGTAGTTGTTAGATCTGAAAACTTAAAACTTCCTTTATTTTTCAAAATATTAAGGGTTATTCTTATACTTTCTTTCTTTTCTACTTTTATTTATTTTTTATACAAAATACTTTCAAAATTTGGTATGAATAATATCTATTTTGATAAAATTAAAGCTTGGACTTTATCCATATTTATATTGGTTATATTAATGCTTCTAATGTATATACCATTTCAATTTTTGAAAGAAAATTTAATTTTAGGTTTCTACATTTCTATTTTCTTTTACATATACATACTATTTGTTGTTTTATATAGGCCAGCTTTTTTAAATAAATCTTCGATGAAAATTTCATTAGGGGACAGTTTTAGAAAAAATACAGATTTTGTAATTAAGGATATTGATTTCATTCAACAGTTTTTTAATTATTTTTATTTTACAAAACCAGATGCATCCCTTGAAAATTTTGCTACTTTATTAAATGTAGGTAGTAATGATTTATATAAATATGTATATTATAAATACAATATGACTTTTAATGATTTAGTCAATAAACATAGGGTTGAATATTTCATAGACATCATACATAACCCTAAGTATTTAAATTTCACTATAGATGCACTAGCAAAAGAAGCTGGCTTTTCTTCTCGTCAACATTTATACAAGCCTTTTAAGAAATTTCATGGTGGAAATCCATCTGATTTAATAGATTCTATTATAGCTTAAGCCTTAATCCTTTTTTTCTTTTTTGTTCAATTTTTTAAGTCATATTTTAAACAAAATATGGACATAATTACAAATTTTGATTTCATTTTTTAATCTTTTTGAAAGACTTTTTTCTTACTCATTTTATTTGAGAATTGTCATCCATTTTATTTGATCTTTTAACCAATTTTATTATATATATGTATTTTAAATATAATATAAATTTCATTGAAATATAATGATTCATATAAGTTTTCTATGAATTTATGTATTTATCATTGACTATTTGTTAAATCTAAATTAATGGTGAATATTGTTAATTGAACAATATAATCCGTTTATGAAAATATCCAATGTATTAAAATTATTTTATATACGTAATTTTATTAAAACTGAAAATAAGGTCAAGGCCTTATTTGACCATCATTTTTTCACCAATCAGTATTATCTACACAATTCTGCAAGTGAAAGTCATATGGCAAATATTTTGAATATTCAAATCCCAGTTTTGAATCAAATTGCCCTGAAAAACTACAATTTAGAATTTACTGATTTATGCGAAAAATACAGATTTGAACATTTTTGGAAAGAATTTACGAATCCTCTTAATGCAGAGCTACCTGTACATTCTTTAATTGATGCCTCAGGTTTTAAATCAACTGAAGATTTCTCAAGTTTAATTACTAATCACAAAGAAGAGAGTAAAAAAATTATATCTGGACAATTCCTTTGAAAAATTTAATCTACATATTATTTTTAATTATTTCTACTAATGCTTATACACAAATAAACATTAGCTACTCTATTGGTTCAATCGGAGGCATGCCTAAAGCTTCTAGTATTAGCGCGCCCATACTAATTTCAGGCGAAAATTGTTTTATAGTATCAAATAACATTACAAAATTTTGGGCTAGTAAAAAAGGTGAATTTTTTGCTACCTGTTTGGTTGATTTAGATTACATCAAAATGAGTATAAAAATTACTCCCAACCCAGTAATTAGTTATGCAACTATCAAATTTTTATCTATGCTTCAATCTGACAATAAGTTTAAGCTTGTTGTTTATAACAATATTGGGCAACCAGCCATTTTAAAAGATGTTTCTCAAGATGCTTTTCTAGCAGGATACAGATTAGATATGTCTTCCTTGGCTTCTGGCTATTATTTTATACAAATAGCCTCTAGTACAATTTTGCAAACTTTTAAAATTTTGAAGAATTAATATTAAATGACAAGAATATATAAAATATTATTTTTCATTGTATTATTATTTTCTTTTGAGAATTTAATTGCGCAATCGCAACCCAGTGGCATATTATTTCAAGCCGTGGCTAGAGATGCAAGTGGTAATGCTGCTGCTAATAGAACAATTTATGCTATAGTTGAAATTCGTGAAGCAACTTCAACTGGATCAAACGTTTATTCTGAAAATCACCAGGTTGTATCAAATGAAGATGGTATTTTTAATTTAATTATTGGTAATGGTACTAGATTATCCGGAGCAACTAAATTTGATAATCTTAATTGGCGATCACAGATTTATTTTATTAATCTAAAAGTTGCTATTGCACCCTCATTACCAACTCCTGGTTGGGATCTTGCTAAAGAATATGTTGATATGGGTACCTCACAAATATGGGCAGTACCTTATGCATTTAGCGCATTTAAGGCTGTTATTGCCGATTCTGCTACAAAATTTGGCGGAGTACTTGCTGGTGAAAGTGGTGGTACTGGTATTAATAACCTAGGAAAAACTATAACATTGGGAAAGAGTTTTGAAATTCAAGGTTTAGGTAATTTAAAGTTTAATACTACAGGCTTAACCTCATTAATTTTACCGCAAAAAGGTACATTAGTGACTACTGATGGAGTGGATACTCTCTCAAATAAATTAATACTTTCTCCCATATTTTTAGGAACTCCAAAAACTCCAACTGCAGATAGTTTGAGCAATGATAGCACTGTAGCCAATATAAAATATGTTAAATCAAATATCAGTAATCAAATATTTGCTTTAAAGAATCAATTTAGTAGTTCAATCGATTCATCATCTGGTTTGCGATTAAAGATCTCCGATACTTCTGCAATGCTAACCAATAGGATAAAAAGAGATACTTCATTCTTATTGCAAAAAAAGGATACAATTACCTTGTCAAATAGAATTGATAATTTAGCAAGCTCAACCACTTCTGGAAATAATTTAAAAGTTAATATTTCTGACACTTCAGTTATGTTATCGAATAGAATTACAAGAGATACTATTTCTTTGTCAAACAGGATAAATACAAAGGTTAATACTTTAAATGCAATAATAGATTCAAGTTTAATTGTAAATGGGAAGGTTATAATTGACTCTATTTTAACTATAAATGATTCTTTAAGAGTAAAGGGCAATGTATTAGTAGATTCTAATTTAACAATCAAAGGTAAATTATCAATTAATGGCGGTTTTGATTTCCAAGACTCCTTAACAGTAACCAGAGGTGCAAGAATTGATTCAAGTTTATCATTAAAAGGGAAGCTTTATTTAACTGACTCCTTAATAGCTAATGGAAATGTTAAGATTAATAATAATTTACTAGTTAATCAAAGAACTAGGTTGAACGACTCGTTAACTGTAATGGGGGTGACTAGATTGAATGATTCAATAACTATAAATGGAAGAGCAAGGATTAATGATTCTTTACTGGTCAGAGGAAATGCTATGATTGATAATAATTTAATTGTCAAAGGTAAGTTGTCAATAAACGGTGGTTTTGATTTTCAAGATTCCTTAACAGTAACCAGAGGTGCAAGAATAGATTCAAGCTTGTTATTAAAGGGTAAACTTTTATTAGGCGACTCTTTAATAGCTAATGGAAGTGCTAAGATAAATAATAATTTACTTGTCAATCAAAGAACAAGGTTGAACGATTCGTTAACTGTTATGGGCGTTACAAGATTAAACGATTCATTAACTGTGAACGGAAGAGCAAGAATAAATGATTCTTTATTAGTAAGAGGAAATGCAAAA